>Ga0302221_10000392_pt1 | contig 33246 bp, 58 predicted proteins | sample II_Palsa_E2_1_FD_193517 | JGI IMG/M metagenome (GOLD analysis project Ga0302221, IMG submission 193517) | Peat permafrost microbial communities from Stordalen Mire near Abisko, Sweden - II_Palsa_E2_1 | ecosystem: Environmental > Terrestrial > Soil > Palsa > Peat permafrost | place: Sweden... | reverse complement strand
ATTGCACCTTTAAACTCCAACGAAGATGATCCTAAAAAAAAAAATAGTTATTGGCCTTTCCAATAATACGTCTGACATGGAAAATCCCTGGGAATTTATTTTAAACGATGATTTCTTGGATTGATTGACATAAGTTTTGATCTTCAGTATATGCTAACCGAGTCGTTGCGGGGCATGTATTGAGGATCATTTTTTTAGGTGAATATAATGGAAAATTGGAATTCGATTGTGGAGAGACTACCGGATAAAGATGGAAAATACTTAGTTCGTTCTTCTCCTGGATTGGTTTTTTATTGCTATTTTTATGTCGATAAGATGGTGTGGATAGCTTTTTACGGGCATATACCTTGTCATTGGTGGAATGAGGTGACTCTTTTGCCTGAATTTCATGTAACACATTGGCTCTTATGAAATGGATTAGCATTGAAGATGAGTTGCCCCCTCAGGGATATACTGTAATGGTCAAAAACGGAAAGACAATAGTTTATAGTGCTTGTTACCATTATAAAAAATGGCATCATTGGAACAGAAAACTACATAGAGTGACTCATTGGAAATATTTTCAAGATAGAAGACCATCTATCCCACCAAAAGATATGCGAGCATATTTAAGAAGAGCAGAAAAATATAGACATCAGATGAAGACGAGAACTTTGAGAACGGGTCCGATTATAGGTTTGTATTAGGGAAAAGATTTTGAACCTTATAGGAATTTAATCTATGGCTGCCTGCGATAATCTTTATGGCAATAGAAAAGAATGGCAAGAGCTTCATGATTTTCTATATAGAACAAAACCTGAATGGATAAAAAGGTATATGCGTCAACAGCCTAATCAGGATGAATATATTAGAATTTGTTATATTGCAGATATTCAAGAATACCTAATAGAAAATTGTCCATTAGAATGGGTGAGAGAAAGATTGAATGAGAATTTTGAGGTGCAGAGAATTATTTGCGGAAGGGCTCATCATGAACTATCCTAGCGAATGTAAGGAAAATCATGAAAAAGAACTGTGAATGTAATTATTGCAAAAATGAAGTCGATAAATATTTTTGTATAGCATGTTTATATAATTTCAATGAATGCGAAAGTTTTCATAAATTGGATGGAGTAACCTATTGTCCAAAATGTCATCCCGAAGACGACATAATTATACAAGTAGTAAAAATTATGTCACAATAGGGTACTCTCAACACCAATAATATTAAATTTTTTAATTCATTCTGAATGAGTGTTATCTTGAAGTACAACTTTTACTAATTGACAATATGTAAGGTATTGTCATATACTCTCTACTACAACTAAGGAAAATAAGGAGCTTGAATATGGACTGGGTACAATTCATAATTTTTATAGGTTCGACAGTCGGTCTATTTTTCTGGAACCGATCAGAATCAAGATCAGATATGAGGCATATGATGACCATCCTTGATGGAATACAACAAGAAATGAAAGATTTTCATACCAAACTTGCATTACAGGATCAGGAATTTAAGTTTCACATAATTCATCAGCATACAGAGAAAACAAAATGAAAAATACAATAACTTTAACTTTAGCAAAAAAATTCATAAAACAAAATTATGGCATCTATTAGAAAAAGAATTCCCAAAGGTTGCGTGAATATTTCATACCAGGTGCAGATAAGAAGGAAAGGAATTCCTTCTTTTACAATAAGTTTTTGTACATACAAATAAGCTAGTGATTGGGCTGAAAATAATGAGAGTAAATATTTAGAAAATCCTGAAAAATTTGATTATTTGAGACAATCCTATAGAGACCTCAGGAGAGAAAGAGAGTTTAAGATAAAAAAATTGAAGGATTACATTCCTAGAAAAAAACCAAAAAATATTCAAGATGAATTACAAGAATTTCATAATGATCTTTCCGCAATAGAAGAAAGGAACACCGGAATATAAACTTGCAACCGTACCAAGGAATGACGATGGATCAAGAGGATATTAGAGAAATCTTGCATAAGCCTTTAATTGAAAAACTAAAGGATATGCAAGCAGGCATGCAAAACAATTTAGATGCGATTTATCAAAACTCGATGATTTTTGCCGATCAGGCCAATATGGTTGAGTACGCCAGGGTAAATGGTCAGATATGGGGACTTCAGTTTGCAAAGGGCATGCTTGACGCAATTCTTAGATTAGAGAATAAAAGGGTTATATGGGACAAGGTAAAAGAGTCGGCTATAAAAGAGTAAGTACTCATGAACAGAATCCAGAAAGTCAGCTTATCGGTATTGAGCTCGATAAAGCTTTCGTTGATATCGAATCGGGTTATTCTACAAAAAACAGACAGCAGCTTCAAAATCTAAAAGAATATGTTCGCGATGATGATATTGTTTTTGTTGAATGCATGGATCGCCTCGGAAGAAATGGATATGACCTTGATAATATAGTTGAATTCCTTCTACACAAAGGAGTACAGATCAACTTTGTAAGAGAAGGGATTATCCTTGGTAAAAAAAATGATCTCATGTCAAAACTTGCTTACGATATGATGAAATCATTCATACATTTTTTTTCACAGCTATTCAAAGAAAGGCAACGAATTGGTATTGACAAGGCCAAAAGAGAAGGAAAATATAAAGGTCGCGAGACTAAAATGACCCCTGATGTTATGTATAGGCTTAATGAAAAATTGAAGACTCGCGATTCTAAAAGTAAAATCGCCCGAGAATTAGGAATTTCCAGGTTTACTTTATATAGATATTTAGGAAGAATGCAAGACTCCAAAATTAAGGTTGCACAATGAATAGTACTATTTTAACATTGGGAGCTACGGTAGCTATTGGATGAATATATTAAGGAGTAAATAGTTACTAAGATATATGAGCATGACGGGAGAAGAGATAATTGAACTACATAAAATTCTTTTAGAGTGGATGTTAAAGAAAAACAAGAAGCCAGAAGATGCGATTGCATTTCTAACCGCTTCATGGGTAGGTCAGATGCATCTGAATGGATATACTGAAGAATTTTTTGATTCTACTTTAGATAGAATGAAACAAAGCTGGTTGAAACATCCATTACACAAGAAGAATCGGAAGAATGAAGAAACTAATTGAGGAACAATCAATATATAAGGAGAATTTATGTTTGCTAAGTTATTTTTAATGCTTGCCTTATTATGCTGTGGAATGTGCCAAGCAGCAGCATTTCAAGCTCAAGATAAAATGTACATTGATTCAGAATCTTTCAAGGCCAATACAAAAGGTGATGAGTTTTATATTCATACTGGCGGTAACGTTTGGCTTATCACTCATACTATCAATCGAGACGCAACTGGTATGTTTGCTTATGAAAGTAATATAAGCAGATGCATGAAAGGTGTTAAAACCGAATATGAGCGTAAATGGAGATGCCCTTATTGCTTCCAATATTGGCCAATGGGTCAATCATGTGCAAATGCTGCATGTCCCTCAAAATATAGATAAAAAGATGGATTTAGAAAAATTAGCCGAATTAAATGCAGAATTCGCAAAAGATGCTGAGCAAATGAGTGAAGAATTTTTAGAGTTATTTCAAAAATGGAAAAAGAAGTCTACGCGATTAACTGTAATTATGGCAATCCATATGCCCCTTAATATAATTATGAGCATGCTTTTTATAGATAAAGATAATCATTTCCCTAGACTTATGGAAGATTTTCCAGATATATTTGTGAGATTTTTAAAACCTTTTGTGAAAATCAAAGATCAGTGGGGTAAGATTTCATCTAAAGAATTCGTATCCGCATATAAAAAAGAATATGAAAGCCAATTTGATCCTTTATTTTTTGATCAGGAACAAAAAGAAATTTTTAAAAAATGGTTTAAAAAACAATTAACCATAAGAAAAAAGAATGGGTAAAATGCGATGTGACTGTGGATATATCCATTCTGATACTTGCGGATACGACGGAGACTTATTTAAAGAGAATGAGTGGCTAGTTTCGGAAGACAAGCAAGACAATTTAGACCCTTTAAGTGTCTTTGAATGCCAGGAATGTGGAAACTTAATGATCGATAACCCTAGAAATACAAGAGAAATGCTTAGTTATCGACCCTCTAATGGCAAATACAATAAAATCCTACATGATAATGAGAGATGATAATGAAATTTGAGAACTTTTATTCCCCGGAAGATAAGTTAACTTGGTGGGGCGATGGTGAGTGGGTAACAGAGCCAGACAAAGTTACTTTTGAGCATCAAGGAATTGACTGCATGGTATTAAGAAGCGCCATTGAAGAACCTTATACGAAAGAAGTTTGTATATTTGGTGGTTATCTTAGTGGCTATATAAGCATCCCCCCCAATCATCCTTTCTATCACAAAATATTCGAAAAAATCCTTATTGATTGTCATGGGGGTTTAACATTTGGTGAATGTTCTGATGGGCATTGGATTGGGTTTGATTGTGCCCACTCAAATGATTATGTCCCCTCGATTGAACATCTAAAAAAAACATCTCCATTCATGGAAGATTATAGAAAAGAGACTCAAGAATTGAAAAAACTTTATCCCTCTTCTATAATATGGAACAAAAGCTACAAAAATATTCAATTTTGCATAGATCAGTGTAAGTCCATGGCTGAGCAATTAATCGAATTAGGAAAGGATTCTAAGCCCGATGACTCATAGTTGTAGAATAAATTATTTAGAAATTAGTGAAGATGGAGAAGGCTTTCTTTACTTTGAGTGGAAAAAAGTTTTTGGAACTATAACAAATAAGTTTAAAATAGAATATTGTCCTGTGTGCGGACAGAAAGCTAAAAAATCAAGTATAGAGTATTTAGCTATATTTCCCCGAGATGATATTGCAGAAACTCAGTTTGAGCAAATGCATAAAATCATCATCGAAAACTTTATAATTTCCTGTGAAATTTTGGTAAAAGAAGAATTGGACGATTGTGGTTTTCAATTCTGTTTAGAAACCATCCGCAACACATTGAGATATATTGAAGCGAAAAGGAAAGGATAATGAAACTAGAAATTAACGAGGAAGAATTGGAGTTTATTTTAGGACTCTGTATCAAAATTAGAGCTCAATTTTTCGGTGATAGAGCACCAAAACGGTATATAGATTCATCCAAAGATTTAGTGATGATTGAATATTTAGTAAAGGTTGAATCGCTTATCAGAAAATTGGAGGAGGCGAAATATGGCTAAGACAAATAAAGAAATCATCGATTCTCTGACTGAATATTTTATGCAACAACCACCAGCAGACATATGTAGAGCATTGGCTTGTATGATGATTGATTTAAGTCGCCTGAAATACATACAGAATCTAGACAAAAAAGAAAAAGAAAGTTTTTTTCGTAGATTACAAATGAATGTAGATCAATTAAAAATGTTCATTGAAAAGGGTCCACAAGGGAAATTTATACTGCATGGGCAAAATCGTGATGATTGATTGTATTTGGAAAAGGAAGTAAGAAATGAAATTTACTCGATTTGAAAAATCAGTAATAGCAGGATTATTTTTAGCCTGGATTCAATTAATGTGTGGCCTTCATCATCATGCTTTTTTTACTATTGGCACATTTATAATAATTTGCTTAATCGCAATTATTGAATACTTGAGGATTAAATAATGGAAAGAAGATCGCCTAAAGCAACAGATCAGCAGCAAATAGAAAAATGTTTCCAATTACTGAAAAAATGTATACAACAACATCCCGAAATTGAACCTACTTTATGGGCTGGCGCTTTTTGGAGTATCCTAGTTGAAGGCTATGCGGCATCTGGTGTGGCTTATGATGAGTTCACTAGAGAATGGGATGAGATAAAGCATCACTATAAACCTTGGTTTGATTAATGATAATCGATTGCATAGCCGATTTACACGGTCACTATCCTAAGCTAGAGGGAGGTGATTTACTTATTGTTGCCGGTGATATTACTGCAGACGATAAAGCCTTTCAATATATTGAATTTTTTCTCTGGCTTGATAAGCAAGACTATAGAAAGAAAATATTCATAGGAGGTAATCATGACAATATCCTTAAGAAAATCCCTCCTATTCCTAAATCTTTGCCTAATAATGTAGAATATCTTTGTGATTCCGGAACAGAATTCGAAGAATTTACGATATGGGGATCTCCTTGGACGCCTTGGTTTAGTGGCGTACATCCAAAATGCAAAGCTTTTATGAATCATGATGAAGTAATAATGGGAAAATGGGTAAGGATTCCTCAGAAAATAGATATCCTTATTACTCATGGACCTGCTTACGGTGTATTAGATGGTATTCCTATAGAAGATGGAACCTTATATCATGCGGGCAGTCATTCTCTTTATGGATGGCTTAAATATGTAGAAAGGCCACGGCTTCATGTTTTTGGGCATATCCACGAAGCTTATGGCCAAGAAGAATATTTTATCACATATGAAGATAATATGACTCTGTCAGTCAATTGTAGTCACGTAAATGGGCAATATGAACCTGTTAACAAACCTATTAGGGTAATTTTATGACATGGAAAAAAGTATCCGATTTGCCTGTCGATGATAAAAACTACTTGGTATGTTATCTTGAAGCTGAAGGTAAATTCTCGACGCCCCATCGAGCATATTATCTTGAAGCTGAAGGTAAATTCTTCAGCTTAGAAAATAATAATTCCCATCCAATCGTTGCTGATATATATATGGAAATACCGGATCCGAATCACTCATGGACGTGCTTACGGGCTATCAGATAGTTTCTCTAATTAGTGGAGAAAATATGACTTGTATTTGATATGGTGTAATAAGCGGGAAAGAGAAAAATGAGCAAAACTAGCTATCCACACAAAACAGTTAATGGCATTAAGAAGACAGTACATAGACATATCATGGAAGAGTATATCGGAAGACCCTTAGAATCACATGAGCATGTCTACCATCTCAATGGAGAGCCTCTTGATAATCGTCTAGAAAACTTAGTAGTCATAATAAAGAATTACAGAAAATGAACATGAGAAATTGCAGCAAATGCGGCATCGAGTTCGCCTATAATGAAGGCTATGATTCTTATTACTGCGCTCAATGCAATGAATGGTCTTCAAAAACATGCTTAGATAGAAGATGTGATTTTTGTAGAAAAAGACCTAAAAGACCTGTAAGCAGATTCAGAATGCTTCTTAACAAACTATTCAAACCAATAACATAATAATTTCTTGAATAATTACGCATTCTCGAGTATATATAAAAATAAAACTGGGTTTGCATATGGGTTTAAAGAAAGAAATTAATTGGGAAATGGTCGAATTATATGTTAAAGCTGGCTGTAAACAAATTGATATTTGCAGAGCTTTTCATATTGACGATGAAACTTTAAGAGCTAGAGTTAAAGAAAAATACGGAAAAGAATGGTCGGCATTTTCGCTTGCGCTTCTCAGTGAAGGGCATATGTTGATTAAGGCTCAACAATTTCAGAAGGCAATGAAGGGTTATTGGCCTGCTCTTCAATGGTTAGGCAAGGTTGATTTAGGACAAAAAGAGCCTGAATTACTTAATCAAGAAGCAAACAATCAGCAGCAAATTGATCAGAGTCATCGCATTATGGAATTAGAGCATAAACTCGCGGAAATAAATGCCAACCAGCCCAAAACAGAATAAATCTTTCTGCGAAGCTACCCATCGTTTCAATATATGGGTAGGGGCTGTCAGCTCTGGTAAAACATACAGCAGCATTGAAAGATTTATCTATGATCTAAAGAATGGACCACGTAATGACGATGGTGGTGGTGATGCCATGATCATCGGAGTGAATAGGACATCCATACAACGTAATATATTAACCCATCTATATAGAAGATTAGGATTCCCATGCCCTACAGAGAAAGCGCAAATGAGCAGGTTATATGGGCGAGATGTTTGGTTTGTAGGCGCACCAGATGTCTCAGCTGTTTCAACGATTCAAGGGTCAACTTTGGCTATTGCATATGTGGACGAAGCGACCAATCTACCAGAACCATTTTGGAAAATGTTGGAAAGTCGTCTACGTGTTCCTGGTGCAAAATTAATAGCGACGTGCAATCCAGAAGGCCCTGCACATTGGCTGAAGAAGGATTACATAGACAAGCCAGGACTAGACTTAGCTTATTGGAACTTCAGTCTTGAAGACAATCCGATTCTTGATGAAGCATACAAACAGCAGCTGAAGGCTTCCTATACAGGAATGTGGTACAACCGATATATTTTAGGCGAGTGGGCTCTGGCGCATGGTGCTATTTATGACTGCTATGACAAAGATAACGAATATGAAAATCCGTTTCCTTCACCGTCGTATTATGTTGTTGGTATCGATTATGGTACAACAAACGCAACTGCGGCGATATTATGTGCGGTCACGCCCAATAAATGGCCCCAAATACGAATTGAATCGGAATATTACTATGATTCAGCAAAGAAAGGTAGGTCGAAAACCGATCAAGAGCTTGTTAAAGATATCAAAGATTTTATTGCGTATAAGAATATCACAGCTATTTATGTCGACCCAGCGGCAGCGAGCCTAAAGATTGCGTTACGCCAAGCTGAGCTTCCTGTTTTGGATGCCAACAATGATGTCCTTCTCGGTATTAAAATCTGCTCAAAGTTTATAGGGGGGAAAAATATAGTCATTCACAAAGGTTGTACCACGTTAAGAGAACATTTACAATCTTACGCGTGGGATTCCAAAGCTGCGGATAGAGGGGAAGACAAGCCGGTTAAGAAGAACGACCATATTTGTGATGCTTTAAGATATGCTGTATGTTCAGCTTTCCCGACAGGTGAATTTCACAATCCTGATATCGAGAATTACGATAAATATAGAAAAAACATCTTAGATTCTGATGACGCTTGGGGCCCATTAGGCCCAGTTCCAGGAGGGTATTTTTGATGGAAAATGATAAAAAATGGACACAAATATTCATTAACAATGATATTCGTCGAGCTTTGATAGATGGAGACGAAGTATACTCATATTTGAGAGAAAAATATCCAGAATCAAATAATATCAACCTAGATAATATTGTGAATGCGCTATGTGCCTCTTTAATTATTCTAATTAAAAATAATGTAGATAAATCTGATTATAAAGAAATTCTTCAGATGATTTGGAGGATGTTGAATGAAAATTTATGAATCAAAAGATTGAAAAATTCATTGAATATTTCACTACAATTACAAAAGAAGAGGCTGATTACCTTGAATCAATATTAAATTGGGATAGTGAAACAATAGCAGCGTTTAGATTAGCTAAAATGATATTTGATTATAATGATGAAGAGTGAAATATGATATTGCAATTATCTCCCCCAATTCCAGTTAATACCCCTAAAGGTTCCGGTCTAGCACATGTTTTAATAGATTATGGCGTAGAGTATAATCTTATCTGGACTGTCTTTCTTGACGGCAATGGAGAATGCTGGTCATTCTCAAATCCTGAAATAAAAGCATTAAACAATATCACCTTAGGACGCGATCTAAAAAGAGTCCCGACTCTTCTTCTCAAAAATTAAAATAATTCCTAATAAGTTGTCTTTGCTTTTTGTCAACAAATATGATATAAAATATTTTATTTGGCAAAAGGCTCGCGAATGAGTTCGTATGAATCTGGCAATTATTCATTAGGGTACATTGATCCTTCCGATGTTCAGGCTAAAGATTTAAAGCAGATGCAGGATTGGTTCTATCAGTCCAATTATCCAACAAATTCTTGTTATTGGCTTCAGGGAGCTATTGACAAGCGTTTTAAAGTGGGCGATCAGCAGCTTTATAATCAAGTCTATGGCCAAAATTCTCAAAGCATGCAGCGTTTCTTTTTCAATCTGATACGCCGTCATATCAATATGATTACGGGATTTCAGCGTAGAAATCGGAAGTCTACTATCACTCAGCCTGTTCATGAAATGGATGATCCGCTTTCGGATGATTATAACGGTGTCTTGAGGTGGTGTGAGGACAGGGATGGCTTTCAAGAATACCTATCACAATCATTTGAAGGAGCTGTAGATACAGGAGAAACACTTCTACACCTATATCCAGATTATACTTTCGATCCAATCTCAGGAGACCTATTCACCGATGCAGTCCAGTGGAATAACTATTTGATTGATCAATATACTAGAAAGCAAGATCTCAGCGATTGCAATGGTATTTGGCGACGACGTTGGACCTCTAAAGAAATGGCTAAGATGCTTATCCCCGGCTATGCCAAAGAGATCGATAAAATGAAACCAGGGGGAATGAAAGATGGTCGTTTCCCATTACAAGCAGAATTACAGAATGTTGCCACCTCTAACCTTTTCACTTACGATGAGTTCTATTATCGCACGACACGCCCAGGGAAACTCATTCTAGATCCATATACAGGCGAATCTGTAGAGTGGGAACAAGATGAAGCTGACGAAGATGATATGATGGAAAGAACGCTTAATGAACAGCCCTGGTTAAAAGTCAAAGAAACACAAATTCCTACTGTAAAATTGGTTATCACGCTATCTGGTAAGATAGTTTATCACGGGAAAAATTTACTAGGTATTGATGAATACCCATTTGTGCCCTCACAATGCTATATAGAGCAAGATATTCAGTCGTATGGATGGAGGAAACAGGGTGTCATAAGAAATCTTAGAGATGCCCAATTCCTCTATAATATGCGCAAGGTCATAGAACTTCAATTGCTTCAAAGCTCTTTGAATGCTGGTTGGATTTATCCCGTAGATGTTGTACCTGATCCAAAATGTTTCCGTCAAACTAGTGGTGGAGATGGTTTCTTAATCCCTTTAAAAGCCGGAAGGAATGTAAGTGAAATACAAAGAATTGAGCCGGTGGCTCTTCCTCAATCTTTACTTGAGTTGTCTAATAGCCTGGCAGAAGATATTACTAAAATTTCAGGTGTAAATGAAGAGCTTTTGGGATCAGCGACAGATGATAAATCTGGCATCTTATCGATGTTACGTCAGGGTGCAGGTCTTACAACTTTACAGACCATATTCGATAAGCTCGACTATACTCAGAGATTGTATGGGAAAATACGTCTCCAGGCAATTAGAAAGAATTTTTCTAAAGGCAAAGTGCGAAATATTCTGGGTCACGAGGCCGATCCTAGATTCTGGACTAGTCATGCGCAGAAATATGCGATTGCTGTGGAAGAGGGTAATTATAGTTCAACTCAAAGACAAATGGAACTCCAACAATTGCTTCATTTTAAACAATTGGGCATGGCTATACCAGATAAATCAATTCTCCGCGCTGCTTTTATTACGAACAAGCGCCAAGTTATTGCCGATATGGAAGAAGCAAATCAGCAGCAGCAGCAACAAGCCCAAGCTGAATCACAGCAAACTGAGAAGATGGATAATGCGAAAATTATGGGTATGTTCGCGAAAGCTAAAGCTGATGTTGCAAGAGAGCAGGATCTACAAGCTTCTGCTGCGGAACGTATGGCCAAGATCCAAGATCTAACTGCGGATGCTGAATACAAATCATCTAAAGCAGATTTAGAAATGGTGAAAACGATGATTGAGCTTGAAGATATGGACTTAGCAAATTTCCGCTCAAATCTTGAGTTAGCAGAATATATTAAAGGTGTTAATAAAGCATCACAACAACCGGCCATAGCCGTTTAGGAGAAAATATGCCACTAAATAAAGCAGTCAATAACGTTGACGAAAGAGGCGATAAGCCAGCACAAAAAGCAAAAAAGGGATTAACTTTCCCACTAGGCAACGCACATTGGGAAGAAAAAGCAGAAGACACAATGGTAGGTGATCTTCGTTATGCTAGTGAGATGAATACTTCTGAAGAATACAAAAAATCTGTTGACGCTCTTGCAAAATATGTAAGAACTCATAAAGCAGAACATTAAATATTTTGAATCTTGTAGCTCAGCGGATAGAGCACCTAAGCTAGATTGAGGTAAAGCTCAGGAGTAAGGAGGTCATTGGTTCGAATCCAATCGAGATTCACTTATAGCTGAATTCGACTATAACCCTATAGAAGTTGGTATAAATATGGTTAAACAAAAAGTAAAAAAAAGCAGTGACTCAAAGAAATCCTCTACCAAAACAGCTACAGCGACTAGAACTGCGACAGCAACTAAAACATCTACGGATGCTTACACCCAAGGTAATATCACGGTTACAGGGGGTGCAGGAAAAGGCGCTACAAATGTTAAAATAGGACTGCCTGGTGGGTCTTTAGCGAATCATGCAAAAAAAGCAACCAAAGCTAAGGGGAAAAAATAAGAGGTTATATGGTTAAACAAAAAACAATTCACGACGGAAATAAGCGTAAAGATGCATCCGTCACCTTACATGATCTGAGTCAGTTGTCCCCTAATGAACAATGGGAATGTAATATAAATCCTGACGAACCAAACAAAAATAATGGTATTGGTGCTTTTGAACCAAAAAGATCAAAAGAGAGGCCTTGCACACATAAAATGATTAACGATACGGATCACTAAAATGGAAAAAAAGAAAAAAGAATCAAAAAACAATATGTATCCTTCAATGAGCAAGATGAAGGAAGAAAAGAAGCGAGTAATGGTTAAACCTGCTAAGAAAATCAAAACGATTTAGGCAAATTGATGAATGATTATATTTTTAATGGGAAACCTCACATATTGAGCAAAGATTTCGGATATATATCTACACTAATAGACGAAAGCAAAAGCACAACATTTTTAGAAATAAAAATGATAGAAATGGAAATGTTAAAAGAATATGCAAAGTATTTAGTAGAAAATGATAAAGAAAAATGTTTAAAAATCATTTGTCAGCATCTATCATTCGAAACAAATACAGATTATACTTTGATCCATCGTCCTTCTTGTTACAGTTGTCTACATGAATTTGGCTGCTTATCAATTAAATTTAAGCGTTTACCTAATGACAACTTAGAGTGAATAATGATAGTGAAAGTCGGACTTTCTTTTGTAGATAAAAATACAGGTAAAAAAAGAAAGGTAAAGTATTCAGATGTCAAATACGACCTATGTGATTGGGCTGATGCTAGTAAATATCTTCCCGCTGACTTTGATCTTCTTTATTTAAAGACTAAAGATAAAACATATGTTGGGTGGTCACAAGGAAAGAAATGGGATGGCTTAAATGTTCCAAAAGATATAAACGTTTTATATTGGAAATTCAAACATGAATGAAAAGTATTCAAAAGATGATCTACCTAGAGAATCTATACACATAATTGAAAAGTCTGATAAAGATTATTATCAAATTCCTAACTCAAAAATGGAATTATTAAATTCGAAAAACGAGAAAAGTACGAGTAAACATGAGAAAAGTACGAGTGAAACTGCTAAAAAAAAGTCTAAAAGGGTTAATTGAACATCCAACAAATCAACAATTCAGGGCCTATAAACGTAATTATAAGAAAGGGCTTGTATGAGTGAAGTGAAAGCTATTCAACGAATTACTGCTGGGGAATTATCTAATAAAGCACTATCCGACAAAACAAAATATGACGCTTTAGAAGTAGGCCATGCGATTTGTGATGACACCGAGGAACAAATTTATATTGCAGCGAGAAATCATCGCTTTATCATAGATGAAGACGAATATTGTGTGGTGATGATAATTGCTGAAGATCCTTTGATTAAGAATTTAAAGCGTCGCAAATTCTATTGCTGGCCATATCTTCCAAAACCTAGGCCAAACCAAGCAGTTTTCTTATATAACAAATTATTAGATAAGGTAATAAAAAGATTATGGGTACTACCAAGTGATATGGTAATGGCCGAACTTGCCGGAACCAACATAATAGTAAACAAGCGATATGAAACGATGCAAGCATGGTCAGTAGCATTCTTTAAGGGAACCTTTTGGGAATACGTTAGGCATGATCAAAATATCAACATGCTTTCCGAGCGTGAATATTTTCTAGAGCATCGCAATGAATTGATCCAAGCAGGATGCAAGATCCCGACAGCGTCGGACACCGAGCCCTTTGACTTTAGTAAAATCCATATTGAGAAGATCGTAGACACGCAAGAACTTATTGCAAATTAATATATTCTCTATGGTTTTAGGAAGGCATAAAATTTCTATAGGAGCATCTGTAGCAAGAAATGAAATGGTTTTGCGATAGTCATCATATCTCTTCAAAACTTCTTCGCGAATTTTATTTAGTTGCATTTGCTCTTCAAAGTTTTTTTCAACAGTTTTTACATTTTCAATATTAGACATAGGAGAATCCGAAATGACAGTTAATATCTCAGATAATAGTCCACCAGTTGCTTTGGCACAAGAGAAAGTTGAGGCAAATGTGCAACCAGAGAAACAAGAAGTAGCAGGTATACAACAGCAATCAAATGCTACGGAATCAGAAGGTGATCCAAATTGGCGTGCTTTTCGTGAAGCTAGAAAGAAAGATCGGGCCGAAAGAGAAGCGGCTGAGCGTAAAGCAGCGGAAAAGGAAGCTGAGGTTGCCGCGTATAAAGCAGCAATGGAAGCAGCTTTCGCAAAAGGTTCACCATCACCACAAGCCTATCAACAATATTATGGAATGAATCAAGAGCCAGCTGAAGAAACCGAAGATCAAAAAATAGACAGAAAGGTTAAAGAACGATTTGAAGCATTGGAAAAAGAAAATGCAAGAAGACGCTATGAAAGTGAAATGGCGGAATATCCAACTCGCCTCGTTAAAAATTATCCTGACTTTAACAATGTAATCTCTCAAGAAAATCGTGACTACCTAGATTATCATTACCCAGAAGTTTCGCGTACATTGAGTCGTTTGCCTGACGGATATGACAAATGGAGCGATGTTTATCATACGATTAAGAAACTAATTCCAAATAATGCCAATGCAAGAAAAGAAGCCGTACGCGCTGACATCAATTCAAATAAGCCTAAATCTATTTCTAGCACCGGATTAACACAATCGCAAAACGCTCCAGGAACTCATATATTAAGCGAAGAAAGAAAAGCAGCAAACTGGGCAAGGATGCAACAGAATTTGAAAGGAATAGGCTAATGGATAATGACATCGAATATGATTATAGAATTGAAGTCTTAGCAGATACATTTGCAAAACACGCCGAAGAAGCCGAATTAAGTTTTTTAAAGAATAGAAAAAAATATAAAGAGATGTTTCCTGATGATTTACCACCTGAGCATCTAGAAATACCATTTAATCTATCTCGTGCTCTTTCTGTAATGGCGCATGAAATACAACAATTAAAGAATTTAAAAAATATGTATTAATGGATAAAAATGCGATGGAAGAATACAAATTAGAACAACTAAGAGAAGTCTTCGAATTATATAAGAAAGCTACATTGATTTCTTATGGTTCGCCCGATCAATACCAATATCGTCAAAATGAACTTCTTAAAAAAATAGCTGAGGTTATTCTCTTCCCATTTTTTGAAAGGGAACGCGAATATTATGAGCTTGGAAAGGCTAAAGGAAATAACTTGTAATTAAAAAAAAGATTTGATAGTGTTCGTCTAGCAACAAAAGTTAGGTTGGCGACCTAACATAGAGCCTACGCCTCTACAACGTAAGATAAAAATTTAATTTTTAACTTATTTTGAGAGGCATCTATGACCTTTTCTACCGGAATTACCGGTATTCAGAATATGGCTCCCGAATTGCCTGTACAGGCTTCGGAAGATCTTCTAAGTACTCCGATGTTTAACTTAATCCACTCTTTTGGGGTGGATCTTCACCATGCCGAAAGTTATATCGGCAAGACTACTCGTATGTCTCGTTTTGAGCGTCTTTCTACGGAAGGGGGTCAGCTTGATGGTTCAGGGATTGATCCGGCAAGCGAAGTTCCCGTTCGTACTGACATCGACGCTACAATGGAGATTTATGCAAAATCCATCGTAACTAATGAGCAAGTAGTATTGTGGGAGAACTCTAAGACTTTAACCAAGTTCACAGCATTGCTAGGACAATGGTTAAGAGAGAAAGAAGATCTTCTAATGAGAGATCTTTTCAGCTCGAGTGTGTCTTATATAAACGCAACAGGTGGTTTAAACGGCGATCAGCCCTCAAACATATCCCTGAACGATGTAAACAACATTGAAAATATACTTCTTGGAAATGATGCTCGTAGCATGCTCACAAACCTAGAAGCAACACTTAAGTTTGCTACAGCAGGTGTAAGGGACGCATTTATAGCTCTTGCAAATACTAATTTATCAGCAGACCTTCAAAAAGTGCAAGGTGTATTGCTGAAATCAGCTTATCCGACTCAAGAAGGTATCAGACCAGAAGAATATTGTTCTATTTCTAGGTTCCGCTTCTTTGTTAGCTCGAAAGCTGCAAGAACCCCTGGTATATCTCTAAAGGGTAATACTGTCTACACAATACCAATGTACGGCCTAGAAGCTGCCGCAAAAGTTGAGCAGAACAATTATACCGCCGTAGTTGGATATCGCCCTCCTTGGGTGGTTTCAAGTGTAGCTCAGAATAGCCAACTGTATGCCAAGTTTGCAATCGCTCGTGCGATCACAAACCAAAACTGGATCTCTGGTTTGAACGTAACAACCTTCCAACCATCATAAGGAGATTAAGATTATGGCTTTCACAATTGTTTCACAAGGAACTTTTACACAGCCTGCAACTGCTGTAAATCAAGTTATTCCACTTCCTTCAGGTGTGGATTATTTTAAAACATATAATTATACCCAAATGGCTACAACCCAAACAACTGGCAGGAACGTTATTGGGGAATGGTTTGGGGGCGGTATTTCTGCTGTTAATGACGGTATTTCGTGGGTAAAGGCAAATAGTGCCAATACCTTGACGGCTTCCACATTTGCTACTTTGGGCTCAACTGGTTTTACTTATGTAACAGTGGCCCCAAGTCCCCAAGCAGCATTAACAGGAACAACTATCACGGCTGCTAATCCTGCTGTTGCTTCAGTAACCAACACATACTCTAATGGTGATCAAGTCATTATTTATAATGCTGTTGGCATGGAGCAAATTTCTGGGATGACATTCACTATCTCTAGCGTTTCAGGGTCTGCCTTTACGCTTCTGGGTTTGAATGCTTCCGGATTTTCAGCGGGTGCAACATCTTTCTTGGTTAGAAAAGTTACCTCTTCTCCTGTTGGACTGATTACACCAGTAGCACCAAGCTATTTGTATGTAACAGCAGTTACTCAAGCTGCACAAGCACAAGTAACAACCTCCCAGCAACATGGATTAGTTGTAGGACAGAAAATAGAGTTTACCATCCCTAGCTCATTTGGAATGGTTCAACTGATCAATTTCAATCAACCAGGAAGTAAGCCTCCTATAGTTGTATCTATTGTTGATACCTATAACTTTACTATCAACGTAAACACTACAAATTATACCGCATTTGCATTTCCTGCTAGCTCTGGATCGCCCACAACACAATTGTTTGCGACTCTTGCTCCGGCTGGACAATCAGCAACATTCAATCCAATAACAAATGTAACTACTGGGTACAACTTCACGACTGTACCTTTTAGAAGCAATATTTTTATTCCTTACATGTTGGTCCCTTCTGGTGCTCAAAATCCAGGTGGATCGGCAAGTGATGTGATTGTATGGCAAGCATACAAAATGGAAACCGGGACTATAAACGCGCCAGTTCCATCGTAATAATAGTTAAAAGGGTGGGGCAAATTATCCCCACCCTGTTTTAGGAGATAAAATGACTGAAAAATGGATTCAGAAAATGCACATGAAAAAAGATGCATTGCATGAAGAGTTAGGCGTTCCGAAAGGGAAAAAAATCCCTGAAAAAAAGCTTAAAGCAGCAGAAAAAAAAGGCGGCAAAGAAGGCAAGCGCGCCCACTTAGCTGAAACCTTAAAAAAATTAAAAAAATAGATGGCTAACGAATATTTGCCTCCAGTGATTCTGATTCCAAGTTCATTGCTTATTACTGCAATTACTCAATCGCTTCCGATGGTAATTACTGTAGCTATTGGTAATCCAACAACTGAAGCAAATACTTACATTCCGAGAATGAATGTGCGTCTTACTGTTCCGCGACCATATGGAATGTTTCAAGCAAATAATTTAGTAGGAACAATTTTAGCAATTAACGGAGCCAATTTCACTTTAAATCTCGATTCAACATTTTTTGACGCTTTTGTTTTGCCATCTGGAAATGTTGAACAACCCGCGAGTGTCTCGCCATCTGGTTCCAAAAATTTGCAATATAACAATTTTACAAGGCAAGTGCCATTTCAATCACTAAACAACATAGGTAACTAATATGGCTAAACAGCAACTAACTTTATCAACGGCATCGGGCGAACTTCATGGTTTAATCAATACTTTAACCAATAGCGTGCCTTTTGACGAATTCAAGCATTTTAAGGCTGAACATAAGAAAGAATTAGAAGCACAGAAGAAAGAAGATTCAAAAATGGTTAAAGCTGAATACATGAATTCTCGCGGTCGACATGAAAGATTAACAAAGCCTTACTGCAAGTACGCAGGTGATCCAATAACCATTTGGCATTTCATTCCAGGCAAAACTTATGAAGTGCCACTCGGTCTAGTAAAAGAAGTTAATGACAGCTCAAAGAAAATACCTAAACGAAGTGGTCTGGTCAGCATTGATGGAGAGCCAATTAAGAAAGATGAGTCTCCTTTAGATGCGGATCAAGAAGGCGAGTGGCTTCATAAATTTGTTGCAGTCGGATTTTAGTGGTATCTGTGTAGCCAAAGGAAAATTATGACTTCAGTTCTACCGTCAGACACAACGTATTCCTTCATAGAGAAGAAGGTAAGAAGGCTAACAGCATCGGCTAGTAGCGCAGCTCTTGCTAGTGCCGATATCCAAACTGCGGTGAATTTATTCTATAATAATGATTTTCCATATGCAATTAAGATTGATCAGCAAAGATCGGTTTATAAATTCCTTACTATTCCTAATGTTGATAGATATCCTGTAGACGTTAACAATTGCCAGGGATTTAGAGCCCCCATATATTTTGAAGGGATTCAAGGGAATTTCTTTAAGAATCGAGATCAACTTTATAATCTATATCCGCGTTATCCTACTAAATTCCTTCCTGTTGGTGGCGATGGGGTTACTACAAGTTTCACATTTTCTCTATTCGGTAATAATCAAAATCCGTTTCCTCAGCCAAATTTTGGCATTCTAAGCACACAATTAGTAATTGGCGGAATAGATATAAACGGAAATCCTATACGTATTATCGATGATGGCGGTGGTGTTGTTAATGCTTATGGAATTGGAAGTAATACAACGCATGGCCAGCTTCTATTTATCGAACAAAACGCAGTTGGGAATAATGTTTATTTATCCACGGGCTCAAATCCGGCCGGTGTGCCAGCTAATACTCAACTTCCGGCAATCCCAAATACTTCACCAATAGGAGGGCAGCAAAATGCAAACCTTCCTAATAATACTTATCCTCCTTCTCCTTTAACTCCTCAATATTGCGGTACTGTCAATTATGTGACTACGCAAATTACGGTTAATTTCCCAGTAGCTCCGGCAGCAGGAACAATGATCAATGTATGGGCTGCGACCTATCAAGTCGGTCGACCCTACAATCTATTATTTTGGAACAATGAATTCACCATTAGACCTGTGCCCGATAATGTCTATCTCTGCGAGGTAGAAACTTTTCAGACTCCTGCCCAATTCATGATGTCTACAGATCATCCTATTCTCAATCAATGGGCTCAATATATTGCCTATGGGGCTGCAATGGAGATACTAAGAGACCGTCAAGATATGGAGGGCGTGCAAAACCTCTTAGAAGGATTTAAACGGCAAGAAGGTCTTGTTTTAGAAAGACAAGCCATTGAGGAAATATTTCAGCCTAATATCACATTCTTCAATACGACTCAACAGGGTTATGGAGTTGGCGGAGCGTGGGGAATAGGAGCTGGATTCTAATGGGAGGATATTCGCCCTTAAAGATTACGGGAATGTCTAGCGGGCTAATCCAGCAGCGTGAGAATTTTCTATTGCCGGACGATGCTTATCCAGTCTTGCAAAATGCTTATGTATGGCGTGAAAGAATCAAGAGAAAGAAAGGTTTCCAATTACTTGGAAGACTGCAAAGGAATATAGGAACAACAAACGGATCTGGCAATCTTACAGTTACAATTACACCTAATCCATTAAATCTCGGTTTAGCATCTTTCACAGTAGGATCAAATATATTTACAGATCCTACCAATCCATCATCTACACCATCCGAGCCGGTAACTCTATTAACCAACGGTCCAGGAACTGCCACACTTAACCATACCACAGGCGTGCTTACAATTACCGGATCTAATGCAACAACAGCAGTGCAATATTTCCCAGGATTGCCGGTAATGGGAATAAGAATCCAAGAATTGCAAAATAGCGCAAATGATCAGACAGTATTTTTTGATCAAGATTATGCATACATCTTTAATGGATCTACAGGATTTTTTCAAGAATTCATCCCGGGAACCACTTGGAATGCAGCAGGACTTGGCGTTTCAAGTGTGGATTTCTTTTGGTCAACTAACTATTGGACAAGTGATGGCGTTAATTTTGGGACTACAGGGAAAAAGCTATTTTGGGTAACTAATGATAGCGGACATTCTGGAGTTGATGCAGACCCACCACGAATAACAGATGGAACAACATGGTTAGATTTTTATAACGATGCTAACCCCGCCGCTGATTCACCTTGGGCGCAAATAGGGACTAATGCTTCTGCTGCTGCTGTTTATTTAACGAATTGGCTATGCAATCTTCCTTATCGGGGAAGAATGGTTGTATTTAATACATGGGAAGGGATCAACGCAACAAGCTCGCAAAACTTTTCAAATAGAATTAGGTGGTCAACTATTGGCAATCCATTCATTCCTTACGCTGCGGGCCCCCCCGCGACAGGATCATGGAGAGATGACATAAGAGGTCAAGGAGGCTTTCTTGATATTCCAACTTCTGAAGATATTGTGGCTATTGGTTTTGTTAGGGATAATTTGGTTATTTATTGCGAGCGTTCAACTTGGCAACTACGTTATACGGGTCGCGCGATTGCTCCCTTCCAAATTGAGAGAGTCAATAGTGAACTCGGGACAGAAAGTACCTTTTCTGCCATTCAATTTGATACATCTTTGGTGGGTATAGGAGACAAAGGGATTGTTGAATGTGATAGTTATCGAGCAGAGTTAATAGATGTTAAAATCCCTGATTTCGTTTTTCAATTTAATTCGTTTAATCAAGGGGTAGCAAGAGTTCAAGGAATAAGAGATTTCCCAAATCGATTAGCCTATTGGACGATTCCTCTTGTTGCTTTCTATGGAAATGTTGGTAATACAAACTGGATTTTTCCTACAGCCCGTCTAGTCTACAATTATGAAAACGATTCTTGGGCAATATTTAATGATTCGTTAACTACATTAGGAACTTATCAGCAGCAGCGTAGTTTAAATTGGCTACAAATTCCTCAAACATGGATTGAATTAGAGCAGACATGGCTAGACCAAGATCCCTCAGTGCCGATTATCGTAGGTGGTAATCAACAAGGATTCATTGAGCAACTGGATCGTTTAACGGTTAATGATGTCAGCCTTTTTATCACCAATATTGTCACATCTGGAAGTGGTCCAACTATAATAACTAGTCCAAATCACAATTTACAGACTCTATTTATTATCGGGATAAGCGGTATACCCGCGACAACTCCTGGCTCTGATCTAAATGGTGGCGTTTACCAAGTTCAAGTATTGGATCAAAATACATTTAGTCTCAATTCATTCAATACAGTAGATAATCAATTCGACATTCCGGTTACTTCCATTCTTCCAGGCACATATCAAGGGGGGGGCCTCATCAATATCCGAGAGAATTTCTATGTTACAAGCAAGAAATTCAATTTCCTGGATGAGGGTCAAAATATCCAAATGGGTTATCTCGACGTGCTGATGCCAGCTATTCAATCAGGAGAAATTTCACTCTACGTTTATTTGAATTATGACGATGAAACTCCTTCCAATACATTAGCCGATAACCAGATTTTTGGTATTTATCCAGAAGTCCCCGATACATTCTTTAATACCGTTATTCCCACATCGCCTTCCGTATTCGCAGTTGCAACTAATGGAACAAAATTTTGGCAAAGAGTCTTTTGCCCAACAAGAGCCAACTTCCTCACGCTGAAATACACATTCTCTAATTTACAAATGGCTACGACTCCACAAACAAAAGAAGTACAGATAGATGCCCAAATTTTATGGATAAGGCGAGCAGGAAGGATTACGCAGCTCTAATATAACTAATAAATTATAGGAATATTTATGACATATCAACCCGGTATACCAACAGGAAGCGTTCCTTTGAATATGGATTATTTGAATCTACAAGGGAATTTTACCTCTTTGAGTGATCAATGGTCTGTCGATCATGTATCATTAACTAGCACATCGGGAAGCCCTCCGAATGGCTATCATACAAATATTCATTTAGTGCCAAATTCAACAATAACAAGCAACCCTCCGAACAATTACCCTCCGACTACTCCTACAGTAACTACGGGATATGGTCAAGTATGGAGTGCACAAGTTAATGATGGAATTAATACGGATGAGTCTCTTTTCTTCCTAACAGGGGGAAGCAGAAATCTTCAATTAACTATGAACTTTGTTCCAACTAATGCAGCTAATGGATTTACTTTCATTCCTGGTGGAATAATATTTCAATGGGGAAACTCAACAGCTTCAGGAACGGGTATACGCAATATCCTATTCGTAACAGAAAATATGAATTTTCCAACTAATTGCTATGTAGTTATTGCGCAACCAACTGCTGGAACAGCCGGTGGAGGAGGTGGCTACATTGTAGCTGGTATTTCTAAAACTGGGTTTAACTTTGTTTCTACTCCATCACAATTTCCTTCTGGAACACCTTTTAATTGGATTGCAATAGGTAATTAAGATGATTCCAATTGATAGTCAAAATCTAGAAAGTTATGTGCCGGTTTACTATGTTGCACCGGAAGAATGGGAAAGTGCACGTCCCTTTATCGTTGAACAACTAAAAGTGCATGCAAATGCATTAAACGTTCGAGAAATTGGATTTTTCTTAGATGAAGAATTGTTATCGGGAAAATCATTCATTCCAGGAGTTAATATTGCTTCAGAGGGAGGATCATCTCAGCAATTTCGTACAATTTTAAGAAAAGTAATTGTATTTCCAGGCTTAACAATAGGCGCAAATACGCAACTACATGGTATTACAGTTGATGCTAACTTTAGCCTGATTCAAATGTGGGGATCAGCAACAAACGCTTCTGCATTAACTGGTGAACCTATACCAAATGGAACTGACACGATAAGTTATACATCAACAAGTATTATTATTACAGTAGCAGCAAATTATACGCGAGCCTTTGCATTTATGGAATATATACAAGAATTATAGGAGTTTATATGGCAGGTTTTATGGATTCATTAGGGGATATGTTTGGGGGAACTCCAGGCAAAATTCAGCAAATTTCCACTTTGCGCCCTGACCAAGAAGGTTTGAGTCGGCAATTAGTTAATGCAGGAAAAAGACCTGGAGCGGGTGGAGCATTTGGCGCATCTGCTGATTATTATAGGAATCTATTAGGGGATAATTCAGCAGATTATCAAGCTTTTGCCGCACCCGAAATGCGAAATTATCATCAAAATATTGTCCCTAATATTTCAGAACATTTTGCAGGAATGGGTGCAGGAGGATTAAATAGCTCCGGTTTTCAAAATGCCCAAACTCAGGGTGGTGTAGATCTTGCAGAAAGATTAGGAGCTATTCGAGCCAATTTGCGTCAATCTGGTGCACAAGGCCTTCAGAATATTGGACAACTTGGCCTTTCAAATTTTCAGCAAAATTATGAAACCCCAGGAACCGAAGGTTTATTGTCCAGTTTGGCTCCAGCTGCTGGAGCAGCCTTAGGAACTGCATTCGGAGGCCCTATAGGTGGTGCAATAGGAGGGGGTCTAGGGAGCTGGTTTGGAGGTAAAGGAAATAAAGTCGGAGCAAATACGCTGCAACTTGGAAATAAAGCGAGTCCTACTATTCAACCGAATTCTTTGCCAAACTTTTTACAAGGGTCAAGATATGGAGGAGGTTATTAATGGCTAAAGACGGTATCAATAGAACAATTAATATTCCTCAACCTAGCATTTTTGGAAGAATAGGAACTGGAATTGGAAAAGGGCTAGCTGAATCCTTACCTAAAGAAATTGAAAGGGGAAGACTTCAACAAGGATTACAGCAATTAGGTGAGCAAAAAGGGTTAACTAGATTCCAACAATTTTCCGGACTTGCTTCTTTACCCGGTAGTACTCCTCAACTCCTGCAAAGTGGAGCGGATATATTAAATCAAGAAGCTAGAGGAGAGGCATTAGCAAATTTTCAAAAAAAACAACAACCAAACCCTTTTACTCTGCCTCAACCTAATTTAAAGCAAGGGCAACCTCCAAGTAAAGTTCCTTCCTTAACTAAATCTGATGTCTTTGAAAAGGCACAAGAGGGATATATCCCCCCTACAATTGAAGATCGGGATTCTATTGCAGGCAATGCATATAATTCCAATCCTAAATTCTTTGGTTATGACCCACAAAAAGCTATAGATTGGGCAAATGATAAAATCGCTCAGGAAGAAAAAATAGCAAAAGCATATGAGACAAAACACCAAAATTTGACCCATACTCAAGATAATGTCGTTAATAGATTGGAAAATCAGTTTAAAAAACTGAATGGGGGGCAACCAAATGTTCCGGCAGATCTTTATAGTAATATTGAGGATAAAGCTATACAAGCCACAAAACCCATTAAAGATGGCGGTCTAGGGCTTACAGAACAACAAGCAATGAAGGAATATGGCGATGAATTATTAAATGCTGATAAGCAATTTAAAAAAATAGATGAGGTGGGAAATTGGTCACTTGCAACAAGACCATCGTCAGAATCTTTAAGATCTTTGAAAGCAATACAAAAAGAAATGAAAAAGATGAATCAAACTGATAATGCTGCAAAAATGTCAATCTCTCGGAATAAATTATCCCCGGAATTAGCTTATTCAATTTTTCAACCCGTATCAGATGTCCCAAAACTGAATCGATTTATGAATCTCATTGCTGATGGGAAAAAACAGGAAGCTTTATTTGAAACAATCTACGATATCCCTGGAACAGAAAAATTAGCTCCAAAACTCGCTAGCTTTTTAAAAAATGATGAGAATGCAAGTCCTTTAGCAATTGCTCATGAATTGAGAAAAAAGGGATATGATGCTGGTACATGGCTCAAATATGTTGTTGATCATGCTAATGAATTAAATTTAAGAAGTAAACAGAGCGAACAAGCTGAGACCCCATTGAATACAATTACTCCTTGGAATGATATCTGGCTTCAATCATTTACAGGAATCGAATAGGAGGATATATGCAACCATATCAAGAAGCAACCCAAGAAATCCAAAGACAGGGTGAATTACCTTTCAAAATAGGCAAAACCGCGGCAAATATAGCGGCAAGTGCAGCTGGTGCTTATTACGGAGGTGAATTAATTAGCAAAGTAGCTCCTTGGCTGAGTAAGTATATTCCGGTAGATTTAATGAAAAAGGGCCTTTCCAAAGTACATCCAGGATTTGGGAAATTTATTGATAAATCTTTGGCGGCTGGTCAAACAGCAGATAAAATAAAAGAATTTATCGGTCAAAAAATGGAAGAAAGCCAAACAAAAAACAAAGAAAATAGAAACATAATCGAACAAGAATCTCCTGAGCTTCATCAATTCCTTGATCAAGAGATTCGCGGAGGAAGGAATCCAATTGAAGCAGGTGCTCTCGCTCAGAATGATAAACGGTTTTCTTCAATTATTCAAAAGCTAATGAAAGTCCATAAAACTCCTTGGTCTAATATTATTCAAAGTATTTTCGGAAATGGTCAAACAGCCCAATCAAACCAGCAACAAGAACAAAATGCAGGTCAAGGACAACAAACTGGAAACTCTTCCGATGATGAATTATTCGCAAGATTTCAAAACGTACTTAAGATGTAAAACATGGGTGAGCGGATTGACACGATTAAAAATGAAGTCCGAGAGATATTAAAGATCGTTTCTGCGCGTACAGAGCCTCTATCTCCCGAAATGAAAAATCAATTGAATCAAGTATTAGAACATGCAGAAAGAAGAATAACTGAATTAAGACAAAGTGAACAGCAGCAACAACCATTTCAAGGACAAGTAGGCGAACAACAGCCATCTCCACAAATTCAAGGCGCCCCTCCATCGCCGGACGCTCAATTGCTATGGATTCTAGCAGGGCAGCAAGAAGATGCATTTGTTAAATACTTACAAACTTATCCAACGCCTGCCACGCAAGAATTGTTAAATAACCCAACGGAATTAGAAAGGGTTGTGCAATTTCTTCATAATATTATGCCATCGGGAACGCCACCGATGATTCATGGAATACAGCATTCTGATTTGAATAGCTCTAATATCTGGGGAACTGCTTATGACCCACAATCTGGGAAAATGAAAGTCAGATTCCAAGGAGGATCTGAATATGAATACGATGGCGTTCCGGCAAATATTTATCGAGCTTTCACTAATGGTCAAGCGAGCGCTACAACAAACGGGCAAAATAAATATGGCCGTTGGTGGGTTGGGAAAAATCCTAGCCTTGGAGCTGCCATGAATCAATATATCAAAGCTGGAAAATTTAACTATCGCAAAATTAGATAATTTTTTTGCTAGTGTTTAAAAAATTTATTTGATAGATTGGGATCAATCTAAACTGCTATTAGATCGTTCCTCAAATATGCTGTAAGGCAATATGACGTCAGTTCTTCCTAACAATCAGAATGGAGCATTCGGGTTCAATATAGACGGATACGTCTATCCTCAGTATCTCGCAACCCCTCAAAGAGCACCACTATCCACAGATATTTATAATGCTGGAACGATGTGGCAAAATAACGCTGTGACTCCTGCTGTTGTTTATTATACTACTGGTGGAGGTAACTGGTATGAATTAAATGTAACCGGATTTGGCGTTTCTTCTGTTACCGGAACTGCGAATCAAATTACCGCTACTCCTACTACAGGAGCTGTTGTTTTAAGCCTTCCATCTCCGATTAATGCACCCGGGGCTATCACTTCTCCTTCTCAAATCTCGGCCCCTCTCTTAATTGCTACAGGTCCTCTTGGGGTTCAGTCATCTGGTCCTCTTACAGCGGCTAAGATTCAAATTTCAACCGGAGCAAATGCGAGTATAGGAATCTCAGGGGCAATGAGTGCCGGGACAATTACTATTACCACAACTGCCGTTACTGCAAGTTCTATCATATTTGTATCTGTAAATACGGCTGGAGGGACACCTGGCATATTATCGGTACCAAACTCTTCGAGGATACCTGGTACTTCTTTTGCGATTGTTTCTCAAAGTGGTTCAGACACTTCAACAGTCAATTGGTGGATTATAAATTAATATGGATAAAAAAACTTAAAATATGCCTAGGAGGCAATATGACATCCGTCCTTCCTAATAATGAAAATGGAGCATTTGGCTTTAATATTGATGGGTCAGTATACCCGCAATTCATTGGCTATGCATTAAGAGTGCCAACTATTAATGATATCTATCCAGCCGGCACAAGATGGCAAAACAACGCGGTTAATCCGGCAATAATCTATGAAACAACTGGTTCTGGATTATGGTATCAAGCGGCAGGAGGGGGGGCAGTTCTTTCCTCTTTGACAGTAACAGGAACTACTAATATCAATACAACAGGCGCAGCCGTTACAAGCATTGGAACTGGTGGAACCGGCGTAGTGAATATCGGTAATACAACCGGCGGAACAGTAATAACAGGGCCAGAATCGGTATCAGGGATACTTACGGCTTCAGCCGGAATAAATACTGCGCCTGTTGTTGTAGCTGCTGGTGCTAGCCCCTTAACGGCGAATGGAAGATCGGGACAAGTTACATTCAGCGGAGTTAGTATTGCAGCCGGCGCGACACAATCTTTCGTGATTAATAATACTTCAGTTGCTGCCATTGGGACCGTGATTCTTTATTCAATGGTAGGCGCGACGAGTGGGGCAGCTTTAAATATCCAAAGCGTTACAAATGTAGCTGGCACATCTTCAACAATTGTTGTTGAAAATGGAACCGGAGCGACAACAAGCACAGCTAATATTACATTCACATATATTGTTTTAAATTAAGCAAGGAGTCCTTATGTATAATATTAATAATAATTCCGTTCAACTTCAGCTACCGGCTCCTGAATTTTTAGTCGCAATGACAGGAAGCCAAGTGACAGTAGGGACTCTAATTGCAAATCCTTGCAAGATTATCTTTGATAATCAATCGACCGCACCAGTTGCATTAACCATGAGCAGTTTGGGAACCAGTCAAACTTGGCATACATTTCCAGCAGGAGAAGCAATTATCTTAGATAACGATCTTGAAGCTTTTCCTTTAGGAACAGTATTTTACGCTACTGGTACGACTGCAACAGGTAATTTTTCTATCTCATATACATATATCAAGGGATATTCATGAGCCAGATAATAAAAAATGTTTTGAGTGGAAGCGGGGGGCTAATTGTCGAAACACTTACCGGGAATACTGGAGGAGCAGTTCCACCAACAGACAATAATATTAGTGTATTGGGAAGTGGGTCAATAGTTGTTACAGGAAGTCCAGGAACTAGCACTTTAACAATTTCAAATACTAATGGCGGATTTGTTTGGACTGATGAAGCAGCATCATTTGCGGCTGTTCCTCAAAATGGTTATTTCTGCACGGCAACTTTAACCGCTACTATGCCTGCTTCAGCAGGACTAACAAATGGATCTACAGTTATTTTTTATGTTGATTCTTCAAATCCTGTTACCATTCAATGTAATACCGGTCAAAAAATTCAAGTGGGGGACTCGACTTCTGTAAGCGGTGGTGTTGCAGTCAGTTCCTCATTATACATTGGATCAACATTAACTTTAGTATATAGAGTCGTAAACAGCACGTGGAATTCAATTTCGTCATTGGGAACATGGGCAGTAACTTAAATAAAAAAACTTAAGGTAAATACATGGTAACCACTCCTAGTAATTCAATGAACCTCAATTCTACTGTTTCCGGTCTAGTGAATTGGGATGGAACATCGGTAATGTCATCTACTGCATTGACTCAATTTAGTACTTTAACCGCTGCGTCATCAAACACAATTAATAATGTCTCTCCAGGAACAACAGCACAAGTTTTAACATCAAATGGTCCGAGTTCTCAACCTACCTTTCAAACTGTGACTTCACTTCATCAAACCAATATGGTTGTTTTAACTGTGGGATCAGGTGTATATACCCCCAGCTCGGGAATGAAATATGCTTGGGTAAGAGCAGTTGCAGGGGGTGGCGCAGCAGGTGGAACCCCTTCTACACCATCTGCTATGGTATCTGTTGGAGGCTCTGGAGGAAGTGGATGTTATGGTGAGGCTGTTTATAGTGCTGCGACGATTGGATCTAGCATCTCATACACAGTTGGTGCTGGTGGTACAGGTGTAAGTGGCGCTGGAGGAAACACTGGAGGCAGTACAAGCTTTGGTTCCCTCTTTACATTAGGTGGTGGTGGTGGTGGTTCTACAACAGCAGCAGGCATAACAGCAGTAGGCAACTCTGGAGGTGGTGGAACTCTATCTTCAGGAAGTGTACAGATTGAGATCGACGGAAACCTTGGTCAATATTCTTATGGCAATACAGCTAACGCACCGATAGTAATTGCCGGCGCTGGTGGTTCTACACCACTAGGAAGCGGTGGGGCAGCCTATGAGGGAAATGGAACAGGTCTGGCAGCTAAAGGATTTGGCTCAGGTCCATCCGGATGTCTTGCTTTCAATGGACCCGCTGCTAGAACCGGTATGAATGGTCAACCTGGCGTAATCATAATTATTGAATATATTTAATATAGAGGTATCCCAGTGAGTCAAATTATCAAAAATAATACTGCGTCAGGTGGCGGACCTATTAGCATGGTAAATATGGTGGTTCTCGCAGCGGGATCAGGTGTATATACCCCCAGCTCGGGAATGAAATATGTTTGGGTAAGAGCTATTGCGGGTGCAGGAGCATCCGGGGGTACTCCGGCAACTAGTATATCAACTGTTGCAGTGGGTGGACCGGGGGGTAGTGCGTGTTATGGAGAATCTGTATATAGTGCTGCCACTTTGGGAGCAACTGTCTCCTATACTGTTGGTGCGGGTGGTGTTGCGGTAAGCGGTGCAGCCGGCGGAGCTGGAGGAAATACAACATTCGGTTCTTTCTTTACTTTGGGCGGCGGCGGCGGTGGTGCTGCATCAACTGCGGGTACAGCAGTGCAAGCTAATGGTGGAGTAGGTGGAACATTAATTTCAGGAAGCGTACAGATCGAAATAGCTGGAACGTCAGGAATGTATTCCACTGGAATTACATCCCCAGTGGACTTGGTTACATCCGGTTTTGGCCCGTATTCCGCATTGGGTCTGGGAGGTCCTCCAAGCACAGGAAATTTTCCAGGGGAAGCAGGTACAGGATATGGATCAGGACCTTCGGGACCAACATCTGAAAATAACATCGCCAAAACTGGAATAAACGGACAGCCTGGTGTGATTATAATCATGGAATACATATAAGGAGATCAGAATGCATTATTTATTATTGCTAATTTGTGCGCTAACGGGCTGTCAATCTATCCCAAGCATTGCAAAAGACATTGAAAGTATTGAAACAGATAACGCCATAAAAATTGAAGTATCGCGGAAAGCACTTAACTATCAAACCGATCTTCAAATTAATTTAAACGTTCAGAATAAAGATGAACCAGTACAAAATAAACAAGCAACAGCATCATAAGGGTGAGAAATGGATAAGAAAATTAAAAAACTCGAAAAAGGTACAGCGCATTTGATGAAAGAGGAAAAATCTCTCCTCAAAGCGGACAAAAAAAGAGATAAGTTTGTCTCGAAAGGAAAAGAAAAAATGAAAAAAGGTTGTTAATTTTTTTTAAATTTGATAAGTTCCCGTCCGGGTATTTTTTTCATTGTAAGAGACCTTTGTTAATTGGAAGGGGTAAGCGCAAATCTTACCCCCTCTTTTTTATTCCTTCCATCCTTGACAATACCCAGCGTCATAATAATATTCACTGACTCCAGTGACCTTATTTACCCGAGTCTTTGAGTTAAGAAAGTGATATCTTGGTAAGTTATTATATGCGATATAATTAATGCACAGAGTAATGACCAGACATTTAATAATAAAGATACCTGTAGGAGATACGTGCATATCTATATTCTTTAGAAAGTTTAGTGTGCGTTTTAATAATTGCATGTGATCCTCCAGCTATTTGTAGATCCTTTTCTGAATTGCTCTAAATCTATTCCTTTCAATTGAGGGATCATTGAGTAATCAACTGATCCTTTTCTCTGAACCTGGCACAATGATATACCGGCCCCCTTCACGTTTGATTCTCCACTTAAGAATATTAACTGCTTTCTTAGATATTCTTCCTGAGTCTCTAATTCTTTTATTGAATTCGTCACCGATCTCCATTTTGATGCACATTCTTCCCATAAATCATCATGCCTTTCAATATAATCGCCTTGCAATGGTTCTGGAGGCGTTTTATTCATAATGCAATCATAGAATTTCTTTTCCTCTATGAGCATTTTCTCGATATATTCATCATCTCTTTTGACCTCAACGATCACTCCATCGATCCCATCGAAACTGAAATAATACACGAACTGTACGTTACAAACGTACATTTGATGTTGCAATTGGGGATAATAATGATCTGGTATTTTGCCAGAAACAGCGACTGCATGGTCTTTTTCCCCTGGACATTTTATTTCGACGACACATTTGCCATCGAGGCTAATACCATCCAAGGAAGCCATTGCCCAATCCTTTATAATGACTTTAGGGAAAACAAGAATGCCAGTTTTCAATATGAAAAGATCTCTTGCAATAGGCTCCAAGTCTAGACCTCTTTGCATTCGTTCATTAGGGACAATCGGGGGATCGTTGGAAATCTTTTCGTGATATAGTTGTATCTTCGTTTTCCAGGGATTAGCACCCATGATACTTGTTGAATCTGTTGCGGTAATCTTTGTTTTCCTAAGATCCAACCACTCTTGAGAGCCTTGCACTAAACTAGAAAGTATTATTTGATCTGCTAACATTGCTTAACCTCTTTTCTAAATATTCTATATGATCCTGAAGCTTGATAACCTTTTTGGCCAGAATACCGGCAACTAATGCTGCCGGATCTGGACTCATTTCCAGCCATTCAGAGGCTGTTTCTATGACTTCCTTGATAATTTGTTCAGCAGTCATTAGACCTCAGCCATTATCAATTCAGGTTGCTGTTGTTCAGCTCTTTGTTTAGAATGATGAGCCTCCATATTCTTAATAGCAGCATCTCTTACTCTAGGATATATGTCAGATGGTAAATCAGATAGACTATCAGTGTTGTACTGTTTCATAATATAGTCATAGACCCATTTCTTATATTTGATATCACATTCATCAAGAATCATATTGAGATCCGAAGCTTGCTCAAGGCTTATTTTTTGAGTAACCTCAATGGCATCCGCTTGTTGCATTTCCTCTTTTGTATAGACTCCGGACATTTCGGCAGGAAAAGCTTTTCTTAATGCTTGGGCTTCTGCGCATTTAGCAAGCATTGTCCTTTGCATATTTACCCACATTCCAATAGGTTTTTTTTCACCTGTTTGTTTATCGACAAAAGTTTGCATATACTCGTCTAAATAAGCGCTTGCAGATATCGTATGCCATGTTCCATCTTTTGTTTGTTTCTTAATGTAAGCAGAAGCGGCAATCAATTGCCCATTTGCATCATAAGAATAGGTTGGTTCAAGTCCAGGTGCATAACAACCGGTTCTTTCGGCAATTAGACGATAACCATCGATTCCGGTTTGAATTGTCATGACTTCTCCCCATGAGCCATCGGCCTTCTTTGCCTTACGCTTTACCGCATAAATTTGGCGCATAAATGGATCAAGCTGAGTCTTAATGCAAGCCATAATAAATACCTCGAATTCTTCGTTGCTCACACCCTTACAGATAGAATTCTTGAGAATATCTATTTGCTTATTAGTGAAGTTGTGGGAAGAAGAAGAAACAAGTTCGGGATGCGGGACGATTTTAGCGACACTAGTCATATTTTCTCCTTTGCTGGTATAAACCATTTTTTTTAAATCAAAATCTGATTGTTTTTTACCAACTGCGGCTATATGATCATTGCCGCAGC
>Ga0302221_10000390_pt1 | contig 33348 bp, 30 predicted proteins | sample II_Palsa_E2_1_FD_193517 | JGI IMG/M metagenome (GOLD analysis project Ga0302221, IMG submission 193517) | Peat permafrost microbial communities from Stordalen Mire near Abisko, Sweden - II_Palsa_E2_1 | ecosystem: Environmental > Terrestrial > Soil > Palsa > Peat permafrost | place: Sweden... | reverse complement strand
TCGCATGGGGCAAAGGATTCCTATCTGGCCCAGGTGGTGAAGCTGGTGGATGACGCCCAAAAGTCAAAATCAAAAACGCAGTTGCTGGCAGATACGGCGGCTAAATGGCTGACGGTTATCGCGATTTTGGCGGGGCTGAGTGCCTTTTTATATTGGGACCTGTCGGGGTATTCGCTGTCGTTTGCGACGGCGCGGATGGTGACGGTCATGGTGATCTGTTGCCCGCATGCGCTCGGACTGGCGGTGCCGCTGGTGGTGGCCAGATCGACGGCTTTGTCGGCTAAACACGGACTACTGATCAAGAACCGGGCTGCATTTGAAAATGCCAGGAAGATCACGGTGGTTGTATTCGATAAAACAGGCACGTTAACGGTGGGAAAGTTCGAGGTATCAAAGGTCGTACCGCTTCAAAAGGGGATGGATGAAAAGGAAGTAATCCGGCTGGCGGCGGCGCTGGAGCAACGATCGGAGCATCCGATCGCTACGGGTATCCTGCAAAAGGCAAAGGAACTGTCTGTGGTGGTGCCGCCAGCGGAAAATTTTACCGCCATCACGGGAAAGGGAGTTGAGGCGACGGTGGAAGGTAAAACGGTATTGGTCGTCAGCCCCGGCTACTTGACAGAAAATAAACTGGCTGTGCCAGAAGGATTCAGCGCAGGAGTTGCGGAGACAGTCGTATTTGTAATAGCGGATGGGGCTGCGGCCGGTTATATTGCCCTGTCGGATAAAATAAGACCGGAATCCTCAGGTGCGGTTAAAACATTAAAAGAAAATCATATCAAATCGATATTGCTGACGGGTGATAATAGCAAAGCCGCCAAAAGTGTGAGCGATACGCTCGGCATCGATAGTTATATAGCGGAAGTATTGCCGAAGCAAAAATTGGAGAAAATAAGAGAATTACAGGACAAAGGAGAGTTTGTCGCCATGACAGGGGACGGGGTCAATGATGCACCGGCTTTGGCGCAGGCTGACATCGGGATTGCGGTTGGTAGTGGCAGCGATGTGGCAGCGGCAACGGCTGGAATTGTGCTGGTGAACAGTAACCCGAAGGATGTCGTAAGCCTGATCCTATTCGGCAAGGCGACATACCGAAAGATGATCCAGAATCTGATCTGGGCGACGGGTTATAACGTTATAGCGCTACCGCTGGCGGCGGGAGTTTTGTATAAGCAAGGGGTGTTGCTTAGCCCCGCCGCGGGGGCGGCGCTGATGACGGTCAGCACCATTGTGGTGGCGATCAATGCGAGGTTATTGAAAATCAAAGAATAGTATTGGCTTCTGTCATCGCCCGGCCATCATTGATAATTGGTCCGCTTCAGCATTTGAGCATGATGTTTGGCATCGTCATTGATGAATTCACCGGCGATGGCGTGATGTCCCCAGGCCAGCATGGCGCTATGCGCCGCTTTTTCGCGGTTCCCGTCGGCGAAGGCTTTTGCCGCGTCCAGATGATGCTTGGCTGCCTCCACATGATGTGCTGCTGCCTGCTGATGATTTCCGATCGTTTTTTTATAGTCGGCTGCACCGGTTGCCGGTAGACCTTCACTGGAAGGCGGGGGCGGTGTGAGCACTTCTTTTTTGTTCTTCATATGTCTACTTTTTTAAAGGTAGAGTAAAGGTACTCCTTATTAACCTGGATAAGTCACTAAGTATTTGTTCAGTGCGGGAAGGATAAAAGGTGTGAATTATATAAATGGGCAATCGACGTATGTAACGATTGCGAGTTAAAATACCCTGACATTGTAGGTCGTAATAACGGCATTTTGTAAATACGGGGTTGTATGGAACGTACTATCGGTAGTTTGATAGGCTGGAGAATGGAAGCCAGGGACGGGGACGTGGGTAAGGTCGAAGATGTCTACTTCGATGACGAGTCTTGGAAGGTGCGTTACCTGGTCCTGAAAATGGACGACTGGCTGTCCGGCCGTAAGGTGCTGATTGCACCGGTGGCCCTGATACAGGACGGGGATGAGACCGGGATCTTCCGGGTAAATTTAACAAAGGATCAAATAGGCCGTAGCCCGGGGATCGATACGGATAAGCCGGTTTCCCGGCAGCAAGAGATCGAATTGTACGGACATTATGCCTGGAAAGGATACTGGGAAAGCGGCTTTTACGCAGGGGGATTGGGGACGGTCGTGGACGCTTTGCCGGAGAAAGGAAAACGGATCGGCGCTGATCTTCATTTGCGTAGCGCTCAGTATGTTTCGGGATTCCATGTGCATGGGACGGACGGGGAGCTTGGTTGTATCCGCGATTTCGTGATCGATGACCGGACCTGGGTGCTGTTGAACCTGGTCGTCAATACGAACGCAGCCCCGGAGGGCAAAAACGTGCTAGTGGCCGTGGCTCACGTCATTCAAATGCGGTGGAGCGATTCTGAAGTTTATCTGAGCGAAACCAAGGCTGTTATCGAAAAAAGTGCGGAGTTTGAATACAGCCGGCGCTAGATGTGCGGGAATCGATTTTGCAAAGCCAAACGGTGGAATCATTTCATGATATCATCAATGGGCTTGTTTTACTCTTCTTTTAGATCATTCAATATGACTTTGCTCCGTTCAATCGCTTCCTGAAAGGTATTTGTTACGTTGGCTTTGCCAATGGAAAACAATAATCTTGCTTCCTTCAATTCCTTCACTATTTGCGGACTACGAACTTCCGACAAAATCAGTTTTGTGCCCTTTTGGCTTGATTCTTTGTATACGTCTTTTAGAGTTTTGATGCCGGTAGCATCAATGATAGGCACTTTTCGCATGCGGATAATGAGGACTTTCGGAGGATTTTCAATAAACCGCATTGCGTCCTTGAATTTGTACGCAGCGCCAAAGAACAGGGGTCCGGTTATTTCAAAGACTTCTACATTTTCGGGTATAATATAATTCTCAAGGGGTTCTTTTTCATCGGCGATGCCGCTATTTTCAAATTCTTTTGTTATGACACTTACGTCGCTGGATTTAATCATATTTCGCATAAATAGAAAGGCGGCGAGAACCATACCTGTTTCAATGGCCACTGTTAGGTCGATAAATACTGTCAGCAGAAATGTGGTCAACAGGATAACCATATCGCTCCGCGGTCCCTTTATCATTGAAAGAAAATGCCTCCACTCGCTCATATTGTAAGCAACTACGACTAAAACCCCTGCCAATGTGGCCATGGGAATGAGCGAAGCCCATTTTCCAAAGAAAAGCAGAATTAACAATAAGGTTAGTGCATGGATAATGCCGGCCACGGGTGTCCGGCCGCCATTCTTGACGTTAGTCGCTGTTCGGGCGATAGCTCCCGTTGCAGGGATGCCGCCAAAGATGGACGAAAATATATTGGCGGTTCCCTGGGCTATGAGTTCCATATTGGATTTATGGTTGCCCCCTATCATTCCGTCGGAAACTACGGCCGACAATAACGATTCGATGCCTCCAAGAAGCGCGATGGTGAATGCGGGTCGAATTAGAATTTTTATGGTGCTGAGATCCAAATGTGGGATCGTGGGTTTTGGCAGGGATGACGGGATACCCCCGAATCTGCTTCCGATGGTCTCGATGGGTAAATGCAATAATTGCATTGCGATGGTGGTCATGAATATCGCTATTAAAGAGCCCGGCACCTTATGGGTAACTTTAGGCCAAAGCAAAATGATGGCTATGGTAGACGCTCCGATTATAACAGTATATAGCTGCGTTGTGTGAAAGTATACAATATAGCTTTTCCACTTGTCTATAAAGTCCGCCGGGACAGCGCCCATTCTTAATCCCAACAGGTCTTTGACCTCAGAAGAAAGAATGATAAGGGCAATGCCGCTGGTGAATCCAATGATCAGGGAGTAAGGAATAAATTTGATCACGGAGCCCAGCCGGGCAACGCCCATAATGATGAGCATGATGCCTGCCATAAATGTGGCAATGATCAAACCGTCGATACCATGGACTTGCACGATACCGTAGACAATGACGATGAAAGCGCCGGTGGGTCCACCAATCTGGACCCGGCTGCCGCCAAGGGCTGAAATAAGGAAACCTGCGACGATGGCGGTATATAATCCCTTTTCGGGGGATACGCCTGAAGCGATGGCAAAGGCAATAGCGAGAGGCAGGGCAACGAGGCCTACGATCAAACCGGCCATCAGATCTTTGCCAAACTGCTGACGATTGTAATGTTTTAAAGTATTGAAAATCTTGGGTGTAAACATTTGAGTTTTATTGCCGGCCTAATCCTTATCCGGGAACCGCATCGTCTTCACGCCAATGATCGTCATAGCTTACAAAAAAGGATAGCCATATGGACCTGGATAACCGGATAAAATAGGGTTGTAAAAGGATCATTAATATGCCATTTATGCTCATCCACCAGAATATCCTGTTATCCTGCGATGAAAGCCCAATGAGCACCCACCAGGCAACAAATGTTGTAGCAGAAAAGGCAACGGCCAAAGCATAGCTTACATAGGCAGTGCCATAGTAGAAGCCAGGTTCTAATTCGGTCCTTTGGCCGCAAACGGGACATTTTTCATTCATAGCAAATAAGAGCTTCAAATGATAGGGGTTTTCATCCTTAAACATATTCCCCTGTCTGCAGTGAGGGCACTTTTGCTTTAACAGAGTCCAAAGATAACCGGGACCCTTACCTTGTTCCTTATTACTGGCTACTGATTCATTATCCGGGAGAGTTTTCATATTTATTGTTCTTGTCGGGCGGAGGGTTTATTGATGCAAAGATAGGCGGAGCGCAATCGCTGCCCGGTAATGATTATCACTAATAAAAGTGAGTTATATCACTTTTTATCCGATAGATTTGTAATATATATGAGTATAAAGGGCATTTTTCCTATAGATAAGTGGGATTTTGAAAGTGAATCTATACTTGCTGATTTGCCGGAAGAGGATATAGAGGTATTGATGGTTCGAAAAGTCGAGCAAGTTTATAAAAAAGGGGAGGTCATTTTTCGGGAAGGCGCTTATCCATCGGGGATCTATTATATAACGAATGGGAAGGTGAAGAAGTATAAGGTGGACAGGGACGGCAGGGAACAAATTATTTATGTCGCAAATACGGGTGAGTTATTGGGGTATCATGCGATTCTTTCTGTAGATAATTATCCTGATTCTGCTGCTGTACTGGAAGAAAGTATAATTACGTTCATTCCAGGCGAGGATTTTTTGCGTGCTATCAATCAGTCTGATGTATTGAATCGAAGATTACTCAAAACGTTAAGCCATGAGTATGCAGTTTTGGCAAACAGCCTTACGATGTTTGCTCAAAAATCTGTCAGGGAAAGGTTGGCGCTTCAGCTAATAGTGATCCGGGAGAAGTATAAGGTTAATTTTGAAGCCGGCATGCCGGTCGAGATTAATATGAGCCGCAGCGATTTGGCCAGTCTGGTAGGCACTGCAAGGGAGAATGTGGTTCGGATGCTATCGGAGCTTAAGGAGGAAGGGACGGTGGAAACGAAAGGCAGAAAGATCATCGTGCTGGACGTAAAAAGACTGATTGAGATTGCCAATTATAAATAGAAATGGACGGGGTATAATTACCCTTGCTTCAGGTAACCGGGAAGGTGATGACTAACTTACAGCCTTTCCCCGGCCCAGTGATGAACCTGGCCCTCCCCCTGTATGACTCCGCGCGACTGATAATATTGGTTATACCTATGCCGGTGTGATTCAATTTTTTCGAGTTATCAAACCCTATCCCGTTATCCGCAATGGAAAGAGCGAATTCCGCCTTCTTTTCAGACATGGTAATATGCACATCGGATGCGCTTGCATGCTTCAGGATATTATTTAGTTGTTCCTGCACAATCCTGAAAGCATTCATCTTGAATTTGTCGCTCATTGGCCTTTCCAAAGAAGGTTTCAGTTTACAATGTATTTTCACAGGGCAGGCTTCCATCGTGTCCCGGGCGATATCTTCAATTGCAGCACAAAGCCCAAAATCCTTGATGGTATCGGTCATCAATCCCTTCGTCAATTTCCTGATCTCCTCTATAGCGGCGAACGTGTACTCCGAGGAATGTATTAAATAGACCTCCCCGTTCTTTATATCTTTCATGGCCATATCAAGATATAACATGGATGCCCCCAATAACTGGTTTACATTATCATGCAGCTCCTTTCCGATATCCGATCTTTCCATTTCCTTGGCTTCTACCACCGCTACTGTAAGTTGGCTTTCATTTTTCGACTGGGCAATAATGATATTACTTGCCACCGATCTTTCATTTTCAACGTCTATTTTTTTCTGTACCGAAAGCCTTTCTCTGCGGTCGACGATACTCGTGATGGAATTCGTGACGTTCCCGGTATCTTTGAATATCACAGAAGTGATTTCACAAGGCCACAATTTGCCGTCCTTTCTTATAATCGACAAGTCGGCTTTTGCGCTTCCTGCCACTGTCCTTTCCAGGAACATCCTTTTATAGCTCTCTTCCGTTATCCGGAATATATCCTCCCTGTGCTTGGTTAACAATTCCTTTTTTGAATAACCCAATAGCCTGCAGGCAGCCCTGTTCGCTCTGATGATCCTGCCGTTGCCCACAGTGGAAATGATGTTTGCCTGTAGCGAATGTTCGAAAGCCTGCTGAAAAATATAGTCGATTTCAGACGCGCTTCCCTTTTTTGGAAAAACGGGATTTCTTTTTTTTGTTGTTCCCGAACGTGCATTCATAGTAGTAGGGTTAGTGTTATGAGCTACCAAGATAGCTTATCCGAGAGGGAGTCGCGGCTTTCTCAGGCTATTTATACGCAGTTTTCAGTATCATTATATCAAAGTATAGGGTGAACTCCGAAAAGGGTAGATACATACACTTAGGATTTTCGGAAACATGTATGCGCTTTTGTTTCGCTCCCTTATAGTTCAGAATAAGACCTACCTTTAGGAAGGTTGATTGATCACAACCCTGATTGAATGACTGATATATCGGCAAAAATCCCATTCGATTCCACTAAAGAGCGTATTTCGGCAGCCACGAAGGAATTGGCAACCGAGATTTATAGAAGCTGTTTGGGCCGGCACCCGACTAAGAAAGATGCGCCCAGATTCCAGCAAAGGATTAATACCGACGATAAAAGAATAAATGATCAATATTTCGATGGCAAGAAGATCGGAAGTTTTGTGACAACTTATGTTCTTGATATTCCCCGGTGTATTTCAATTAGATTTAGCCCGGCGCGGTGATCATTCTCAGTCGCATTTTCGCGAAAATATACTTACCAAATAGGCGATAAGCACTTACTGGACGATAAGACTAGTTACTAACTAGAATAAAGATCCCGCTTATCTGTTATTACAAAAATATAATAGCTCTCCTTCGATGTCGTATTGTCAGCGATCTCATCGCACCAGGAACGGTCTTCCAAAGTTATAGCATTTACTGTCCCGCACGATTCCGGATGGAAAGTAGTATTAGTAAACCAATAATATGAAAAACAAGATCGCGCTTCCTCTTTTAGTAGCCGTTACGCTGTTCTCTTTGCCGCATGCAAGCTTCGCACAGACGCCTGATTTAGGCACCGCGGCTAATTTTGTCCTCTTCTCCAGTGCTGGGGCAGTCGGCAACACAGGGGTTTCGCAGATTACCGGCAATATAGGTACTAACGTCGGCGCCATCACCGGTTTCGGTAATGTAAACGGCGTGATGCATACACCTGATGCTGCAACCGCGCAAGCGGTAATAGATTTACAGGCTGCCTGGTATTATCTGGTCACACTCACTCCAACTTCAACTATCGGGCCGGTGCTCGGAAGCGGGCAGACACTTTTTGCAGGTGTGGATACCATAGCGGCAGCGGGATCGGTCGTGGGAGCGCTCACTTTCGATGCACAGGGGAATCCCAATGCAGTGCTCATCATTAAGACGGGCGGAGCACTTACGACAGCCGCCGGCGCCACCGTCACTTTGATTAACGGGGCGGTGGCGTGTAATGTATTTTGGGTAGCGGAGGGCGCCATATCCATGGCCGCATCAACAACCATGAGGGGAACGCTAATCGCGCACAACGGAGCAATTGACATGGGCGCCGGCGGCATCCTGGAAGGAAGAGAGCTTTCGACCACCGGGGCTGTATCGGTTTATGGAACAATCGCCTATACTCCATTGGGTTGCGCAGCGCCTATCCTTACGGGACCAACGGCTCCTGTCCTTAACAGCGTAGCGTGTTTTACACTGTTTTCCGCCAATGGGAACGTTTCAAATTCGGGGATTACGAATAGTACGGGCGATGTAGGATCAAACAGCGGTACGACTACCGGCTTCAACCCGCTATTGGTCACGGGTACGATTCATCCTGTCCCGGACGCATCTACAGTACAATGTGCAATCGATTTTCAGAATCTCTATACTTATGTCAGCACGATACCTGACGATATCGAGTTATTGTATCCTGCCCAATTTGGCAATAGCCTGGTTCTTACGCCGCACACTTATGTCATGAACGCTGCAACCCTATTAACGGATTCGCTTTATCTTAATGCGGAAGGCAATGCCAGTGCTATCTTCGTTATACAGATCAATGGCGCCCTTACGACCAGTACCTTTTCGAGCGTCACCCTGATTAACGGAGCTCTGGCGAACAATGTGTATTGGGAGGTCCAGGGCGCCGTTTCGATCAATAACAATTCCACCTTTTGCGGGAATATCGTCTGCAACAACGGTGCGATCACCCTGGGTACAGGAGTTGCCCTTGATGGTAGAGCGCTCACAACAGCCGGTATAATAAACACAACCGCAATAACTGCCAATAACTCGTTCGGCGGCGCCTGTAGTACCCTTCCGATTCAAATGCTTTCCTTCACCGGCGTTTGTACTATGCAAAGCGTAATATTGAATTGGAGTACTGCCATGGAGGCAAACAACAAATTGTTCACTATTCAACGAAGTGAGGATGGAAAGAACTGGCAGGCGATAGGGGTGATTGACGGTGCAGGCAGTTCGTCCACCCCACATACATACTCTCTTAGAGATAAGCTGCCAGTCAAATCTGTGTCCTATTACAGGTTGATGCTTACGGCTTATGACGGGCAAAATACATACAGTATAGTTATTACGGTCGGAAACTGCGGAAATGGCACATCCGGAAGCTTCACACTTTACCCAAATCCGTCTACCGGGACATTCACCTTGTCATATACAGGTGACAAGACTCAGGTTTCTTCCATTGCGATATTTAACTCCGTGGGGGAGCAAGTATATGGATCAATAGGGTTTCAGTCAGTAGTTGATTTATCCAACAAACTATCAGGTGAATATTTTGTACAAATTCACCTGCCTTCAAAAACCATCAACCTGGCAGTCGTGGTGGCAAAATGATTCAAAGGGGAGCTTGATGACACCCGACAATCTTACAGCACAGGTTTAGCGTGGGCAAATATATTTGCGCCTGGCCTCATTGTCGTTTAGGGAATTCCGGGCGCTGGGATGGCGCAAAAAAAAGCTAGCCATTTATAAAAATGGCTGGCTTGCGCGGGCGGGTTTTCGTTTACGTTTTCGTAGAGTCCGAAAAAAGGGGCCCGGACTAATTGGTTTTCAAAGGTTGGATCTTGTGGGTTTCCCGGACATTGGACTTTGGACATTCGACGTTTCAAAAGGTCTTCACAGATACGGACTTGGATGATCAAATATTACACTACCTATGACAATACAAAGATGCAAATTAGAAAGCTCCCAAAAAATAGTACATCGTATACATATTCAATAGAGCCGGGTATCATTGCCCTGTAGAATCTGCTCTACGGATTTCTACGATCACTTTTATCAGATCATTTTCTTCAAAAGGCTTCTAATTATAGTCATTCTTGCCGGGCGCTAAAAATTGGTCTAACACAATATTTTCTGAATTAACTTGAAATTATGTATATTAGTAATTGGATAGAAACCCTTAGTCTCCCTTCGCATCTTTCTTCTAGTTAGTCGGTTATTGCCCTGGTTAGTTAGCGCCCTTAAAGCCATAACTGGAATGAAACTGTTTCGTTCTTCTTCTTTGACGGGCCCGGAAGCTGATTCCAGGCGGTATATCCGTTTGCTTCGCTGGTCGAAGTATCTGGCTATTCTTGTTCTCGCCATTGGGATTCTTGTGCTTGCGCGATGGCAGTGGGATATTGCTTTATTCAAGCGGCCTCTCCCCCGCCTGACGGCAATGAATCCCCTGACGGCACTGAGTTTTGTTTTGGCAGGTATTTCTTTTTTACTTCTTTCTCCGATCGGCCGGCGGGATTTATTTCTGGGCCCTTTCCCGAAGGCGGGACGGCTGATCGGCAGTATACTGGCCTGCCTGGTCCTTGTGACCGGTCTGCTGAAAATAGCCGGTGTCTTTCTAATGGCCCCTTTGCACATTGACAGGATCCTTTTCGCGGAAAAGCTGGTGACAGAGGCGCCGGGTAATCTGCCCGACCAAATTCAAATGACCGTCCATACGGCATTCTGCTTGGCGCTTTCCGGGATTTCCCTGCTGTTGCTGAACCGGGTAACAAGTCGGGGGCAGATGCCCTCTCAATTCGTTGCTTTGCTGATCGCCGCCATGGAATTGTTTACCATTATCGGCTATCTATATCGTGTACAAGAGTCGTATGGGGCATTTACGCATATTCCCACATCGGTGCTTATAGCTTTCTGTTTCCTCCTCCTTTCCGCCGCTACGCTGCTTGCACACCCTGGAAGCGGGATCATGAAGGAATTTACCGGCGGAAATATGGGGACTCTTACCGCCAGGTACCTGCTGCCGCTGATTTTCCTGGTTCCGATCATCCTAAGTTATTTGCGGCTGCTCACCTATTGGAAGGAGGTCTTGGGTACGGAGTGGGGCATAGCCCTTCTGGTATTTGCTATCATACTCATTTTCACCGGTATCGTCTGGTATATTACCCAGTTGCTGAACAAAAGGGAGGCACAAAAAAGGGCTGCGGAACGTAGCCTGCGGGAAAGTGAAGAACGTTTTCGCCTCCTGGTGAGCAGTGTAAAGGACTATGCGATCTTTATGCTGAACCCGGCTGGCGAGGTGATCAGTTGGAATGAAGGTGCGGAGCGGATCAAAGGATACAAAAAAGAAGAGATTATCGGCAGGAATATATCCATCTTTTATACCGCGGAGGAATTACAACGGAAAGAACCTCAAAATAACCTGTCCCGGGCAGGAAGGTATGGCCGTTTTGAGATTGAAGGCGAGAGGGTTCGCAAGGACGGCTCCGTATTCTGGGCCGATGTCGTCTTTAACGCGATTTATGATACAAAAGGGGAGTTAATGGGATTTGCAAAGGTGACCCGGGATATTACCGAACGGAAAAAATTAGAGCTGCAGCTGCAGCTATTCAATGAAGCGCTGGAAGAACAGGTAAAGAGGAAGACGGCTGAGCTTACCGATTACAAATATGCCCTGGATCAATTTTCCATCGTCTCCATTGCCGATGAAAGAGGGATTATCAAGTATGTCAACGACAACTTCTGTAAAATCTCCGGGTATACGGCTGCGGAACAGATCGGCCTGAATCATTGCATCGTCGTTTCGCATCGGCATCCGGCCCAATTTATCGAAGACTTGTGGCTGACCATTTCCAAAGGAAGGGTATGGAAAGGAGAGTTTTGCAATGAGGCCAAGGATAAAAGTATCTATTGGGTAGACATGACCATTATCCCGTTTCTCGACGAGAAAAATGAACCTTATGAGTATCTCATTCTCGAAGGTGACATTACCGAAAGGAAATCGGCAGTAGAATTGCTAAGCCGGTCCTACCAGGACATCCGTCAACTGGCCTCCCACCTGCAGGATATTCGCGAAGAGGAAAGAGCAAGTATCGCGAGGGAAATACACGACGAACTGGGGCAACAACTCACCGGAATTAAGATGGACCTGTCATGGATCGCCAAAAGAAAGTCGGTGCAGGACGATATCGAAGTGAAGCAAAAGTCGACCACCATCTTGAATTTACTGGACACTGCTATAAAGACCGTCCGGAAAATAGCAACGGACCTGCGGCCCAGCATCCTGGATGACCTGGGCCTGATCGCCGCTATCGAATGGCAATGCGAGGAGTTCGAGCGGAGGTCGGGGATTACCACCGAATTTAAATCGACCATGCCGGAATTCAGGTATTCTTCAGGCATCGCCATCGGCCTGTTTAGGATCTGTCAGGAGTCGCTGACGAATGTGGCCCGGCATGCGGAGGCAAACAAAATTTGTATTTCGCTGCAGGAGCAGGACAATGAAAATATCCTGTTGAAAATCCAGGACAATGGAAGGGGTTTCGAGGTTGGCAAGATCGGCGACAAGAAGACATTGGGCCTGCTCGGGATGAGAGAACGTACGCTGATGATGGGCGGGGAATTCAGGATCGAGAGTGATCCCGGCAAGGGTACTACGTTGTTTGTCACCGTTCCCTTAACAACCGCTGATTAATTAATAGCATATGCGCAGATTCCTGATAGCCGACGACCACGCCGTCGTTCGAAAGGGTTTAAACCAGATCTTAATTGATGCATTTCCATCAGCAATCATCGCAGAGGTGACCAATGCCGAAGACCTGCTTAAAAAAGTGGCTCTGGAAGAGTGGGACGTGGTCATCTCGGATATTTCTATGCCTGGACGCAGCGGGCTGGAAATATTGCAGCAGATCCGCCTGGAACATCCCAAATTGCCTGTTCTTATGCTAAGCGTCCATTCCGAAGATCAATATGCCATAAGGGTCCTAAAGGCCGGCGCCTCCGGGTATCTGAATAAAGAGTCCGCGGCGGACGAGCTGGTCAAGGCGGTCAACCACCTTTTGCTGGGAAAAAAATATATCACCCCCTCTATTGGGGAAAAGATGGCGACCATGCTGGACAAGGACAAGGGAAAACTGCCGCATGAATATCTCTCGGACCGGGAATTTGAAGTTTTTAAACTCCTGGCTGCAGGGAAGTCCGTTTCTGAGATTTCAGAGAAGTTAATTCTGAGCGTGACCACGGTGAGCACCTATAGGGCAAGGATCATGACTAAATTGAATCTAAAGACCAATTCAGACCTGACCCTTTATGCCATCGAACACAAGCTGTTGTGAACAGACGAGTCAGGTGTCCTTCCTTGTAGTCGTCCTTTTACTGATTTTCCGCGAAAGCCACTACGCCGCTTTTGTTTGATGTTCTATTTTCTCCCGACTTTTTCCGGCGTTCCTTTGCGGTATCGAACGAATATTAATCGGCTAAATTCCATGACGACATACAGTAAAGCTATAGGCGACTGGGCAGGCGCCTTAAATAACGAGCGGCCTTATTACCTTGTTGTGACAGATGCCGAAGGCCGGATGTCCTTCACCAACTCACATTTTTATAGTAGTTTCCAGGCAGCTCAGGCTCCCGCCATCCGAAACAGTTTTTTCAATCTTGTCCATGAGAATGATCGTCAGCAGCTAATTGAGACACTTTCGCGCTGCTCTTTGCGTGATGAAGCCGTCAAAACTGAATTCAGGGTTAGAAACGGTCACTTCCGATGGGTGAAATGGGAATTATCCGGGATCAGAAAACCGGAAAATATGTCCGAAAAATTTCTATGCCTTGGATACGATATGGCCAATGAAGCAATTCCCTTAAAATAAAGATCATGAAAAAAGAAAAACGGACCGTCCTCATCGTCGATGATTCGATCCTGGTCCTCGAAAGAATGATCCCGATAATGGAAGAAATCGAGAATATTTCTTTTGTCGTTCATGCCGCCAGCTACCAGGAAGGCCTCGAGGTGTTGTCCCGCCTCACCCCGGATATGGTGTTACTCGATATCAATTTACCGGACAAGAGCGGGATCGAACTTCTACGCGTCATTCAGGAACGGCATCTGGAGATTGCCGTGCTCATGATCTCCAACAATGCCGACCGGTACTATAGGGATATATGTAAGAAATTGGGAGCGCGGTATTTCCTGGACAAATCGACAGATATCGATCTCATTCCTTCTGTGCTTTCCGCTGCCTGTTAAACCTTGAGACCCAAGAACCCGCATGAGCAGCAATGGAATAAATATCAGCGATTGGGTGGCTTCCTTAGACGTCCGGAAGGCTTTCTATCTGGCTATCATAAATAAGCTGGGTTTTCTCACGTTCACCAATACCCGGTTCTATACCCAGTTCCTGTCAACGCGGGAGTTTTCGATCCATAACAGCTTTTTCGACCTTGTTCCTCAAAGCGATCAGGCGCATTTCAAAGATACTCTTGCCGCATGTTCGCTGCAGGAAGACCCAATCACTACGAATATAAGGGTTAACAACGGCCTTTGCCGATGGGTAAAATGGGAGGTCTCCTGTATTACCAGGGTCGGTCAGTCTGAGAAATTCCTTTGCTTGGGCTATGATATCGCCGATGAAGGCCAGATAAAAAGAACAGACGAGATCCTAGGACTGAATTACCAGACCATCGTGGAAGATATGAACGTGGGTATTTTGCTGCAGGACGCCGAAGGGAAAATTATAACGGCCAATCAAAAGGCCGCAGAAATGTTCAATACGACCCTTGAGGAATTGTATACCGGGAAGGATTTACCTCTCCTATGTAAGGCCGGTGCCGACGATCAATCGATCTTGCCCTTTGCAGAAACACCCCTTAAAAAAACGCTCCGTACCGGTGAGGCACAAAGCAATGTGGTGATAAATGTCCCTCTTCCGCGGAATAGATATCGTACACTCTTAAGTAACTGGCAGCCCCTGTTAGAAAATTTGCAATCCATACCCTATTCCGTTGTATCTACTTTTCAGGACATCAGCAGGGAAAAGGGATTTGAAAGGGAAGCCCGGGAGGGGGAACTGCAATTGGCGGAACATCGGCTAAAGGAGCAGAAAAGGACGGCCGAAGCCATTATAAAGGCTCAGGAGCTGGAACGGACCCGGATTGGCCATGAATTGCATGACAATATAAATCAGATCCTGGCTTCCGGGCATTTGTATCTCAATGCGCTGAATAAGGACTCAGATGATTTCCAGGAGATAAAGGACAAAACCATGGAAATACTGCAACTCGCTATTGAAGAGGTGAGGATCCTCTCGAAGGCCATGGTCTTGCCGGATCTGAAAAAAGGCGGACTGGTAGCCAGTATCGAGGATTTGGTCAGTGACCTTCGGTTCGGCAACCTTTTCGAGGTTGAATTCACCCATAGTGAGGTCAGCGTTCTGGAGGAAATGGGTCAAAACAAAAAGGTTACTTTATTCCGGATCATTCAGGAACAAACCAAGAACATCATTAAGTACAGCAACGCGAAAAGGGTCAAAATCCTGTTGAATACAGACGTCGACCAGATACGGTTGGAGATTAAGGACGATGGGGTGGGCTTCAACCCGGAAAATACCCGGAGGGGGCTTGGGCTTGCGAATATCTTTGAACGGACAAGACTATATGATGGTAACGCAATACTAGACACTTCACCGGGTAAAGGCTGCTGCATTATCATCCATATTCCTTTTGGGTGTCCTACTCCGATTACAATATAAATGATGGGCAGACGTTCAAGTACCATATCCAATTATTAAATAACTTCCGAAAATAACTTTATGAAAACCACCCGCGCAGGATCTTTTTCTACTTTTACTTCCCCTTTACTTGTCGTAGTTGTACAACTTCATCTTTTTTTCCGGTTGCCGTTCATGGGACGCCGGAAGAAGATCAAATTCCTGACCAGAACCCTTTTTCAGCAAACCCGTTCGCATCGTTAAGTCGCACGGCCTTAAGATCCTTCCTCACCGGCTACTACTCCCCTCTACCTACTGCACCCCCCTAACCGGGAACAAATTACAAGTCCTTCAACATCAAAGCGTAGTAAAAACGCTATTGTATTACAAGTATACAATAGCTTCCAAAATTATACCTCCCCGGTAAAAAATGTGAATTATATAACATATTTCCCTAGTTGTGTAACAACCAACGGTGCAAAATCAGTCATTTTTGCACTCAATCAATACGTTCATAAACTATAGACCAGGACGAATAGGACGACAAAGCGCCCGGTCATTCAACGCTTTATCCATTCACTCACCCAAAAGTGAAATTATGGCAGTTAAACCCTTATCACCCAAAAATGCCGGCGGCAAAACCGGTTATCTCAACAAGCCCATTACGGAAATTATTACCAACGGCTTCTTTACGGTGGATCAGCATTGGACGGTAAAATATTGGAACAAGGCTGCTGAAACATTATTAGGGGTTCCGGCAGCGGATATAATCGGGAAGAATCTCTGGGAAGAATTTGCGGGCACTCTTCCAGCAGATTTTTACGCGGTCTATCACAACGCATTTATACAGGATATTCCAGCTCATTTTGAGGAATATTGGGGGAAAATGGGGGCCTGGTTCGATGTCATTACCTACCATTGTGACGATACCTTATCTGTTTCTTTCAGGAGTCGCAATCATTCGGCGCATTCGGGACGTCTGCAACAGCGACTTAAGATGCTGAACGAACTGTACAAATTTGTAACGGAAATAACGAATGATTGTCTTTGGGAGTGGGACCTTCACACCAGGGAGTTATTCTGGATAGATGGCGGCCATAAAAGGGTTTTTGGCTACCAAATAGTGAATGCCCTCATCCCCCAAAGTTTTTGGGAGAATCATCTGCATCCTGATGATAAAGTTCGCATCCTGAGCAGATTAAATAAAATTCTTTCGGAGGGATCTGACAGTACCTGGGAAGATGAATACAGGTTTCAAAGGGTTGACGGCGGCTATGCCTATGTTCATGATCGCGCCCATATCATTTATGATGCCGATGGGGTCGCCTCCAGGATGGTCGGCGCCACCCAGGATATCACTGTCCGAAAATCCGCTGAACTTAAATTGTTGGAAAGTGAAAAGAAGTTAGTGCGGGAGAGATCAACAAGACAAAAAGCAATGATTCATGCCGCCCTGGTGGCACAGGAGAACGAAAGGTCGGAGATTGGAAAAGAACTGCATGATAATTTGAACCAGATTCTGGGCGCAGCCAAGCTGTATATCGAAATGGCAAAAACGGACGACGAGAATCGGGAAATGTGCCTGGAGAAGTCTTCCGGCTTCATCGTGAACGTAATCGAAGAGATCCGGAGAATTTCTAAAACCTTATCGACTCCGAGCATGATAATGGGTCTTTTTGAAAGTATACATATCCTATTAGATGATCTGATCACGGTACATGCGATAAAAATTGAATTTCAGGAGGACGGCATTGACGAAGAAGACCTGGATGAAAAATTGCAGCTTACCATTTTCAGAATTGTGCAGGAACAATTGAATAATATCTTAAAACATGCAAACGCGACTTGCGCGACTATAAATTTATCCAAACAAGGAAATGAAATCGTTTTACTCATTTCAGATAATGGAAATGGCTGCACTATCTTAAAAAATGAAAAGGGAGTAGGTATTATAAATATCAAGAGCAGGGCGGAATTATACCACGGAAGAGTTACGACCGTATCAAACCCGGGTGAAGGGTATGTATTGAAAGTTGTATTGCATTTGAATGGCCGTATATGAATTAAGCAGCCAGAGTTTCATCAATCCGGGGAATGATTGCAGTGAAAACGGTTTCCGTAGATTTTTAACTCATCCAATACGCAAGAAATGGAACACTATTTTAAGGGTAAAACCGTATTGGTAACAGGTGCTGGATGGGGTATCGGTGCCGCGACAGCCTTGCTCTATGCGGCTTACGGGGCGAAAGTAATCGTTTCGGATACCAGCCGAAAAGGGAGCAAAAATACATTGGCAAAAATAAAAGATCAAAAAGGGGATGCCACTTATATTAAAGCCGATGTCAGCGATCAAGCAGAATGTATGGAATTGATAAAAAGGACCATCCGGACATATGGCAGTCTGGATATTGCTTGCAATAATTCTGCCGTATTCTGTGATACCCCGCGTCCGGCGGACGGGGATATGGAATCATATGAAAGTCAGGCGGGTCTTAATCTCACCAGTCTAAACAATTGTATGCAGTTTGAAATTGAGGCTATGCAAAAGCAGCGCGGAGGCGTTATTATAAATACCCTATCCATAATGGGCGCAATAGGCTTGGCCTCATCCATCCAGTATGTTGATGCAAAATACGGTACAGTAACGCTGCCACGAGACATTCCCGGAGCATCTCAAGGCATTCACATACATACTATTGCACCCACATTCATCGCTACTGCCCTTTTGAAGGAAAGGCTCCAAAACAAAATAGAAGGGAAAATAAAACTATTTCCCTTGGACTTGCACGGTACAATTCAAGAAGTGGCCGGGCTTATATTGTGGCTGAGCTCAAATAAGACTCACCTTTTGTCAACTGTATTTAATGATACAAATTAAAGCAGATTAGTGAGATGAAAAATACTTTAAGTCAAATCGCCGGAAGGAACTGTCTCTAAGCAAACAAAGATCATTTTTTAACATATCTTAGGGCCATGAAACTAACATTCCTGGCCATAAGCCTTATTATTACCTGCAACCTCTCCGCATTTGCCCAAACCCAGGACACCATTTATTTAAACAACTCCTGGCGGGATACGACTGCCGACCACGCCACTTATTACCGGTTCAAGGTCAGGCAGGGCGCCGGCTGGCAAGTCACGAATCATTATATGAATGGTAAAGTCCAAATGACGGGAACGTATTCGGACGACTCCTGCAACGTTAGACAAGGCCAATTCACCTGGTTCGATATCACAGGGGTCACCTCCCGTCAAACCTTGTATGCGGACGGCAAAGAAAATGGGAAGGAGACATATACCTATCCCAACAAAAAGACAATGATGACGGGCAGCTATAAAAATGGCGAAAGGGACGGCGAATGGATCGGCTATTACCTCAGCGGCCAGGTAGCCGGCGATGTCGTCTATGAAAATGGAAAGCAGGTGTCTGGCACGTTTTACAACGACGATGGCTCAAAGAATAAGAAGATCAAAGAATTCATCCGCGAATCCGAGTATCCCGGCGGGGCGGCTCAATGGCTGCGATTCCTGAACAAGACATTGAAGTATCCGCAAAATGCCTTCTTACATAACATCGAAGGAACAGTCGTCGTCCAGTTCATCGTCGACGAGGAAGGCAACCCCACAGACGTCAAGGTCATCAAGTCAGTGAATCCCGAACTGGACGCAGAGGCGGTGCGGGTGATATCGGCATCCAAAGATTGGGCGCCGGCCGTCTACGGCGGCAGGTTCGTCAAGACCTACAAGAAACAGCCTGTTGTCTTCAAAATGACGAATTCGTAAAGGAGCCAGGTGGCATATGTATTGCATAATAAACTTTACGAAAGGTTACGTGACAATATGAACAAAACAAAGCACCTGCGCATCGCATTTTTATTATTGCTTTGTGGCTGCGTAACGGCATCGAACGCCCAACTCGGTTCCCACGTGTCCATCAATCCGATACAGGTAGGTTCCATATCCGTAAATGCAGGCGTCGGCTTGGGCGTACCTTACCATGGCAGTGTCGGCACCCCTTTCAGCGTTAAGACGTCAATCAATTGGGGGGTTGTGCAACTTGGTAGTGGTGTCATTACGCTCGGTCTGTCAGCGGGGGGATCTTTTTCTCATGGGTCAACGGAAGGCGTGTCCGAAAGTTCAAATACCGTGGTTGTCCTCGCACGTGGCGCTTGGCATTATGGCTGGGAGGTGCCGGGGCTGGATCTATACGGCGGGTTGTCGAGCGGGGTAGCAGTTCACCGTTTCCATTACGGAGATCCATTGGACAGGACCTCCAGTTCTGTCGATTTATTGCCCGGCATATTCGTCGGCGCCACTTATTTTGTGGCGACAGTGTTCGGCTTCAACGCTGAAGTGGGAGATGATATCACCATTCTTCAATTAGGCATCGTGGTCAAAATCCAGTAGCATCGGTATTTCCGAGCAAACCAACCAGCGGCACAGTTTTTGCACAGCACCCATTGATTCCCGTTATCGGGGATCATACAACGTATGGACAAACGACAACAACTTGATCTCATGGACAAGGTGCAACGGGAAGTGGACGATCTGAAGAATAGCCAGACCTCGGTTCTTAAAAAGCTTTCCCAGATCTCCGCGCACAACATTACCTTGGGCGTGGATCTCTTGAATGACAAACTTCCGGATTTGGAAGAGCAAGTGAATGCGAGCCTGACAGCCACGTCGGATCTGTCCGAAGCCTTCGCGGAATATCGGACCAAGTTTTCTTCCGACAACAATCTGGCCGCTACGGCCGACCCTACCGCTTAACTTTTTTGTGCCGCGAAATATAATCATTTAACTTTTAACCGGTTGTGTTATTTGTCCGGTAACGATACTTCCACTGTTCGTTAGTGTTTGCCTTGTCTTGTCCTAAAATACGCCACCCAGGTTGAATAATCAGATGTGAGATCAAATGTGAACTGTTATGGTCCAAATTATCGATACTGTATCTGTTTTTGCAAGCTCTATTGCGACAATTTTGTATTCGCATCAGGTCAAATGCAAATCGCACCATAGATCTGTATGACAGTTTTATTTTCTCATGTGCGGGCGGTATTTCTATACCGCCTTTTTTTGATAAAACTGCAGGAATTCGGAATCGTGACCAACGCATTTTTTTCACCATGATGTCCGCTCGCCGATAAGTTGATGTCCCAATACTTCCTTATCGATGGGCACTAAAGGCCAACTTGCTTTACCTTCCGTCTGTTGGCCAAGGTCAAAGTGTTAATTATGCTTCCAAGCAGTTGCAGTGAGCTATCCATCACTTTGCTGTACGGTGTGCCAAAGCTTATCCTTATATAGTTTGAAAAGCGGCGGTCCAGGCTAAAGAACTGCCCGGGAGCTATACTGATGTGTGCCTCCGAAGCCCTCTTGAAAACATCGAGCGCATCCACTTCTCCAGGTAATTGAATCCACAAAACATAGCCTCCACCGGGCCTGCTGACATTTGTTTCCGCGGGGAAATAGTCTGCGATCGCCTGGGTATACCTTAAAGATTGCGCATACAGCATCTTTCGCAGTTTTTTCATATGAAGGTCGTGTCTTCCGGTCGCAAAAAAATGTGCAATGGCATGTTGCGTTGGAGTTGCCGATGAAACGCTGCTGACCAGTTTTAATTTTAAGACTTCCTCTTTAAATTTCCCTGGCATGCACCAGCCGATGCGGTAACCTGGCGCCAGGGTTTTTGAGAAAGACGAGCATAACAGTACCATCCCGTTTTCATCGAAGCTCTTACACGTTCTTGGCCGGGCCTTGCTGAAATACATTTCGCCGTGTATGTCATCTTCGATAAGGGGAACCCTGGACTTTGAAAGAAGCCTGACCAAATCCCTTTTTCGTTCGTTGCTCATGGATGACCCTAATGGATTGCTAAAAGTGGGAACAAACACGCAAGCTTTGATAGGATATTCGGAAAGCGCCCGCTTTAAGTACTCGAGGTTTATCCCCGTGTCCGGCTCGGATGGTATCTCTATCGCCTTTAGGCACAAGCTTTCTATCATATTTAAAATACCAAAGTAAGTCGGACTTTCAATCGCTACGAGGTCGCCCGGCCTTGTCACTGCCTTTAAACAAAAGGTCAACGCTTCGATACAACCTTGGGTAGTCACTACATCGTCGTGTGAAATATCTCCCCCCCAGTTTAGCGCCTGCCTGGCAATCTGTCTTCTCAAATCGATAAAGCCCTGAATATCCTCATAGAGCAGACAACTGGTGGGACTGGCTCTCAGTGCCTCAACCATTGATTTGTTAAGCTTTGCCGCGGGTAAGAGGGAAATATCAGGCGTTGCGAGCGACAGTTTTACCATGTCGCCCCTGCCGAGGTTCTGTTGCATCATAATCATTAATCCATCAGGGTCGACTTCGCTGGCGACCTTTAACCGGGCGTTGCTTTGAGCAAGTCGCAGCGACCGAACGGGCGTATATCTGACAAAATAGCCAGACTTCGGGCGGGCTTCAATCAGGCCATTCATTTCCAGTTCCGAGTAGGCCTTATAGGCAGTGCTGAGGCTTATCCCCTGTTCAATGGAAAAAGCGCGAAGTGACGGCAACTTGTCACCGATTTTCAGCGTGAACTGCTGAATCTGCGCAGTAATGCGCTCGCTGATCTGATGATATAAGAAATCATCGTCTTTCTTCGGTGTCTTTTTCTTCATAAAGTGTTATGTTCAATTTTAAAGAAAAATAAACTGTTTCCATATTCGCTGGAGATATCTTTACGACATTAGCAAAAGCAAATAGCCCGATCCGGATCGGGCCGATTATTATAATAATTCATCTCAATTTAAGCACAAGGTCAGCGCAATTCATCAAATAAAACAGAGACAGTTTTATGCTTTTTGACCATAACAGATGCGATTGGTCGACGCACCAACGCCGTTACCGCTGCCGGGTCCTGCTGCGCTGGTCATACATGATAGTTTCAATTTGCACAACTAATCGGAGGAAGCGATTTCTTTGCTAAAGTCAGTGTCTGACAAATAGACCAAAAGTTGCGGTTGAGACAGTGGAAGACGACTTGTCCAGCAAACTATCGGCCCCATTCTTCCAGTAATGCGCTTTATAGTAGCCTCCATTCAATTCTTCGCCGGCAATATAAATATCAGTACTATCAATGACTATGGCTGACGCCACACCAGACGCGGAAGGCAGTCCGACAAAAACAGGTGCAGAAGTCCAGTATGCCATGGCATAGGAGCTATATTCTGGTAAATCATATCCGACCATGTATACAACATTATTGGACAGGGCAATGGAGTTTACATATCCATAAGACGTACCAGTTTGAAAAAAAGGCGTTCCGTTCTTCCAGTATGTAGGGTAGTCATTCGCAAATCCCATTGCGGCCAGGCTCTCGAACCCTCCTGCATAGATGTCATTTCCTGAAATGGCAACGCAATTGGCCCTCGCGTTGTCGGTTGTATCCGTTAGGCGGATGATCTGACCGTTCTGCCACAGGAGTGCCTGACTTTGTGTTTGCGTAGCATCGGTCTTGTAACCCGAAAGGTAAATGCTCCCGCCTGCAATGACTATACCCGTGACATCCGTGTTACCAGTACTATCGGCCAATAAGGTCAGGTTTCCATTTTTCCACAACGCGGCAACGGTATTGCCCCCTTTCCTGAGAAAGCCCGCCGCATAGATGTCACTTCCGGAAACCGCCAATGCATCGACCTCTCCATTTTGCGAGGGACTGTTCAAGGTTGTTGCAACACCATTTTTCCAGATTGTAGCAATTTCGGACCCACCGGAGTATTCATATCCACCAACGTAAATATCATCCGCTGGTGCGACGATACAACAGGCTCCGGCATTGGATGAACCGTTGGTTAATTGCACGGGAGTCCCATTCTCCCAGTACAAGGCCGTCTGATAACTCGAGCCATATGTGAAGTCGGTCCTGTTTCCGCAAACGAATACGTCCGCGAGGTACTTGAATACTGGACCCGTTGAACTGCCCGCAAGGGTTTTCACGATCACATTGCCCGTATGGGTTGTGGGCACGCTTACCACCAACGAATCTGTGGAAGCATACAAGACTGTTGCCGGTACGCTGTCGATCAGGACGGTATTCCCGCTGGCCACGGAATTGAAATCTCTGCCTGTTAGAGTTAGCACGGTTGAAAAATGCCCGCTATCGGGGCCGATGGCGGTAATTTCCGGCGGAGGACCATAGGGGTAATCTTTCTTATGGCAGGACAAGAACCCAATTAGTGATCCTACCGGAATTAGGATCGTTAAAAGATATAACGGCTTCATCCATTTGATTTAGGGTTAAAGTGCTCTAATAATAAAGATAGGAAAATAATCTGGAGCTGCAGTGCCAAGTTCAATACCAAATACTTAAGCAAGACATTTCCCACACTTTTTATGCGCCCCCTTTCTTGGATTGTGGTATTTTTTGGAGGCGTATCCGCTTCCTATTTTTTAATCCTGACAAATCCGCAGTTGAAACCGGAGGCAGCTCTGAGCTGCTCGCAGAGCTTCATGGCTTTTTCAGTTCCTTCTATAGTCACCGCCAGTTGCTGTTTGGAGGACACCGAAAATCCGGTCGGGAACGGATGATCCATAAAGAACATCGGGTGGCCGAGGTCGAGGGTTAGGATGACATATTTCATCTTATCCTTTAGTGTCCGCCGCGGGTGTGAAAGTAACCGGGTAAAATCGAGTTTTCAGCGATTAGGTAAAACACTCGAAATGATCAACTTTAAATGCCGTTAAAATGGAAATTCCGCATGAAGGTGTACTTGCCATTCTTGACATTTCAAAAGGTATGTATCTTTTAAAAGGAGATGAAAAAACAACGACCGCAACTGTCAACCGGCATCAGGCTCACATCGCGGAAAAAGACTATCTTGTCTTCAATTGCTTATCCTCCGATTACCCGATGAAATTGATTTATTTGACCAAAATACGCTTTGCGTGAGACAAACTTTCCCTTTTTCCCTGATTCTGATTTTTTCGTTTTTGAATGCCAGTGCCCAGGAATCAAGAGACAGCGGCGCTATAGAACCTAAAAATAGGTTCGAAATTACTATTAATGGGAAGACATACCAGGTAGTAGAGGGACAGATATTGACGTTGGACCCGACATTATCAAAGCCATCGATTTCTATCAAACTATTAGACCGAAAAAAACTCGAGACGGCATCCCTATCCTTCGAATATCCAAAACATTTGTCTTTTGAATACGAAAAGGATACAGGTCTTAAAACCTGGACATTAAACGGCAATAGCCTGGTCGTAACGCTTTTTGAGCTTGAAGCCAAGATCCCCCTGAATACCCTTATTGAGCCGATGGTTGAAAAATTCGGCAAGAACAATTGTACGGTAGAAGATTTTAAAAATGAATTAGGGCACAAATTGATAAATGGCAAGAGGCTGCATGTCAAATTAGCCGGAACCAATATAACCATTGACTTTTACGAGCTCATTTCCGGTGATGCCAAATCCAGAATTATTTCATTTCAGGACATAATAAAGGATAATGGTGATTCATCGGATGAGTTCAATGCGGCATTTCAGATGATCAATAGTAGCATCAAATTTTTATAGGCCCCGCTAAGCCAAAATTTCATGTTGATGTACCGGTACAGCTGTGTTTCCCTGTCTTTTATCTAACCAATTGAAAATCTATCAGTTTAAATGAAACACTACTGAGTTTGCCATTACAAACGATGACATTTCGATTGACCGTCAATATTCATTGCAAATTAAAACCCGTATAATTGCCTTATGAATGTAAGTGAATGGCACGATTTTTTTTTGGGAAGCGCCGGTTCAGCCGCAGCACTAACGGGACTAATCTTTGTTGGTGTGTCCATCAATATCACCAAAATTCTTTCATTTCCTAAATTGCCAGACCGCGCCTTACTTTCACTGATACTTTTGATGGCTATATTAGTTGTTTCATCTCTAATGCTTATTCCACAGCAATCTAATTTATTACTCGGGATTGAAATAATTGTTGTCGCAATCTCCATTTATAGTGTTGTTACAAAAATGGATATCGGCATTTATAGAAATACGCCATCCGAATACAAAAAGCAATATTTCACCAGCCTCGTATTTGATCAGCTTTCCGTATTGCCTTATTTATTTGGCGGCATTGCTACTTTATATTATGGAGAAAATGGAATCTATTGGATTGTTCCTGCAATTATTTTATCTTTTATAAAAGCCGTAATTGATGCGTGGGTCTTGTTGGTAGAAATTAATCGTTAAGAATAATAAAAAAGTTCCCTTTCATAATTGCAGGGCGGTGGCAGGGCCTGACGCAAGGGCGGCGACGCGAAAGACAGCACAACAAAAAATCAAAAAAGCCCGGCAATAAACAAGATAGCGTCAGCCCCTGGGAAACAGCTTTGAGCCGGAAATATCAGTTTCAGACTATTTTATAAATGTACTATATTCAAATGTTCAAATTAACGTGAAATGGAAACCGCCCATCAGTCTGACATTAATTCGGATAAGGAAATTTCGAGGATGCCTGAGATCATCGAGCGGATAACCCATGGGATCCTTGCTTTCGATACCCATGGAAATTGTACATATCGAAATAAAAAATCGCTGGAATTGCCAGATCAACATGGGGGTAACTCGCAAAGCATACTATACAATGCCTGCGCTACCGCGCTCAACAACCAGCAGTACCGCTGTCTGGAAGTTTATGATGAGGGGAGCGATAGATGGACAGAATATAATATTTATCCATCGGTTACCGGCAACACCATTCTCGTCAAAGATATCACCGACCGGAAAGGCGCGGAGCGTGAGGGGGAAAAGGCAGAATTGCAGTATCGTGCGCTGATCGAGCAAGCGTCTGATGCCATAATGATCACCGACCGGCATGGAAATTTCTTGGACGTCAATTCCAGTCTTTGCACTCTTTTCGGATATACACGGGAAGAGTTGTTACAAATCAATGTTACCCGCCTTATCGATGCTGAACAGTTGAAAGCGGACCCTTTACAAGTCGACTACATTGCGCGGGGAAATCCGGTTCTGAGAGAAAGAAAAATGAGGCATAAAGACGGGACCATCATTGAAGTGGAAGTGAGTGCGAAACTGATCCCGGATGGTAGATTACTCGCCATTGCCAGGGATATTACCGAGCGTAAAAAAGCCGCGGAACAGATCCTGAAAGAAAAACATATATCTGAATCCATCATCAATAGCCTTCCGGGAATGCTATTAATTCGCGAAGTAGGAGGTAAAAATTTGCGATGGAACAAAAGATTCGAGGAAATTTTAGGGTATACTGAGACTGAAATACCCGATCTGGGGCCTTACGATTTCTTTGAGGTCTGCGATAGGGAATCTGTGCGTCAGCGGGTTCAAAATAAGCTGCTCATCGAAGGGCGGTCCAGCTCCGAAATGAATGTGTTGACTAAGGGTGGTGATCGGATCCCTCTGTATTTGACAGCTATGGTCATGCAACTCGATGGGAAGCCTTGCGTCATCACGATCGGGCTGGATATTTCCGAAAGATTAAAGGCGGAAGAGGCGTTACGCCTGGCGAATGAGCAGCTGCGCGATCTTTCCGCGCATCTTCAGAATATTCGGGAAGAGGAAAGAAAGCGCATCGCACTGGAGGTCCATGACGAATTGGGCCAGCATTTGACTGCTTTGAAGATCGACCTTGCATGGGTGATGAGAAGATGCGCGGACAAAGAGGTATTTCCTAGATTATCGACTATGATTACTCTAATCGATGATACGATCAGGACGGTCAGACGCATATCCTCCGAGCTGCGGCCCAGCATATGGACGATTTTGGCCTCATCGCTGCGCTTGAATGGCAAAGCACCGAATTTGGAAAAAGGCTGTCGATCGATAGCAGGTTTGAGTGTGAGCTGACTGATTTAGATATTCCTACCGCCGTCGTTACAGGTTTGTTCCGAATTTACCAGGAATCGCTGACCAATGTGGCGCGCCATGCCAATGCAACCCGAGTGCACGGAAGCATTGAAGTTAAAGACGACCGGCTCATTTTGCAAATCCGCGATGATGGACAGGGGTTCGATCCGCAGGCGCTTGGCAACAAGGCCGGCTTCGGGCTGATTGGCATTCGGGAAAGGACCATTATGATGAACGGTGAGTGTTCGATCCAAAGCAGTCCGGGTGAAGGCACGACGGTCACGGTATCTGTACCATTGCTAAATCATGAATAATGAGGAATCAGATGTAACTAGTTTTAATCCGCTTTTTAGTTAGGAAAACTTGCCTTGCGATCGAATAATCAAAAACATTCAATAGCGGTTGGTCTCACCGCTTTTGTCATTGGACTCTTTATCGGAGACCGGATTTGAGGGATTCTGTCTACTTATCTTAGTTTAACCCAATCATCCTTTAACTCATTTATAATTCATTAAGGAAACGCCACTATTGCATTGTCGAACACAAATTCCAGTTTATATAAAATCGGTGCTGCACCAGATTTAGGTTCCCAGGCTTCGCCGGTATCTAATATGGACGAATTCTCCATTATATCAAGTTGAGTAAAGCTATCAAGCACATAAGGTATCCCCTCTGAACCGATGGGCGAGTTAGTATCCATCATTTGGAAGTGCAGGTGCGGCTCATCCGAATTGCCGGAGTTGCCCAGCTGAAAGCTCCCCCAAAAACGGTAGCGATCTAAATTAAAAAAAATCGCTAAAATTGGGATGAAATGAAAAAGACAAAATTCACCGAGAGTCAGATTATTGGCATTTTAAAAGAACAGGAAGCTGGTAAGAAGGTCGCCGAGATCTGCCGGACGCATGGGGTCAGTCAGCCAACTTTTTATGGATGGAAGAGCAAGTATTCGGGCCTGGAAGTCAACCAGGTCAAACGAATGAAAGAGCTGGAGGGGGAACTCAGCCAGTATAAGAAGATCGTGGCCGAACAGACGCTGCACATCACCGTGCTAAAGGATGTAATCGAAAAAAAGCTCTAGGGCCTGCTGAAAAGCGAGAGCTGATCACCTATGCGCATGAGGAGCACAAGATCAGTATTCGGCAGGCCTGTAAGCTCTTTGACACCCACTGTTCGATGTACTATTACAAGGCTAGTCTACGGGATGACGAGCCCATCCGGGAGGCGTTTTCGCAGTTGGCCGTCAGGCATAACCGGTGGGGATTCTGGATGATGTACCAACGGCTTAGAAACTTGAACTATACCGACAATCACAAACGCATGTACCGCATATATACCGCGATGAAGCTTAATCTCAGACGGAAGCATAAGAAGCGCCTGCCAGCAAGGGTTTTGGAGCCTCTGGCGCAGCCCATAGCGCCTAATCTGACTTGGTCAATGGACTTCATGCACGATGGTTTGATCGGAGGGAAGGCGTTCCGGTCGTTCAATATCATCGACGATTTCAACCGGGAAGTCCTCAACATTACGTTGGATACCAGTCTGACGAGCCACCGGATCATTCGAGAGCTGGACAAGTTGATCGAGTGGAGAGGCAAGCCGGCGAAGCTACGGGTGGATAACGGCCCTGAGTTCATATCTGCTGCAATGGAGCTATGGGCTGAAAAAAAGAAATTAACGCTCAAGTTTATCCAAAAAGGAAAGCCGCAGCAAAATGGTTACATCGAACGGTTCAATCGGACCTACCGGGAAGAGATCCTGGACAACTACGCGTTCGACAGCCTGGCTCAAGCCAGGATGATGACGCAGGCCTGGATTTGGGTCTACAACAACGAGCGACCACACAGTTCGTTGGGATATATGACCCCACGGGGGTTCCTGTTGAAATATGGCAAATGCCCTGACGCACAAGACCCAGACTTCGCATTTCCCACATTCCAACAGGACGAAGAAAACAATTGGGAATCTATGTTCTTAACCGCTACAAGCTAGGGGAAGCTTTCAGTATCGCTTTATTTTCCGTGCCCAGTGCTAACAGCCGTGACACGATGCAAAGTTAAGAACAGAATTTAAATTGAAAAATTTGTGCTTCTGGAAGGGCGATATGATTGATCGCGAGATAGGATTCTTATCCCGCTGACTTATAATTACTTAAACGTCATGTTCCGGATTCGGACGAAAGCCAGGTAATTTTAAAAGCGCACGATCAAATCCATGGCTGCGGTGAACTGATCTTTCTTGGTTCCATTGTCATACGGCGTTACTCCATTGGCATACGCGGTTTCATACCGGATCTCAGGCCTTATCCTGATCAGGTCGGTAAAGAAATGGACATATCCGATGGTATGACTCGTATACAAGGTCTTGAAGCCTGTTCTGTTGGCTTGCGGGTCATTCAACAGGTCATTGCGGATAGACAGATAGTCCTTCTTTTGCGAGAGCAATATCTGGAAGTAGTTGACGAAACCTTGCGTCGTAGCAGCACCGGGTATCAGCGTTCCGGGGCCCGTACCTTCCAGGAAAGGTTTGCTCGGACCATTGATGACGGTACCACCGGTAAGCGCATGATACTGCCACATATAATAGGCCTCGGTCATCATGTGAACCGTTTCGCTGAACTTATGTCCCCAGGTCATAACCGCCATCTGCAGGTCATCATGTTGGTTCTTGTAATCACCATTACCCAGGGAATTTATACCGCCATAGAGTGAGTTATTATTATTTTTAGATACCCAGCGGGCCATCAATAAACCATTTAATTGCGCAGAATTGCTCCATGGCGCCATATCGTTACCAGCATGCGCGCCTACTTCCAGCTGCCAGTAGCTGCCCAGCTTGAAAGTCGCCTGAACACCGGTAAACGTATAAGGGTCGACGGTGAACATTAAGGAATGCGAATAGAGGTAATTGTCCGTCGCCCACTGAGCTTCGATATCCGCCGGAGAAATATACCGGCCTACCTTTAAGATCATGCCATCGGCCACCTTTGGGAAATACATCAAACCATAGATTTCAGCAGGATCGGCGCCATACTTATTATTATGCTCCAATAACTGATTGCTGAAATAACCCTTTGCGGTCGTATACCGGTAATCGGTGCCGAAAATGGTCGTAGAAAGAAAACCCCAATCGAAATGATCGGTCTGAGCGGTATTGGGCTGCTTGTCGAACTTGATACCTACCTGGTCGAGCACCACTGAATTAGGGATCAGATTATAGGAAGTAGGAGCGTTGGAGCTCTTTGACGTGCTCAGATTGCCGCCAACGTCAACCCATCCATAGATCTTTACCTTGGAATTCGGAAATCCCAATGCCTTTTGCATCGGATAATTTGGCGCCGTAGCGTCAACTCCAACCAACGGGGCCCCATCCCAATCCGAAGTCGGAAAAGGAGGGTTTGGAAGGGGAGAAGGCAGGGAACGTACGACCGTATCTTTCTTCATTCTTATTTGAAGATTAGATGTGTCTTGTTGTGCCCGGACTGTCAGGGCAACGTTTAAGATTGCTGGTATTGCCAACAATTTGAGAATGCTACTATTCATGAGATTATTTTAAGATGTTATTGTAAACACTGTCTTCGTTGCCCCTTCCTTATCCCTCACGAGAACCATTAGCGCTAGCGGCGGCCGCCACCACGGGATCCACCTCCACCGCGGAATCCGCCGAAATGCGGCGTGGCAAATGACCGGGCACGCTGAAAACTTGCAGACCGTAAGGCGCCTCGCGCCTGCATTTGCAGTTGGTGCTCCAGACCGGACGACATTGGTCCTTCGAGAATGCCCGACCTTCCATGATGTGGACGCCAATTCTTTCGGCCAGGTCTCCTGGGTGTAGGCTGCGCCAATGCGCACCATAGCGCCTAGCAGCAATGTCATTTTTTTAATACTCGGTCTCATAAAAACTGTCTTTCCTTATCTTCCTATTTCCCGTTCACAGGCCAACTTCCTGACCATCACCTCATGAGCCGCTGTCAGGATAACCGCGGCAATTTCGTGCGGTAGCCGATTGTCGCATCTGCCAGTTAGAACCGCCCGCATAGAAGATGGGGTCTCCAACTTCCCGGGAATTTGTTCTTCTTTAATGTGATTTTCCATCTCTATAATTTTCGTGGCCATTCTTTATCTCTCTACTTGTTGGATCGCATTATTGTTGCTATGCGATCGGGTTTTCGTCGAACAAACGCTGTACCATCGCCGAATCGAGATAAGCCCGGACCAATACGATCAAGTTCTTCTCGAATTTGCAAAGCCAGCAATATTTATTATCGAATCGCAACCCATTTTTCGCAGTGGCCAGCGAGGCCAGCTCTATTATCGCCCAATCGCCGCATACCATGGCATGAGTAACATGGAGCTGAGTCCCGTGAGGCAGAACTTTTCCCAGCTTATCAAAAGTTCCCGCAAGGAAATCGGCTTTACTGTGGTAACGCCCTGCAAGCGGGTGATGGCCTTCGACGGTCCAGTCCACTTTCTCAGCAACATGGGTGAAGAATTCAACACCGTTGCCTTGTTCCAGGCTTCGGAAAATGGCCCGGATCTCTTCTGGTGAATTATGTTGTGTAGTCATTGAGAAAAGTTTATAGTTGATCGAATTCCCGTCCGACAAAATTATCTTATCCTACAGGCCGCCTCCAAGCACCTATCCGCTAAGTCGGCGAAGTCGATTCTCAAGCCGGCATTTCAAATAGTCAAGTTTTGAGCGGAAATTCAAGCGAAAAGCCATTTGTTAACATGTGTCATATGTTTAACTTTTAGTCTATATTTGATTCCCTTCCCTTGTCAACTCCTCCTTTTTTCCCTCACTATGTCAGCCTTCATTATGAAAAAAAGAATTCTGATAGTAGAAGACGAATCCATCATCGCGCAGCACCTCCGAGCGGCACTTGAAGATGGGGGATATGATATTTCCGGTATCTTCAATTCAGTGGATAAGGCTTTGCGACACATCGAAAAGGAACCCCCCTTTTTGGTAGTCCTTGATATTTTTTTAAAAGGCGATGGGACCGGAGTAGACCTGGCGCATATCCTGAACAGGAAGAACATTCCTTTCATCTATGTGTCGGCTAACTGTAACCGTGAGGTATTGGATGCCGCGAAAGCTACCCGCCCCTATGGATTCATTGTAAAGCCATTTAGACAAAAGGATTTGTTGGTGACCCTCGATATTGCGCTGTATCACTATGAACAAAGCAGGCAGCTCCAGTCAGACAAGAAAGACGACCGGAAACCGGCCGGGACCGCATTTGAGGGAATCGTAGGCAAAAGCGCGCCCATGCTCGAAGTATTCGATCTGGCAAGACAGGTGGGGCCGATGGACACCTCGGTCCTTATCCTTGGCGAGAGCGGAACGGGAAAAGAAGGCATCGCAGCGGCCCTGCACAAAATTTCACCGCGGCGGGATCATCCCTTCATTAAAATCAGTTGCGCCGCCATCCCGGCCAATCTGATCGAATCGGAATTGTTTGGCCATGAAAAAGGCGCTTTTACCGGCGCTTATGAAACCAGGATCGGCAAATTTGAAAAGGCAAACGGAGGCACCCTTTTCCTCGACGAAGTAGGTGAAATGTCACCCGATCTCCAGGTGAAGCTGTTAAGGGTTCTTCAAGAAAGACAGTTCGAGCGGCTTGGTGGAAATAAGACCATCGAAGTGGATGTCCGGGTGATCGCCGCTACCAATCGTAACCTGGAAGCCATGATCGCTGCCGGGGATTTCAGGTTGGATCTTTATTACCGGCTGAATGTTTTTCCTATTCTGATGCCGCCGCTTCGATCACGTATCGGTGATATTCCCTCGCTGGCGTTCTTTTTCATCAGGCATTACTCGAAAAAGGCCGGCAAAACAATAAAATCGATCGACGACTCCTGTCTGCGGGACCTGGAAAACTATCCATGGCCGGGCAATATCCGGGAAATGCAGAATATCATCGAAAGGGCCGTACTGCTGGCAAAAGGGGATGAGATTTCCAATATACTTTTCCCGACGGCAACCATCCGAAAAGAACCGGTCAATTACCCGCAGGCCGCTATCCCGAAAACGATAGAAGAAATGGAACGAGAACATATCCTGACCGTTTTGAAAAAATGTAATCACCGCGTC
>Ga0302221_10000385_pt1 | contig 33516 bp, 1 predicted proteins | sample II_Palsa_E2_1_FD_193517 | JGI IMG/M metagenome (GOLD analysis project Ga0302221, IMG submission 193517) | Peat permafrost microbial communities from Stordalen Mire near Abisko, Sweden - II_Palsa_E2_1 | ecosystem: Environmental > Terrestrial > Soil > Palsa > Peat permafrost | place: Sweden... | reverse complement strand
TAATTAATAAATATATAAAAGATTAAAATTTTTATATAAATAAAAAATTATTAATTAAAAACTCAATAATTTTATTAATATATTTAAATTTATTAATTATAATATTTTAAATTTATTTAAAATTAAAAAATTAAAAATTAAATATTTAATATAATTTATTATATTAATAAATATATATAAATTTAAATTATTAAATTTAAATTATTAAATTTAAATTATTAAATTTAAATAATTATATATTATATTTAAAATATTTTAAAAAATATAAAAAATATAAAAAATATATTTTGTTTTATTTATTTATTTAAGATTTATTAATATTTAAATATTAAAAAATTTATATTTTAAATTATAATTATATTATATATTTTATTTTTATAAATAAAGATTTTTTCGAATAATTATAATATATAATATAATTTTAAATTATTTTTAGTTTTAATTATAATATTTTTAAAGTTAATTTAAATTTAATTTAAAGTTTATTTTAAAATTAATTTTATATAATAATATTATTAATTTTAATTAAACTTAAAATTAATTATAAATAAAATAAATATAAATTAAATTTAAATATTAATTAATAATATACTTTAATAAAATCTTAAACTAAATTAAAAATTAAATTAAATTAATAATATATTAATTAATATTTTAGATATTTTAATTATTATATAAAAAAAACTTTTTTAATTTTTTTTATTATTTTAAAATTTATTTATTAATATTTTTAATATATAATTATATTAATTATTATATTTAAATAAATTAAATATAATTATTATTTTTATTATTTTATATATTATTATTTATAATATTAAATTTAATATATTTATTTTATTTAATTATATTATATTTTACTTTTAAAAATATTATTATAAATAAGTGATTTTAAAAATAATTTATAATTTTAAATTTAATTACTTTATTACTTTATTCTTTATAAATTTAACGTTAATTTATTAAGAAATCTTTAAGTCTTATATAATTATTAATTTTTTTAAAGATTTTAATATATAGTCTTTAAGTTATAAATAAGGAATTAAGAAGATATAATCTTATATATTAAAATACGAGCTGCGTCGTGTCACGTGACTGCGTCACGTAATACCAGCCACCTGCTTTATGCACGCAGTATATATAAAGAAGCTCCGCTTTTTTTATAACTTAAAATAATCAATATATTTTTTATTTCTTAATAGATTATAAGCCCGGATTTCCGCTAAGACTTAACTCCGTTATTTTTATTTAAAAATATAATTTATAATTAATTAAATCTTATTTATTCTTTAAAGTATATTATTAATTACTTATAATATTATTTTATCCGTAATCTTTATTATATAATTTACTTAAATATATTTCTTCTCGAAAACTTTTTATTTTTTAAAAAAAGAATATAATATTTATTTATTTCCGTTTAATTATATTTATCTTTTAATCTCTTATTTAACGATAATAATAAATAATTATAAAAATACTTTTTTTTAAATTCGAAATAATCTTTATATATATTATTTTTTATTCTTTCTTCTTTGTTAAGTCCTTCTTTAAACCTTAACTTAAATTATTAAGTTTTTCTTAAGCTTTAAGCTTCTTTATCTTATATTTAAAACTATAAGTCTTTTAATTCTTTATTTATTATCTTATAATATATATAATAGAATTAAGAATTATTAATATTTATAAAAATTATTATATTATTTATATAATAAATATTTAACTTTAAGCTAATAATAAATTATTTTAAATAATTTATTTTATTTTTTTATAAATATTATTTATAAAGATTTTTTATTAATTTTTATTTAATTTATAATTCTTAAATAAATATTAATAAAATATATTTAAATTTATTTAATTTATATTAATAAAAATCTTATTTCGAAATTATTTTATATTTAATATATAAATATAAATTATTTATATATTATTATTTATATTAAAGTATAAAGAAATTAATAAAGAAAAAAAAATTTATTAATATAAAATAAAAATACTTTATCGTCTTCTTTTTTATTTATTTATAACTTATCGAAAAAATATTTCTTAAACTTAAATAATTTTTATTAAATTATTATTTAATATAATAAAATTTAAATTATTAGTTTTATTATATTAAAGTTATAATTAAAAATATTTTTAATATTTTTTATAATTTCTTTAATTAAGATTTTTATTTAAAAGTTTTTAATAATTTATTATTTATATTATTCTTTTTATAAACTTATTTTTAAGAAAATTATTACTCGCTTATAAGTTCTTTTAATCTCTTTAACTTTATTATTTATTTCTTTTATAAAATATAAATTATAATTCTTTTATAAACTTAATCTATAACTTTATTAAAATTATTATTTATTAAATTATTAATCTTTAAATAATTATTTATTAAATACTCGAATAAAATATTTTATTCCTTATTCTTTACTTCTTTAAAAAACACCCTCTTTAACTTCTTTTAATTTAATCTAAAACTATAATTATAATCTTTATTTAAACTTATATTATTTTTTTTTAAACCTTTAAACTTAAGTTTAAATTTATTTTATAATCACGAAATATTTCTTTTATAATCTTTATTATCTTAATCTTTTCAATAACTTACTTAACTTAAATCTTATTATAAATAATAAAAAACTATTAATTTCTTTTTTATCGAAATTATTAAAATCTTTAATTTCTTTAAATCTAAAAATATTAATTAAAGAAAATAAAGATTTTAATAATATATTATTTTTAATTATTTTAATTTTAAAAAATAATAAATTAAATTAATAAGATTTTATTCATTAATTAAAAAAAACTTTAATTATAATTAGTTTTATAAATATAATATAATAATTATAAGAATTATATTATTTTTTATTTTTTATCGAGCTTTATAATTTAATCTTTAAATAAAGAACTTAGTTTATTACTTTATAAATAAAATATATTTTAATAAAAGTTTAATATAATAAACGGATTATAATATAAATAAAGAAATAAAATCGTGTTTATATAATTATTTAAAATAAATATAAATATTTAAATTATTTTAAGATTAAAGAATAAACTTATATATATTAAATATTTAATATTTTTAAAATTAATTATAAAATTAACTTAAGAAAACTTATAAAACTTATTATATAATTTTATTTTCTTTATCTCGTAAATTATATTAATATAGTTAATTTTTTCGTATAACTTTTATAAATTAATTAAAAACTTTAAGACTTATATTTATTAATTATTTTCTTAAATATTTAATTTATTTTTTATTTTCTTTAAAGCTTTAACTTTATATAAAAAGATTAAATTAATAATTTTATATAATTCATTATCTTTATTACTTTTTTAAATTATCTTATTATTATTTTTAATTTAATAATTTATAAAACTTATAATAAAAAAAAACTTTAATTATTAATTATTATATTTATAAATTATATAAATATTACTTTTATAACTTAAAGAATCTCTCGTTTATCCGGTATAATAGACTATTATATTTATTATAATAAACTTTAATATATTAAAGTTAAATACTTTTTAAAATATTTTTATTTTAAAAAAAATTTTAATAAAAAAAAATTTATAATAAAAAGTATAAATAAAAAAATAATAATAAAGAAAACTCGAAATGATTAAAACTAATCACTTTATTTATAAGTTTAAAGAAGACTTTAAATATAAGTATTATAATAATAAATTATATAATTATTAATAATTTTATTTTTAATAATATTTTTTTTTTATTTATAAATTAAATTCTCTTAGCTTTATTAACTCAATTTCTTTAAAATAAATAAATTATAAATATTAGTTATATTAATTATATTATAAATTTAATTTTAAACTTTATTAAATTAAAAAAAAAATTATAAAACTTATAAGAATATAAATAATAATATTTACTTTAAAAATATTAATATTATTAAAATTTTTATTCTTAAACTAAATAATTATTTAATTATACTTTATTTAAATAATATTAAATATTATTTATTTATAAAGTCTTTTAATCTTATTTTAATATTTTAGTTCTTTAAGAATAAAAAAATATAATTTATTTTTATAAAGAATATTATTTATTAAACGATTAATTAAATTAAGATTAATATTATTATAAAATATAACTTTTAGCTCTTTAATTAATTAAATTAATAATTTAAACTTAATTCTTTTATTATAATAACTTGTTTTTTTTTTAATTATTTTATAATTATTTTATTCTTTTTTATAACTATCTTTATTATTATCTTTATGATTATTATTTTCTTTATTATTTTCTCTTTCACGACTTTATTAATTTTCTTTGCTTAAAGTATTTTTTATTTAATCCTGCTTTATTTTATAAATATTCTCTTTATTTATAATTATTTTAATAATTAAATACTTTTTAGTTTAATATTTATTTATACTTTAAATATATATAATTAAATAAAATATCGTTTATTAATATAATTAAATAAAATATTTAAACTTATAAAATATAATTTATTTATCGTTTATATATAATAAAATTAATTTTATAAAAAAATATTATATTATAAATTACTTTTATAAAATATATTTAATTATAAAAAATAAATATTATTTATATAATTATTTAATTTAATCTAAAAAACATAAACTTAATTTAATTTATTTAAATATAATTAATTTAATATTTATAAAAGAATATAATAATAATTATTATTTAATTATATTTATTTATAACTTTATTAAATTTATATTTGTTTATTTAATTAAAGTTAAAAATAAGATTATAAACTATTTTATTTATTTTAAAAAATATTATAAATATTTAAACTTTAACTAAATTATTAAGTATTTATAAAATAATAATAAAAATAAATATATTTTTAAAAAATTATAAAAGACTTTCTTTAATAAAAGAATTAATTAAAAACTTATAAAATTATATTTTTTTTAAATAAACGATAACGCAAAATAATTTAATTAAATAATTTATTATAAAATTATTTTAATTCTTAAATATATTAATTTTAATTTAAAATATTAACTTAAAGTTATTTATTATATTATTTATTTATATATATAAAGTCTTTATTTAAAAATCAAAAAGACTTCGTTTAAAGCTTAATATAATTATTATTTATATATTAGTTATATTTATATTTTTAAATTAATTATTTATTATAATAACTTTAATAAGTTTATAAAATTCATTTATAATAAAATTAATAAAAATATTTTTATTAAATATAAAAATAATATTTTATATTATATCTTAAAATTAAATAATCGGATTTATTATATTATAGTTTTATAAATTATTAAATAAATACTTTAATAATAATTTAATTTTAAAGATATTAAAAATATTAACTTAAATATAAATCACTTTATAAACTTTATATAATTTAATATTTAATAAATATTTGAATATATTAAGTTAATATTAATTTTAATTACTTTTCTTAAACTTAACTTAAAGAAGAAATATTTAATAAATCAAGAATAACTCGTTTAACTAATAATTAAAACTTATATATTATTATTTAAATTTATATCTTGTTTTAATTTACTTATTCTTAATTTTATAAACTTAACTCGTTTATTAATAAACTTATTAGTCTTTATTTTATTAGTTTTTTTTATTTTAAACTTAATTCTTATAATATTCGGATTAATTATTTAATTATAATATTTTTATTTATTTATTTATAATCTTGTTTAATACTTAAATATAACTTTAAAGTCGATTTCTTATAATAATTTCTAATAAAACTTTAATGAATTATCTTAAACTTATATTTTAATATCTTAAGTATTCTTTTTATTAAATTCTTTATTAATTCTTTTATTAATCCTTTCGCTAATTTCTTTATTTCGTTTATTGTTTATAATAATTAAAAACTTATTATAATTATTTTTTATTATTAATTCTATTCTTTCTCGCTCTTAAATTATTTAAAGTATTATACATTAATACTTGTTTATAGAATTAAGTCTTAAAAATTTTTAATTTAATAAATTATTAAAATAAGATATATTTCTTTTATAAGTTATAAAATAAGAATATTTTTAATAACAAGAATTTAATTTAAACTATAAACTAAATAATATTAATCTAAAAGACTTATATAATATTTTTTTTTAATTTAAGTTTCGCGTAATAATAAAAAATAATAAAAATAATAATAAATTAATTTAAGATTTTAAAGACTTATTCTTTAATTTCTTATTTATAAAATTAAATTATAATCTTAAATATATTTTATTAATAAATAAAATTAAGATTATTAATAATTTTAAATTCGTATAATATTTTAAGCTTTATTTATAAACTTTTTTTTTCTTGATTATAAATAAAAATAACTTTAATATAATTAAATTCTTTTATAAATCTTCTTTTCACGACTTCTTTTATTAAATATTGGATTCTCTTAATTCTTTAATTTTTTATTTTTTTTTAATATATTTTTTAATCTTTAATAAACTTTTTTTTTTTTTTTTTTAGTTATATCGACTTTTATAAATCGTTTAAATTATAAAATTTATAAAAAGTTATAAATAATAAATAATAAAAATAATAAAAATAAATTATTTTTAAAAAATATAAATTATTAATAAAGAATAATATTTAATTTATATAAAATTATTTATTTAATTATTAATCTTTAACGAATAAATAAGTCTTTAAGATTAAATATAAAATATAAAAAGAGATTTTTTATTATAAGATATATTAAATTATTTATAATTTTAAGTAATAAAAAAACTTAGATTTTTATAAAACTTTTATATTTATAATTAAACTAATATCTTATAAGATTATCTTTATTTTAATTATTATATATAATTAAAAAATTAAACAAATAAATATTAAAATTATATTTTTATATAAGAATATTAATAAGAATATTTAAATTAATTTATTAAATAATTATAATATTTCCGGTATTATTAAGCTTAAAAAAATCTTATATAGTTTAAAGTAATTCTTTTAAATATAATATAATACTTTAATTATATTTTTAATCTTTTTTAATTTTAAATTTTTCGATATTAATTCTTTTATTTTTTATTATAATAATATAATTATTATTATTTATATCGACGATTTTTTAATTATAAATATCTTTAAGTTTATAATTAACTAAATTAAGATTTCTTTAAGTAAGTATTTTAAAATAATAAATTTAAATATTTATTATTTTTATTTTAATATAAAGATTATCCGTGATTATTCCCGTTAAATTCTTTAATTATCGTAAATTACTTATATTTAAAAAATACTTTAAAAGTATAAATTCGGGGCTTATAAGTCTATTATAATCTTTATAAAAATCTTTTTTTATCTTATTCTTATCGACTTAAACTATTAAGTTAATAAAGTATTTTATTATAAATATTAGTTTATTATAAACTTATTAATATATATTATATTTAATATTTATTCCGACTTAACTTTTATTATATTTATTATTTTACGATTCTCTTTAAACCCGACTAAAACATATATAAAAACTATAAAATAAATCTTATAATATTTTTATAAAATTATATTTATAAGTCTTATTTTTTATAAAACTTTATAATTATTTTTAAATTATATAAACTTAAACTAAACTATAAATCTAAATATATATTAGTCGACTTTTAAATATATCTTTATTTTAAATAATATTATTATTTTTTAATCTTTTAAATATTAATTAATAATATTTTTATTTATTTATAAAATTAAATATATTAACTAAATAAATATAGCGAAAAAAGTTATTTAATTATAAGATTTTTTTTATTAAATTAACTTAAATAATAATCTTAACTTAAATATTATAATTATTTATAATAATAATTAAAGTATTATTATATTTATTAAAAATAATTAATTTTATAAATAAGTAAAATATATTAATATTTAATATTATTTTATTTATAAAAAACTTATAAAAGACTATATTAAATTACGATATATATTAATATTTAAATAAATAATAAATAGTCTTATAAAACTTTTATATTAAAATAAATTTAAAGTATTTTAAAAGATTATAAATATAAAATAATTAATAAAAAATATAAAAAAATTTTAATTTAAAAAAGAGATATAATAGTTTATTATTTAATATTTATTTAAATTAAATTCTATTCGAATAATTTAATTTATAATATTTTAGTTATTTTAAAATATTCGGATAATTTATATTATTTTTTTATCACGATTAATTATTTTTTTATAAATCGTTTTTTTTCTTATAAAGATTTTAGTTATAATTTATTAAAGATAATTAGATTATTTTAATATATAAGAGTTAATCTCTTTATTTTATTTTTATATATAGTTATTATAAGAGTTATAAGAGTCTTGCTCGTGTAAGAGTATTAAAATATAAGCTGCGTCGTGTCACGTGACTGCGTCATGTAGTACCAGCCACTTACTTTATACACGCAATATATATAAAAGAGCTTTGTTTCCTTTATAACTTAAGACAATCAATATATTTTTCACTTCTTAATATTATAAAAAGAATAATAATAAGAAAAGAATAATCGACGATATTAATAAAGACGACGAGTTTAAGTTTTTTTAATTATTATTATCTTGATTTATTAAAATATAAAATATTATCGTAAAGATAAAGAAGTTTAATAATTATAATCTAATAAAGTTTTTAAATAATTTATAAGAGATTTTTAAAGTTATTATAAAATTAATTAATTTATAACTTTAAAAGACTTATTTAATAATAATCGAGTATAATAATTTATAAGCTTAATTCTTAATAAAAATTAAAAAAATAATAATTTTATAATAAAGTATTTTTTAAAAAAAAAATTCTTTATAATTATTATACTTTATATTAAGATTAAAGAAAGAAATAAAAAAGAGAATAAGAAAAGATTAAAGAAAATAAGAAAAAAACTAAATTAAGCTAAAAATAAATAAATAAACTTTTTTTTTAATTTTTTAGAATTTAAGTCTTTATTAAAAACAAGTAGTTAAAAAATCTTTAAGTCTTAAAAATTTAAATTTATAAAGATAATAAAGTTAAATTAATTTATTTTTAAGAAGTTAATATTCGAAATAGATTTCTTATTATTAAAGATATTATATTAATTCGTGAGCTTAATAAAAATCTTATATTAATTAAAGAATTATTAATAATAGACAAAAAGTAAAAAAAATTTATTTAAATAATTAAAAAATTTAAATAATTTATTTCTTTAAGTCTTTTAAAAGAATAAAATAATAAGATTAAGATATTTATATAAGTAAATATTATAAAAAAGAAAAAAGAAGAGATTTTTAAATATAAGAATTTTAATTTATTAAATTAGTCGGACGTAAAGAATATAATAAATTTAATTGATTTAATTTAAAATAATATTAATTTTATATTATTAAAATAATAAAAACAAGTATACTTTATATTAAAAAATATATATTCTTTATTTTTAAATAATTTAAAGAATTAATATTCATGATTTATTTTATTTTAATTAAAAAGATATTTATTTAAATTTAAGTATATATATTTATAATTTATAAATATTAAATAAATCTCGATATTATATTAATTTTTTTATTATATTTACTTTTATTGATTATAAGTAAAATAAACAAAAAAAGAAGAACCGACTATTAAATTAATTAATTAATAATTTTTTAATAATAAATAAAAGTTTTAAAAATATATAAAAGTAATAAAAAAATATAAAAAATAAAAATAAAATATTTAATAAAGTTTATAAAATATTAAAATATTAAATTTTTTATAAACTATAATTATATATATAACTTTAATTTTTTAAATAATTATAATAAATTTAAAATATAATTTAAATATTATATAAAAAGTATATAAATTATAAAAAATTTATTAAAATATAAAAATATAAATTTAATTTTATATAATTAATATTATAATTTAATTTTTAAATATAAATATTAAAAAAAAATATTTAATATTTTTAGTAATTATTAACTAGTTTTAAAAAATAATTATAATTATATTTAAATAAAATAATAATAATAGAATTAAAAAAAAAAAATTTATTAATATTTATTTTCTTTAATTAATATATTATATAAATTAAAAAAAGTATATTTCTTTATTATATTATAATAATAAAGTTTTATATAAATATTAAAGTAAAAGTAATTATTAATATATTATTATTATTATTATTTAAAAGCTTTATTTTTTTTAGTTTTTTTAATTTTAAATTTATTAAACTTTATAAAATTAAAAATTAAAATTATAAACTTAAAGTTTTATTTTTTAAAGATTTAATTATTAAAATAACTAAACTTTATTCTTTTTAAACTTTTTTAATATATTTAAAGAATATAATTATAAAATATTTAATATTTTTTTTTAATATAATATTTTTAAAATTTTATTTATTTTATTTAAAAATTTAAATATTTATAAATAAATGATTATTTTTAATAATAATTATATAATTACTTATTATAAATATTAAAAGATTTTATTATAAGTTATATATTATAATTAAAATTTAAAATTTAATATAATATATTTATAATTATTTTTTAAAATTTAATATAATATATTTATAATTATTTTTTAAAAAAGTTTAAATATAATAATAAATTATTTAATATAATTAAAAAGAGAATAAAAACTTAAATAATATATTAGTAATTAAAGTTTAGTTTAATTAAATAAAAAATTTTTTTTAATATATAATAATATTTTTTTTATAACTTTAATAATAAAAATTATATTTTTAAATATTTTATATATTAATTAAAATAAACTTTAATATTTTAAATAAACAAGATTTTAAAAAAAATAATAATAAAATCTATAATTAATATTATAATTATTAAAATTAATATATTATTTATACTTTATTTAAAGTTATATTTATTTTATATTAATTTTATAAATAAATTATTTATATATTATTATATTATAAAAATTTAATAATAATAATATTTATTTAAAAAAAAAATTATAATTTAAATTATTTTTTTTATTTTTATTTATATAATAAAATTAATAATAATATTTAAATTTTATACTTTTAATATTAATTAAAATATTTTTGTTTATAAAATCTATAAGTTAATTAAAAATAAAAATATAAAAATTAGTTTTTTTTTTATTAATAATCGTTAAAATACTTTTATTTAAAAAATTTAATAATATTAATATTTAAATAATATTAAATAATTATAATTTATAAAAACTAAAAGTAATAAAAAAAAATATTAATTTAATAATTTCTTTTTTTAATAATAAAGTTTATTAATAAAGTATAAAAATTTATTAAAGTTTTATAATTATTTTTATAAATTAAGTAAAAGTAAAATAATTAAAATAAATTACTTTAACTTCCGGATTCGGCTTAGCGTACTGGTGTTAGAACTTTAAATACCGGATTATAAAATTAAAACTATATTAAAATTTTACTTTAAAGTAAAACTTATATAACTAATACACTATTATAATTTTGGTTCTAGATTATAAAATAATTCTAGTTTATAAAATAATTCTAGAGATTCTTAATATAATAAAGATTTTAGTTATAGTAAATTAATTTACTTATATACTTTTAAATTTTTATTAATTATAAAGAGAAAGTCTAAATAAGAATTATATATTTTAATTATAAAATCCGACTTATATAAAATTACTTATATATATAATACTTATATATACTTAAATAATACTTAAATAAAATTCTAGTTATTTAATATTTTTATAATATATTATAAAAACTAAATATTTTAATTTATTTAAACTAAATACTTATTTATATTATTAATATTATTAATATATAACTTCTTTGTTATAATTAAAAATAATCTTATTAAGATATTAAAATTAATAAGTTTAATAATAAATAAGTTTAAGACTTTATTTCTTTTTTTAATAAATTATATTAAACAGACGAGAATAAATAATTAATAATTAATAAACTTTAAATTTATATACTTATAAAAATAAATTTCCTTGATTTAATTAAAAGAATCTTATTTATATTTAATATAATCTTTATAAGTAAAGATAATATATTATTTTTTAATTTTATTTAAAAATCTAATTAGTACGTAATAAATCTAATTACTTTATTTTATAAAATATTATATAAAAGTAAAAAGAAAAATATTAAAGAATATAATAAAAAATTATTCTTTTATAAATATTTTAAGTTATAAGTATATTAAGAAACTAGAAATTAATATATTTAAAAGTATTTATTTTTAGCTTTTTAATAATAAACTTTTTATAATATTTTTATAATTATTATATTATTATTATAAGATTAAAATAATTCTTTAATTAAAATTATATTAAGAATATATTTTTAAGTATAATATATATAAATTTTATATTTAAAAATTAAAAGTTAATATATTTAAAAGTGTTTATTTTTAGTTTTTTAATAATTAATTTTTTATTTAAAAAATATAATATCTTATTAATATAAAATTATAATTTAGTTTTAATTATCTTTAATATTATAAGATTCTTAAAAAGCTTTACGTCTAAAAATAATAAAATACTATTAATAAAAAAAACATAATTTTTTAAGTCTTATTTATATAATTATAATTATATAAGTATTTATTTTTTTACTTATAATAATCTTATTTAAGTTAAAAACTTAATAAAACATAATCTTTTCTTATTCTTAAAAGCTAAAAAAATCCTTATTTTATATTAAAATAAAAAAATATTTATAAATATTTATATTAATATATTAATTTATAAATTTGACAAGGATTTATTACTTTAATATAATAATTAAGAAGGGGAAATCAACTTTTATTATTTTATATATTATTTAAAAAATAAGTATAAATAAAAAAAAAAAAAATAATAATATTATTTTATTTTAAAGTAGCGTTAAAATAAAGACTCGTGGACTTAAAATATAAACGGTTTAAAATAATAAAGAATTATTTTAATAAATTTAGAAATACTTTATAAAAGCTTTATAAAATATATTATTTATTAGTTAAAAATATTTAAAATTATTTTTTTTAAACTTATATTTTTTTAAGAAAAGCTATTATTATATATTTAACTTTTTGTTATTTAAACTTTAAAAGATTTATATAATATAAATATCTTTAAGTAGATTAAGACTTAAAATAAAATAATTAATATTATAAACTTATAATTTTATAAAGATATTCTTAATAATATTAATATTATAATGACGTTAGAATATTTATAAATAAAAGATTACGAGATAAATTTTATTAGATTATAAGAATTCTTGTAAGGAAGTCTTAAATATTACGAGATTTTTTACAAGGAAGATTAAGATCTTATGACTAATCACGAGCTAAGTCTATGAATATATAGCTCGTGATAGTCTATTAATACACAGCTCGTAATAGTCTACTGACATATAGCTAATCACGAGCCGATTACTGACACAACCACTATCACATAATAATAATAATTTACTTAATCATATAGCTAACTTTATCTTAAAGAATAAAGTATAAAATAAATATAAATAAAAATAAAATTACTTCTTCTAATAGACCACTACTATTTATTGTTTAATAAATAAGGATTAAAAAAAGGATTAAGATTACAAGTTCCTTAAAATAAAAACAAAGAATAGAAATTAAAGGAATCAAGTATAAATAACTAATAACTACCGAATCTTGTAATCCTTGAGTCGAGCCACCCTTTAGATAAGCTCATTCCTTAAATAAGCTCAAAACAAGTAATACAAGCCCCGATTAGTTTTAAATATATCTAATCATAAAACTACCCATATATAAACTATATAATCGAAGCGGAGTTAGCTATATTATAGACTATTATAAGTCAAAGCTACCCCTCTTTATTAAAGTTAATTATAAAACTAAATAAATAAAATAGAATAAAAATAAATAAAATAAATAAATATTAATATTAATCAATCAATAAACACTAATTTCTTAATTTATAATAATTATTTTTTCTTAAACTTATATACGTTAATCTTGCTATATTTAAAGATATAAGTCTTATATAAAAGTTTTATAAAATTAATATTTCTATTAAGATCTAACTTCTTAATAAATAGCTTTAATTTTTATTAAATAAATCTAATAATAATATAGCTTATAATTATTAGATTTAGATAATAATTAAAGTTAATTAATAAGACTTTATTATTTTTTATAAAATTATTTTTTTAATTATATATATACTTTAACTTTAATAAAATAAACTTAAAAAATATAAAATATTATTTTTAAATATTTTATAATAATAACGATATATTTTTATTGTTTTTATATATATTATTATTAAATAAAATTTATATAATTTATTATAAGTTTTTTTATTTTAATAAAGCTTTCTTAATATTTAAGTAATTTATAATATAAATAATCTTTTTAAAAAATCTATTAATATAGTTAATTAATAATTCTTTAACGATTTTACTATATTATTAAGATTTATAGATATATAAAAACGTAAGGATTAAAGAGAAATTCAGAAAAAATTCGAGTATAAGAAATTAAGCTATTAAGTATTAACTTATAATATTATATAAAAATCTTATTCTATTCTTCAAAACTATAATTAAATAATTATAAAAGATATATAAAATTTATAACTTTAAAAATAATTTAATAATACTTTAAAATATTTAAAAAATATAGCTTATAAGTCGCTAAATTATTTTAAACAATATTAAGTCATAGAAATTAATTATTAAATATCATTAAACTAAGCGCTTAAGTAAGCTAAGATTCCTTAAAACTATTAAGTACTTTAAAAAATTAAATTTCTAAATAGTTATTTATTAAAATAACTTAAAACTTAAAATAAAAAAAATAAAAATATATTAAAATAAAAATTACTTAATATAATTATTAAATAAATAATATATAAAATTCAAAAAATAAATAAAATAAATTTTATAACTTTTAACGAAAGAAGAATACTTATTAAGAAATCCATTAAAAAATATAATATATATATAAAATAATAACTTACTAATATTTATCCTCGTTAATTAATATATTATATAAGCTCGGTAATTTATATTCTTTTATAATTTAAGTATAATAAAGTTTAATATAAATATTAAAATGATTAATATTCTTTATATATTATTATTATTATTTTTTTAACGATTAACTTTTTTTTATTATTTTACTTTTAGATTTAAAAAATATTTTAAAGATTATAAACATTAAAGTCGGATTTCTAAAAATATTAATTAATTTTAATATTAAAATTATTAAACTTTCTTTTTAATAAATTTTATTATAATAATTAATAATATATTTTAATAGTTTTTAATATTACTTTTTATTTTTTAAAACTATATTATTAAAAAAAAATTTATTTTAAAGAGAAATTTTAGAATTTATAAATATATTATTATTTTTAATAATAATTATATAATTATTAATAATATATATTAATAAATCTTTTTAAAGTTTATAAGCTACTTATAAAAATATAAATTTAATATAAGATCTTTATAATTAATAACGTAATAATTTAAGAATAATAATTAATTATCTAATATATTTTAATAATAAATATAATTTTAAATAATATATAAATAATTATAAATAACTTTAATTAAAAGAAAAAAAATATATTTAAAAGATTATATAATATTTTTTTATTACTTTCGATATTAAAATAATATTTTTTAATAGTTTATATATAAATTATAAAAGTTTTTAATATTTAAAATAAGCTAGATTAAAAAGATAAAAAAGTATTAAATCTAATATAAATATTATTTTATTAATTATTAAAGCTAGATAGATTTAGACCTTATTTAATACTATATTTTATTGCTTCGAACAAAGATTTTTTAGTTATTTTTTTTTTTATAAGTCAAGTTTAATAATAATAACGACTATTTCTAAAAATATTATAAAACAACTCGCTATAATTATTTTTATTATTATTCTTTTTAAAATAATATATTCTATAATTCTTATTAGCTTTAATCCTTTTAATACTATAGATTATATTATTCTTTATTATATTTAATAAAAATTCAAAAGTAAAAACTATTAAAATAATTAAAACCTTATTAATTATTATTTAAATATCTTTATTTAAAGGTCTTAAAGACATTAAAGCTTTAATAACATTATCTAAATTAAAATTATAAAACCTTAAAGTAATAAGAAAGATATTAGCTCGACAAACTTAATCTTTAACTCTAAATATTATTATTATAATATATATACTTATTAAGATTTTATATAAATTCTTATAAACTCTAAAACTATTTATAAAAAAAAGTATAAAGACCAAAATAATCTAGTTTCTAACTATAACACCACTCTCAATATTTATTATCTTAAAATATTCTTAGCTATATTCTTCGATTTTTAACTTAACTTATAATAGATTTAAATTATAAAGTTATTTAATATAAAAATTTTTAATATTTGGATTATTTATAAATCGTTTAATTATATATTTAAAAAAAAATTATAAAAGATATAAATATTTTAATAATATTATATTTTAAACTTTATTTATATTAATATTATTAATATAATCTAATAAAATAAAAACTTGATTAATAACTATTATTTATATAATATAATTAATTTTTTTAGCTTTAATCTTATAATTATAAACTTTTTAAATTATCAAGATTAACTAATTTTTTTTTTAATCTTGGACTTAAAATCTTATTTAATACTTAAAACTTTACTTATAAAAATAAAACCAGTCTTTAAATTTATATATCGTATAAAATCTAACAAAAAAAGAGATTTTCTATTAAGATAATAAATAAAATAACCTAATGTCGTTTTAACTAAAAAGGCTTAAACATAACTATATTAAAATTCCGTTAAATTATCCACAAACTCATTAAAACTTATAAATAATTTATTAAAGATTTCTAAAAATAAAATTAACTTAAATAAATATTTAAGATCAAAAAAATAAAGATCTTTAATAATAATATTAATCTTTTTATACTTTTGATTAATTGTTACTATAAAGAACTTTAGTACTTTTAAAGTAAAGACTTTTTTATATATATTAAAAAAAAAGAGTTTTTAATAAATATAATATTTAAGAATATTTAAAATAATTAATAATTAATTTATTTCTAATATAGATTTATCATTATAATCTTTTAATATATTTAAAATTTTATATAAACTTTAATATTTTAATCTAAATATACTTAAAGTAATATAAAATAAGTTTAAAGTTATTTTAATCTTAAAAATATTAAAATCTTTAACTTGACGATATTATATAAATTTTAAGTTATTTATAAACTCAAGACTAACTATTAGTTTTAATATATAATTTAAGATTAATTCTTGCTTTATATTTTTAAAAATAATAATAAAAACTTATTTATTAGTTTTTAAGTTAAGCTAAAGATCTTTAAAGTTTATATTATCTAATATAATAATATTATTAAGTTATAAATTATTTTTTAACTTAAATTCCGGATTTTAATATTTATTAATAATAAGCAAAAATTAATTAAAAATTAATTTTAATAATAATATATATTTTTTTTAAAACTAATAAAGTAAAAAATTATAAAAAACTATCAGAAATAATAATATAAATAAATATTACTTATAAATAATATAATATCTTCTTTAAAGTTAGAAATTCTAAAGTTAAATTCTTCTTTAAATCTATAACTAAGATTTATTTTATCATTATTAATTAATTCTTTAATACGTTTAAAACTTAAGCTAACTTTATTATACTTATTAAAAACACGTTTACTGGCCGTTTCTTGCTTTTAAAATTATTAAAGCTAACTTATAAACTTAATCTTTACTTTATATTTTTACTAAATTAAGGTTTTATAAATAGACCGAAATTAGTTAAGAATCTTTTTAGGAAATATTTTAATTAAAATATAAATAAATAAAAAAATTTATAATTATTTAAGAATATATATTTAAGATTCCTAATATTATAAAATTAAAGATACACGTAAACAAAAGTTCTTAATTAGTTAAAACTTATCGGATATAAAAGATTAAAGATAAAAGATAACTTTAAATTTATTTATATTATTCTAAAAAAAAATTTTTTAAAAAAAAAATAATAATTTTTTATTAAATAAACTTTTATTATAAACTATTAAATATTAAATAACTTATATTTTAATTATTATAAAGATTTAATAAATAAATAAATTTTTATATATTGAAAAAAAAAATAAGACTTAAAAATATAAAATAATTTAAATCTAAACTAATATTATTTAATAATTAATATATTAAGAATATTTAAAAATAATATACTTTTAAATTAATCAATAAATAAAAAATTTAGAAATATATTTTAAAAAATCTTATTATTAAAAGATTATATTTTTTTTATTATTTAAATATTTTTTTATATTAAAAACACGTTAAATTTAACTATAACTAATTAAAAATTAATCTTAGTTATAAGTAACAATAAAAAAAAGACTATATTAGCAATATTATTAATAATATCTTAAGTCACTTCTTAAAAAAAAAAAATCCGATTTTTAAAAAAAAATCTTTTAATAATAAATTATCTATTATTAATCCTTTTAGCTCTTCTTCCCGCTAATCTTCTTGCTAATTTTTAATGTTTTATTAAGTTATAAAAATTCTTGCTTGTCGTCTCTCTTAAAAGTTAAAGATATTTCTTTATTTTTTAATCTAAAAATATTAAAAAATAATAATATAATAATTTTAAACTTTATTATTATTAACTTTTAATATTTTTTAATTTTTTAAAAATATTTAAAAATTTATTTATATAAGATAAGGAAAAGTTATTTTAATAAGTCTATTATTGCTTAAAACTTTTAATATTAATAAAAATATTAAAAAATTTTAAATCAAGAAGTACTATAAGAATATAAAATTTTTTAAGATTAATTTAAATATAAAAAGATTAAAAAAAAAGTTAAATTATATATTAAGTATTATAAAACTAGAAATAAGTTTAAAGATAAAGAAGAAGAAGAAAAAGAAAAAAAAAGAATTTATTTTTGGAAAAACTTTATTAAATTAATTTATTTATTATAAATAAAAGGTCTTTTAAAAAATATTTAATTAAAATCTTAAAAAATCTTTATTTTAATAAATTCCGGAAAAATATAATAAATTCCGGAAAAATATAATATATTTGGACTTTTAATTTATTTTAAAATAAATTATTATTTATTATAAATAAATAAAATATTTTTCTTAATAGTTATTTTTTATTTAAATAATCTTTAATTTTTATTATTATATTATTATAAATATATATAATAAATTTAATAATATTAATCCGGATAAAAATTTATATATTATAGTTTATTTATAAATTAAGAATTTAGTTAAAGATTTTAAGTCTAAAATTTATATTAAAATTATTATAAATAATTTTATTTATTATTATATAGTTTTTAATTTTTTATTAATTTTTAAATAAATTTTATTAATTCAGGTTATATGCTTATTTATTATATTTTTTTAATTTTTTTATTTTTTTTTATATTTTTTTATTTTTATTATTATTAGTTTTTGATTTTTTTTAATTTCTAAGCTTTATAAGTTTAGAATACTCTTGTCTTTATTATTTTTTAATTAATTATATAATTTTTAAGCTTATATTAAGAAAATTATAAATTAGTATAAAAAGAATTAAATAATAATAACTCTTAATAATCTTATAAATTATTTTAATAATAAGTTTAATAAAGTTAATTTCTTTAATTATTAAGTTTATATATAAGATTATTTTAGTTATATAAAGAATAAAGAATTAAACTAATACTTTTATAAGAGTAAATAAAATTTAACTTTATTTTATTTTATTTTAATTATTTTTTAGATTTTTTAATAGATTTCTTAATTTATTTTTAAGAAAATTTAGTTAATGTTTTATAAGTATTTATATAAATTTATATACTTTTATTATTTATTATATTTTAGTTAAAAAAAAAAGAAGAAGATTTTAAATATAAAATAAAAGATATTAAATCTTTATAATATTTTCTTAATTTTCTTTAATTTTAAAAATATTAATAAAGAAGATTTTTATAAATTATTTAATATTATAAGTTTAATAATATTTTATGTTTTAATATAGATTAATAAAAAAAAAATTTATTAATAATTAAAAGAAAAAAGGAATTAATTTAAAAATTATTTTTTAAAAGAATTATTATAATATTAGTATATTGCTTCTAAAAGTACTTTTTAAGTAAAAATAAGTTTTTAGGAGAAAAGAAGAAAGTAATAATAATAAGTTATTAGATATTTAAAAAATAACTAATAGATTATATAACTTATTTAGTTCTTGTACTCGTGCTTATAAAGACTCTTAAATTAATAAGGAAAATATTTTAATTAGGGGTATTAAAGGGGATAAAGGATATAAAGATATTCTAAATAATATAGATAATTTTTATAAATTTAAAAAGATAATTTTTAATAGTTAATAAATTATAATAAATAATTTTTAAATATAGTGATTCTTGAACTAAATTAACTAAAAAAGATTAATATAATAAAATTATTATTAAATATTTTATTTTTTATATATTATATTATTATAAAAATAATTAAAAATTAATATTTTTATAATTTTTTTTTTATAGTTTTTTCGCGTATATTTATTAAGTTTTTCTTTACTTATTTTTTTTTTACTTATATTATATATAATATTTTTATAAATTTTATATAATTTTATAAAATTATATTATTTTTATATTTATATTATTATAGAATTATTAAAAGAATAAGGAGAAAATTTAAGAAGTTTAAGGATATATTATATAAAATATTTAGCGCTAATTATATAAGGGTATTTTATAAGATTTTTTTATAGATTTTTTTAATTATAAACTTATTAAATACTTGCTTATATTATAAATATATAAAAGCTAATTATATTTTTTTTTAATATAATCTTGTTTAGTTTTTTGTAAGATTTTTAAAGATATTATTATTATTATTAATTAAATTAAGGTATAATACTTTATTAATATAAAAGAATTATAGCTTAACGCAAGCTATATTAAGTATTTTATAAAAGTTTATTTTAATAATTTTTTTTATTATAACTTATTAATTACTTGCTTATATATTATAAAGTATATAGAAATTAATTATATAAGTTTTTAATATAATGATTTTATTAATTTTGATTAACTTAATAATTAATATTTTTAGTAAGATATTATTATTATTATTAGTTAAGCTAAGACATAAAGACCTTAGTTTCCGATTAAGTTCAGGAATAGCGTTTTAACCTTTTATAAATTTAGTAAATAACTTATTAAATTTCTTATAATTATAGAAATAATAATTATAATATTATATTTTATCTTTAATATTAATATTTATTCCTAATCTTTTAAAAAAATTACAAAACTTTATAATTATATTTTTAATATATCTTTATTATAATTTAAATAAAAGTAAAAATAAGTCTAAGAATTTAAATTATTACTAGTTTAAAATTTAATATTAATTATATTTTAAGAATTATTTTTAAAATTAATATTATATTTTTAGAATTAAGTATTTCGATATTTAATTTAAGATATTATAAGAATACAGGCTTATTAAAAAAAAAAAAAAAGTAGGAATCAGTTTATAAATAATAAAAATAATAATGTTATAATTATTATTTTTAAATTTATATATTTAAAGATTTATTCGATATATTTAAGATTAAGATTTTATAAAGATTACGATATTTTAAAGTAAGTTCTTTTATTTAAAAATATAAGATTATAAGATAATTTAGATCAAGAAGAAATTAATTAATAAAAGATTTAATATTATAGTTAATAAATAAGAATTAAAAGATTTAGATTAAGTAGAGAAAGAATAAGAAGACAGGACAGGAAAAAAAAGAGATAATTAGGTAAAGATATATCAAGAAGATTAACTTATACTTGATTTATTAAAGAAGTAAGTTTCTTGACGATATTTATTTATTTAATATTAATTATATTTCTTGTATAAGATATATAGAAATTTATATTAAAATAATAAGAGATATTATCTCGATATCGTGAATATATATTATAAAAGAGGACAAGGACAAAGATCTTATTAGAGGGAGGACGAGGACAAGGAAGATAAAGATCTTATTAGAGGGAGGAGGAGGACGAGGAGGACGAAGATCTTATTAGAGGGACGAGGAGGACGAAGACCTTATTAAAGGACGGAGGAGGACGAGAAGGATAAAGACCTTAGTTAAAGAAATAATAAGGCGAATAATATAGGATTATAGCTAGTAAACAAAAATCAAAAGATTATTTTTTATTTAGATTTATACTTATATATATTTTTATTTATAAATATTTTTATTTTATTAGATATAATTTTATAAGTATTATAATATTATTAATTAAGCTAAAATATATTAAAGTAAGTATTATTATTAAAGTCTTAATTATTAATAATATTTTATTAATATAAGGAAGATTTTCTATAATCACAGGATTATAATACCAAGTTAGCTTAAAAAGTAGGATATTATATATATTATATTTTTAATATATATAATAAGATATTATGATTTTATTTTATATTATATATTTATAGCTATAAGTCTTATAATTTTATAGATACAAGTAAATTTTACTAGTTAAGATTTTATAAGATCATGATTTTTATTTAAGTCCTTAAAACCGGTCGGAATTAGTTGGAATCATTTTATGATCTAGAACTGTCCTAAGATTTAAAATCATATTTTAGATTCTAAGCCGGTATTGCAGGTTCTGATACCAAATCGAGTCTTTAAAATAATTATAAATATAATTATTTTTTAAATTCTTTATAATATATTTAATATAATATCTTTTAAATATAAAAATAATTTTTAAAATATTAATATTATTATTTTAGTTTTTATTTAATAAGATTATATAATTATAAATATTAAATTTATAATTTAATTTAATATTTTTTTTTAGTTTAAAACTAATAATTTAAAGATATAATTAATTTGATTTTAATAAAATAAAAGTTTTTATTTAGTTATAAATAAATTAATTAATCTTTATATAATTTTTTTTAAATTAAAATCTTAAATTAAATATTTTATAATTATTAAAATTATTTAATTAATAAATATAATTATATTAAATCTAAAATCTTATTTAATAATAATAATTTAATTTAAAATAAATTTATTATTAAAGTAATAAATATAATAGTTTAAAGTTTATTTATATAAAAAAAACTAAACTTTATTATATTAATATTTAATTTTATTATTTATTTATATTTTAAAGTTTTAATAGACTTTTTTATTAATATTCAAAAATATAATTAATTTAAATAAGTTTTTAAAGTCGAAAAAATATAAATCTTTAATTATTTTATTATTTAACTTTTTTTAATAATTAATAAAATTAATAATTTAAATTTAAAAAAAAAGGAATTATTTTAATTCTTATATTTAATAATAATAATTATTATAAAATATAAGATTTTAAAGCTTTTAAAATATTTAATAATTTATTAATTTTAAAAATTAATTTTTTATTTTATCTTTATAATAAATCTAAAATTATTTTTAAACTTTAATATTTAGTATTAGATATATTTATAATAATATAAAATAAACTTAAAGTAATTTCGATAATAAAAAATTTTTAAATTTTTAATTCTTTTATATTATATAAATATTAAATTATTTAAGAATTTAAATATTAAAATAATATTTAATTATTTAGTTTTTACTTTAATTTTTTAGTTTATATTATTAAAATTAATAATAAAAATCGATTTTTTTTAATAATAACTAAAAGTCTTTATAATTAATTATTTATTATATTTTTTTTAAAATCTTTTTTATTCTTTTCTAAATTTTATTAAAAGTTAATAATTATATAATTTTTAATAAAAACTTATATTTTAAATAGTTTTTTAAATTAAAAATAAATTAAAAATTTAATAATATAAGAAAATTATATTAATATTTATATTTTTATTTTTATTAATATTTAAATTTATTATATTTTTATTATTAATTTTTTAATTATAATTATTAAAATTCTAATTATATTTAATAAAACTAAACTTAAAATATTTATAGTATTAATTTTTATTATTTAATAACTTAATTTTATATTTTTCTTTAAAATTTAATTATAATTAAAAACTAATCGTCAGCCTCGCGTAACTGACCGCCTTTGTCGCAAGCTCTTCAGTCAAGGAAAGCAAAATCGTCACGTAAACAAGTTCGTCACTTTAGTAATATTATAGTTAATTTATAATTTTAAATAAAATTAATTTTATATTCTAATAGAAGTAAATATAGCTTTCTGGAAAATCTATTTTTTATCTAGAATAATTAAGGTGACGGGCTATAATATTAAAAGGATAGTAGTAATCGCGAGATTTTTGATAAAGTAGAGCAAGAGCTTAAAGTAAGCCAAAAAGTATCATTTGGCAAGTAACGAACTTACTTGCATGACGATTTTACTTTTCCCGACTAAGGAGCTTGCGACGAAGGTGGCCAGTTACACGAGGCTGACGATTAGAATCTTTAAATAATTAATTTTTAGTTTCCCGGTTATATATTATTAAAGTTAAATATATTATTTTAAAATTATTAATAATTTTCTTTAAAAGTATTTTTTTGGTTTATAATAAAAAATAAATAAATTTATAAAATATAAAAGTTAAAAATATTTAAATGAAATTTATTATATTACTAGATCTTTTATTTTAATATTAATAAAAGAATTTAAAGTTTTTATTTAATTATAATAACTATTTTTAATTTTAAGTTTATTTTTAGCTTTTAAATTATTTTTAACTTTATTTTTATAATATAATATATTTAATAAAATAAATAATAAATAAAATATTAAATAAACTTTTAAAAGAACTTAAGCTTATATATTTATAAATTAAAGATTTAAAATCTTAAAACTTTTTATTAAAAAAATAAAAAAATTTAAAATTTAAAAATTAATAATAATATTTTAAAAATTTTAATTTTTTATTTTATTAATAAAAATATTAAATTTTAAAATTTTATATAATAATATTTAACTAATTTTATAATTTAAATTAATTTTAATTTTAATATTATAATTAGTTTTTTTTATTTTTTATATTAAAATAAAGTTTATATTTATATTTATATTATTTAATTTATATTTATAATTTAAATAATTTTATATTATTAGCTAAACTTTATTAAAATATAAAAATAAATAATAATAAACTTTTTTTTATATAATTAATATATTTATAATATATAATCTTAACTTTTAAACTTTTAAAATATTTTAATTTATAAAAGTAAAGCTTTATTTATTAAAAAACTTATTAAAAATATTAAATTCGGGTAATTCTTAATTATAAAATAACTTCTAATTATAAAATAATATTTAAAAGTATAAATTTATTTTCTTTATTATTAAAACTTTTAAAATTTTTAGCTTAATAATAAAGACTTTAAATATTATTAATAATAAAAATATAAATTATATTATTATTAAGTATTTATAAAAAAAATAAACTTAAACTTTAATAATAAATTATTAATTATATTTTTATATATATAAATATTTATATTTTTTTAAATAAGTTTTTTTTTAATATATTTTTATTTTTTTATAATTTTAAAAAGTTATTTATATTATATTAACTTGTTTTTAATATATATTTTTTATTTTTTTTTATATTTTTTATTTTTTTTTATATTTTTTATTTTTTTTTATATTTTTTATTTTTTTTTATATTTTTTATTTTTTTTGTTAATTTTTATAATATTTGAGTAAATATTAACTTTTAATAGTTTAAAAAAAGAAAATAAATTATTATAATATTTTTGTTAGTATTTTAATTTATTATATTAAAGAGAATAAATAAACGTAAAAACTAAAGTAATTAAAAAAAGAGTAATTATAAAAATATAATTTAAACTAAATAGAAAATAAAAGGAAAAAATGAGAATAGAGAGTATTTTATTAAAAATAATATATTTAATATAAATAAAAAAGTTTAAAGTAAAGTTAACTTCTTTATAAAAAAAGAAAAGTTTATTTAAAAAATATTTAATTAAACTTTTTAAAAATTTATATTTAGGTATATAAATATTAAAAGTAAAAGAACTTAATTTTGGATCCGGTATTTATTATTTAACAAATTATTATTATATATAAATAGTTAAATAAAAACTATTATTAGTTTTTTTTATATATAATTTTTAATTTTTATTATAATTTAATTTATAAAGTTTTTAATAAATTTAAAAAGTTAAATATAAATAAAAAAATTTATATTTTTATTTAGCAAAATATTATAAATATTATTTATAATTTTAAATTAAAGATTTATATTAAATTTATTATAAGTTTATTTTTTTAATTTTTGTTTTTTATTTTATTATTATATAAATTTTTTTAAAAAATATAAAGATTTTTTTTTCTTTTTTAAATATAAGTATTTTTAAAAGGATTTTATATTTATTTTTTTAAATTCGAGTTTTTTAAATTAAAAAATTTATTATTTTTTAAAAAATTTTTTATATTAATTTTAATTAAACTTATATTAAAAAGATAATAAAGAAATATATAACTAAAAATTTAAAAGAAATAAATTAAAGAGATTAATTTTTTTTTTATAAAAAGTATAGTTATAGTTTATTTTTAAAATATATATTTTATATAAATAAATATATAAACTTAAAAAAGAGTAATTTATTAAATAAATATTTTTGTTAAAATAAATTATATAATTTACTAAAATATTTTTATTTAATAGTATTCTTATTTTATAATATATTATTTAAATAAGTATTTTTATGATTTTTAGTTAATTAAATTAATAATTTACGTTAATTTATATATTATTAATATTGTTTATATTTTAATAAAAAAAAGTTAAAAATAATATAGCTAATAATAAAAAGAATTTATTATAACTATATAATATATTTTTAATTATTAAAGTATTTATAGAAATTAATAAAAAAGATTTTTATAAATTTAAAAATAAAATATATAAATATTTTATTTATATTTAAAATAGAAAATTAGAAGATATTATTATTATATTTTGATTTATTATTTGATTTTTAAGTTTTTAACTTTATTATATTAAAATTTATATTTTTAGTTTTAATATATTAATTATTGTTTTTAACTAATTTTTAATAAAGTATTAATATTAAAAAAAATAGCTAAATTATAAAACTATATTTAATAAGTATTTTATTAAAGTTGTGTTTTTATTAAAAAAAAGAAAACCAATATAATTATTTTTTTAAAAAATAAAAGGTTTAAAATATTTTGTTTAATAAATAAATAATAATAAAGAAGATAATAAAGAAAATAATTCTCCGGTTTTAAAATATTTATTTTTTGTAGTTTTTATTTATAATAGTAGCTATATTTAATAAAAAAATAAAAGTAGTTATAATAATAATAATAAAAGTAATAGTAATAAAAGTAGTAATAAGATTTTAAATTATAATAATTTATATAAGTTTTTAAATAAAACTTTCAAAAATAATCTTTAGTTTTAATATACTTAAATAAAGTCTAAAAAAAAAGTTATATAATTTTTTTATATTTTAAGAATTTTATTAACTATTTTTTTTTAAAAAAATCTCTTTTAATATTTTTAAATATTATTTTTAATATATTTTAATATTTTTATATAATTATATATTATATTATTTTTTTATTATTTAATTTTTTTAATTTTTATTTTATTATTATTAATGTTTTTTTATTAAAAAAAATACTTTATATAATTAGTTAATAATTTTTTTTATATATAAATAGTATAAAAAATATTATATAAATTTTATAAAAATAATTATAAAAGTATTATTAAGAATTTTATTTAAGTTTTATTAAAAAAAAATATTATAAAATTTTTATTATTTATATATTTATATTTATTAAATATAGTTTTTTTTTATAAAACTTTTTTAAATTATTATAAGCTAAAAAGTAAATTAATTAAATAATTATATATAATATATTTTTTTTAAATATTAAAAGTTTATAAAAAATTTTAAAATATTATAAAGTTTTTATTATTTAAGTTATTTATATTATTTATATTATTTATATTATTTATATTATTTATATTTATAAAATATAGTTTTATTAAAATTATTATAAGTTCTTTTAAATAAAAAAAAATTAATTTATAAATATATATTTTTTTTTTTTTTTTAAAAAAAAATAACTAATTAATTATTAAACTATTAAAGCTTAATAATAATTTTTAATAAAAGATTATTAAGTATTATTAATAACTAAAACTTAAATAATAGTTAAACTAAACCTTAACTTCCGGATTCAGCTTAGTGTGCCGGTGTCAAAACCTTAAATACTAGATTATAAAATTAAAACTATACTAAAATTTTACTTTGGAGTAAAACTTATATAGTTAATGTATTACTATTATTTTGATTCTAGATTATAAAATAGTTTTAGTTTATAAAATAATTTTAAAAGTTCTAAACGTAATAAAGGTTCTAGTTATAATAAGTTAATCTACTTATATATTTTTAAGTTTTTATTAGTTATAAAAAAAAAGTCTAAATAAAAATTATATATTTTAATTATAAAACCCGATTTATACAAAATCATTTATATATATAATATTTATATATACTTAAATAATACTTAAACAAAATCTTAGTTATTTAGTATTTTTATAATATATTATAAAAACTAAATATTCTAGTTTATTTAGACTAAACATTTATTTATATTATTAATATTAATAATATATAACTTTGTCGCATTTAAATAATTATATATTATTATTTAAATACTAGGTACTAATAAAGATGTTATTATATTTAAAGTATAAGAATTTATTATTTAATTATTTAAGAACCATTAATACTTAAATATTAAAAAACTTATATTTTAACTAATAACTATACTAAATATCTTATTTTAATTACTAGACCTACTTTTATAAATAAGTACGTCAATTATTAAATTAAAAGTTCTTAATTTTTTATTTAAAAGCTTAAGAGATATTTTAATAGATTTTTTAAGTTAAAACTAAATAACTTAATTATTGTTAATACGATTAAGACGAAATTAAAATTAATAATAGTTAATATAATCTATTATTATATAAAAATTAATTCGCTTAATTCACTTAATATTTGTAGTTATTAAAAATCGCTAAATTATTATTAGTCTGGTTTAAAGGATCGGAGAATTTAATATTTAGGCTAAATTTAAGTATTTGAAATAAGGAGCGTTTGCTTTGAAATCAAGTTAACTGATTTATAATAATAAGTATTAATTTATAAGGATTTATAATAATTAATAAGCGTTACGTGCTGTCGTATTTTAAGGATATCGATAAAGATATTATATTATAACTAAGTCGAATTAGTTAAATATAAAAGAAGTGAGTTTTTAAAGTCCTTGGATTTAAAAGAGTAAGAAGTTATCGAAAGCTTGATTTTTTATCTACGTAGGAATTCTAGTCCCTTATATATTCGTTAGTTATGGATTTAAATCGCTATAACCGATAATTGATTTCAAATCAAAACTACTAGTACGCACGTAACGCTTATTAATTATTATAAATCCTTATAAATCAATACTTATTATTATAAATCAGTTAACTTGATTTCAAAGCAAACGCTCCTTATTTCAAATACTTAAATTTAGCCTAAATATTAAATTCTCCGATCCTTTAAACCGGACTAATAATAATTTAGCGATTTTTAATAACTGCAAATATTAAGTGAATTAAGCGAATTAATTTTTATATAATAATAGATTATATTAACTATTATTAATTTTAATTTCGTCTTAATCGCATTAACAATAATTAAATTATTTAGTTTTAACTTAAAAAATTTATTAAAATATCTCTTAAGCTCTTAAATAAAAAATTAAGAACTTTTAATTTAATAACTGACGTACTTATTTATAAAAACAGGTCTAGTAATTAAAATAAGATATTTAGTATAGTTATTAGTTAAAATATAAGTTTTTTAATATTTAAGTATTAATGGTTCTTAAATAATTAAATAATAAATTCTTATACTTTAAATATAATAATATCTTTATTAGTAGTATTTAAATAATAATATATAATTATTTAAATGCGACATATATATTTAATCTATAATATAAAAATTATTTAATAATTTTATAATATATATAAATATTTATAATTATATATTTTAGTTTAAAATTTTTTTTAAAAAAATTAATATTTAATAAACTCGAGATCTTATAACTTTAATTATAATATATTTAATTATTATTATAATTATATTTATATTTATTATAATTTATATAAAATAAATAAAAAATTTATTTTTATTATAAAATATAATAATAATATTATAATATTTAATAAGAATTAATTATTATATAAATAAATTAAATATAATAAATTATTAATTAACTTTAAGTAATTTATATTAAATAAAATAAAATTTAATAATAAATCGGGATTAAATTAAATTATTAAACTTAATTATAGTTTATATTTAATTAAGTTTAAATCGAGCTTTAATTAAAATTTAATTTTAATATTTTTTTAATATAATTTTAAAATTATTTTAATATAATATAAGCACATGATTAAGTATTTTAATTATTAAATTAAAACTTTAAAATCTTTAAAAGAATAATTAAATTAAAATTAAATAATTTTATTAATATTAATATAATTAAATTAAAATTAAAATTAATAATAATTAATATAATTTATTATTATATAAAAAATATTTTATTTAATTTATTTAATATTTAAAGCTAAGAAAAATTATTAAATTATTATTAGTTTAAATTATAAAATTAAAGAATTTAATATTTAAACTAAATTAAAAAAATTTAAAAATAAAAAAAATTATTTTATATTATATTTTAAAGATATTATATTATAATTAAGTCGAATTAATTAAATATAAAAAAAGTAATTTTTTTAAAGTCTTTAGATTTAAAAGAATAAAAAATTATTAAAAGTTTAATTTTTTATTTATCTATATAAATTTTTTAATCTTTTATATATTTATTAATTATAAATTTAAATTATTATAATTAATAATTAATTTTAAATTAAAATTATTAATATATATATAATGTTTATTAATTATTATAAATTAATTAACTTAATTTTAAAATAAATATTTTTAATTTTAAATCTTTAATTTAATTTAAATATTAAATTCTTTAATTTTTTTAAACCGGACTAATAATAATTTAATATTTTTTTATAATTATAAATATTAAATAAATTAAATAAATTATTTTTTATATAATAATAAATTATATTAATTATTATTAATTTTATTTTTATTTTAATTATTTTAATTATTATTAATTTTAATTTTATTTTAATTTTATTTTAATTATTTTAATTATTATTAATTTTAATTTTATTTTAATTATATTAATAATAATTAAATTATTTAGTTTTAATTTAAAAATTTATTAAAGTATTTTTTAAACTTTTAAATAAAAAATTAACAATTTTAATTTAATAATTATAATAATATATTTATTTATCAAAAAAATCTAATAATTAAAATAAAATATTTAATATAATTATTAATTAAAATATAAGTTTTTTAATATTTAAATATTAATAATTTTTAAATAATTAAATAATAAATTTTAATACTTTAAATATAATAATTTTTTTATTAATAATATTTAAATAATAATATATAATTATTTAAATATTATATATTTCTTTAATAAAAACATTATTATTTAAAGTTAAATTAATTTAAATCTTAAATAAATTAAAATATTATTAAATTTTAATTTATTTAATAATTTTGGTAATTTATTTATTTTTTGATTTTTGGAAAATAAATATATAACTAAAGTTTATTATATCTTTAATTATTAAATTTTTTATATAATAATATTTTATTATTATATATTTAGTTTTTTTTTTATAAAAAAATAAAATTTTTAATTAATAATAAAATTTTATTATTATTAATATATTTAAATAAATTAAAAATTTATTTTATTTATAATATTTTAATTCTTTTAATAAAACTTTAATATAAATAATTTTTTTTATTACAATATTAATAATTATATATTTAGTTTTTATAATATTTTAAATTATAATTAATTATATTTTTAATATATAATATTAAATAATTTTTAATTAATTTAATAATTTTAATATTATTTATATAATTAATATTATAATATTTATTTATAAAATAATATTTATTTTTATAATAAATTATATTATAGTCTTTAATGTTTTTTTAAAATATTTATATATTCGCTTAACGACAATAAAATAAATATTATTAAAATTAAATATATAACGAGTTAATTTAATAATTATATATATAATATTTACTTTAATATTAAATATTATTATATATAATAAAGAGTTTATAAATATTTAATATAACTTAATTTATTTTTTATTAATTTATTTTTTATTAATTTATTTTTTATTAATTTATTTTTTATTAATTTATTTTTTATTAATTTATTTTTTATTAATTTATTTTTTATTAATTTATTTTTTATTAAATATTTTATTAATATAAATAACTTAATTTAATTTAATAAATCTTTTATTAATATTTAAATAATCTTTATTAATTTTTAATTTTTTAATTTTAAAGTTTTAATTTAATAAAATCATTAAATATAATTTTATTAAATACTAAAATAACTAAATCGTCGATATATAAATAAATAATAATTTTAATATTATTATTTTTAAATAAATATATTTCGTTATTTAAAGACTTAAATTTTAAAGTATAAAACTATATTTAAGTTAATTATTTTAATTTATATAATACTTTATTTAATAATAATATATAATTAAAATAATTAATATTTATAAAATCTTTAAATTATTTTAAATATAATAAAGTATTAATATTTTCTTAAATAAAAACTAAAATTATATTTACTTTAAATATAATTAAGTTATTAAATATAACTAATATAAATATTAATTTTAAAAATATTATTTATTTTATAATATAAATATAAATTTTAATATAATTAAGTTTATATAATTATTTAAAGTTTTTAATAATAAATCTTAATTTAAATATAAAATTTAAAATAATATTAATATTTTTAATTTTATATATTTATTAATTTTTTAATACTTTAATATTTTTAAATTTAAAAATTAATTTTTAAATATTATTATTATTTAAAGTATTTAACTTTAATTTTAATTTTTAAAGATTAATTTATTATTTTTATTTTTAAAAATAAATTTAATGTTTTTATTAACTTTATTAATTTTTTAATTTTATAATTATTTTTTAAAAGAATTATTAATATTAAGATTTTTATTTTTATAATTAAAAAAATTAATATAATTAATATTTATATTTTTTTAAAAAATTAATCTTTTATTAATATTTAAATTAAATATTAATAAATTATTAAAATTATTATTTTTAATAATTTTATTAAAAAATTTTTAAATTATTTAAATTATTTAAATTATTAAATTAATAATTTAAATTATTTTTAAAATTATTTTTAAAATTTATTTTTTAATTTAATAAATTTAAATAAATTAAAAAAATTATATTATAAATATTTTATTAAATTTAATATATTAATAATTAA
>Ga0302221_10000382_pt1 | contig 33820 bp, 28 predicted proteins | sample II_Palsa_E2_1_FD_193517 | JGI IMG/M metagenome (GOLD analysis project Ga0302221, IMG submission 193517) | Peat permafrost microbial communities from Stordalen Mire near Abisko, Sweden - II_Palsa_E2_1 | ecosystem: Environmental > Terrestrial > Soil > Palsa > Peat permafrost | place: Sweden... | reverse complement strand
AAGCAAGATCTACGCAAGTCAATTCCTTACGTGCGGATGCCCAGGCATATTTCTTTGTTTCCAGTCCAAGATTGTAGACAAAGCGACAACTACCAAAGAATTTAGCCAATTGATGCTTCTGTTCATCCGTAGGCAAGAGGGCATATTTGAAAGCTTTTAGCAAGGTAAGTAGTGGTGTCCATTGAACCACTAAAGTACTAAACATATTAGTATTTTGATCCGTTGTGGATAAATTTAGCAGCGTCGCTTACATCCAATCCACGAAAGCGATGGATTGGTTTTACGCTCCGTCTTATAAAAAAGTGCAGGAGATCCTCCGGTAATTTATGATTTGGACTGGTTGTTTGAGCAGGGTTGGATAGAGAAATTCCCAAAAGGATGCAAGTGGCTATCAGTACCTGTTTCATATTATTCATTTTATTTGAATTTCAAAATCTTTGTTGGATGCGTTTTGGACTTGCCTTACACGCCCGCTCTGAAAGGCGAGCGTCAATCCGGGAGAAGGCCTGCATACAAGGATGAAGATAAACAAGGCCATTGAATACTCACAAGGAAACAGTGTCAAAAAAGTGGCATTAGCAGGGAGCTAGGTCAGGTCAGCGTTATTTCTGATGCAGCTTGCCATTTTCTTATCAAAGGAGCTAGTGAAAACAGAAGAAATTAAAATATTGTACATTTTTTTTAAAAAATATTTGGGTAACTCAAAAGTTACATATATATTTGAGTAACCTAAAAGTTACATATTATGAGAGAGCGCATTTATCACCAATTCTTTTACGATCATTCCCCCGAGACGGTTTGGGAATACCTGACAAAGGCGGAACTGATTTCTCAATGGCTGATGCCAAATGATTTTCTGCCAATCGTTGGCCATGATTTCCGGTTCACCATCAGGGCCATGCCCGAGATGGATTTTGATGGCATTGTGTATTGTAAAATAGTGGAGCTTATTCCTTTTAAACGGTTATCCTATTCATGGAAATTAGGGCCGGGTGGAGGTAAAATTGCGATCGATTCGCTGGTTTCATGGACTTTGATTCCAAAGGATGGGGGTACGGAACTCACGCTCGACCATACCGGGGTTAAAGAAATGGAGTACTTCAATATGTTTTCCGCCTTGAATAAGGGTTGGGAAGCAAATATGAAAAAGATTGGCGAATTAATACATACTTCTACACATGGGACGCCCAACACTTGACGGCTTTCAGGTCATTGCCGATACCAGCAGAAGAGAGATTTTGCAAATGCTCTCAAAGGAAAGCATGACAATCAATACCATTGCCGGAAATTTTGACATGAGCCGTCCCGCTGTTTCAAAACATATCAAAATATTATATGGCGCTGGATTTATTTCCATCCAGGATATTGGCAGGGAGCGGCATTGTATGTTGAAACAGGATGGATTTAATAAGGTAAAGGAATGGATCAATTTCTTTGACAAGTTCTGGCTCACCAAACTGAAGAATTTAGAATCCATTTTGAACAGCAAATCAAAGAAAACCAAATGAAAGAACGGGCCTTCCCTTGAAGTATCGCCCTAAACCTCAGCGATGAGAAATCTGATGGAGCCATTACCTAAGTTTATGCATGGTGGGCCAGACCTGAAAGAAACCCAAGGTGAACAGCTGGTTTCGGCCATTTCAGTGGAAAAATTGGACAGGCAACATGTCGACGCACAAAAATTAAGGGGTACGCATTATCCGATCATGAAGGATAGACCAGTTTTCGGAGAAATTAGCCCACTTGAAGATATTCTTAACACTTTTAAAAAATAAACAGCATGGAAAAAAGAGATTTTCACTCCAGCATCACGGTAAGCCTTTCTCCAAAAAAAGTTTTTGACTCCATCGGTCGGGTGAGGGAATGGTGGACCCAGGATTTTGAGGGCAATTCCGCCAAAATGGGAGATGTATTCACGGTAAGATTTGGCGACACCTTTGTCACCTTTAGGATCACAGAAGAGATTGCGGGCAAAAAAATAGCCTGGAAGGTGATCGACTGCAACCTGCACTGGCTACATAATAAAAAGGAATGGAAGGGCACGCAGATCAATTGGGAAGTGGAAACTACCAAATCGGGTACGCAAATCTCCTTTACTCATATGGGGCTCCTCCCGGAAGTGGAATGCTATAGCGACTGCGTCAAGGGATGGACATTTTATGTCAATGACAGCCTTTTTAAACTGCTTACTGATGGAAAGGGACTTCCGGAGAAATTGAAGCAGGTATCAATCAATTAAGGTTTGCTCATCATGGCGGGTTGATAAATGATGCGTTCAAACTTGGAGAGCATAAGGAATCTAAACGGCCCATTAGATTTTATACTGAAGCCAATGCCAATAGACAGAATGGAATTAAAAAGGGAAAAAATATATTGGCTTTGGGACTAAAAATTGTATGGACAAAGAGCCATGCTTAAAAGCTTTTACCATTCAATGTTTCGTATGCATCCTTAAGCCCCGGGCTTTTAAGACCGATAGACAATAATTTATCTTCAATCTTTTTGTGGACCGATATGGCTTCCGGAAAGTTTTGATTAGTCCAAAACCGCGTACTGCTATCAAAATAACCCGTCTCACTTAGAAAGGCTACCCCATACCTATATGCATCGTCCATCGTTTCATCCAGATCACTCACTTTAAAAGAGCCGTCAGGCCGGTAAGAATCTGTAAGGCACCAATGAAGCATCTTGGCAATTTCAATCCGGACCTGCTCGCGTGTTGGAGAATCGAGATAGGGCCAAGCGTACTGGAAGATTCTGACCGCATCCCAATTAAGATGATTTTCAAAATGACCATCAAATTTGATACCTGCAGGAAAATCTAAATCGTCCAGTTGAAGCAGCCGTTTTGCGATGAGATCTTTATGTGCGACCTGGCCATGAAGGTCAGATATGACGTGGAATGTGATACCCGCATCATCCATTTTCCAAATATTTCCTTTCCGGTCAACCAACCACTGCCCCCAACAACCTGTCGATGGGTTCTGCCAATGATACACATACTCTTTAAGCGCGCTGTCAAGTCCGGGATGAAAGGGGTACCGCTTTAATTTGCTTTTATGCAATAATCTGGCTATCGCCGAAAAGGTTTCGTCAAGTTCTTCCCTGTTGGCTATACCTGTTTTAGTGAAGCTATCATATAAGTCGAGGTCAAACTGGGCTTTAAGTTTTTCAGGAGAATTAATCCGGTCAAGGAAGCTTATTGGATATGGCGCATTTAGCGTATCCTCCAAATGTTCAACGGAATAATAAAGCCTGAGATACCACCTATTAATTCCTGCTCCCCAACTGCCGTCCGAAGCCTGTTGCTGGGATGCCCATTTTTGTGCTAGCGGTTCTGACAAGCTTTGCCGCAGATCATCAATTCTTTGACGAGTGGCAGCCGTATCGGGGGTGAAATTCAGCAGCCAGCGGATTTCCCGGTAGATATGCATAGAATAAGGCATGGCCGCGCCTTTTTCCTGGCTCCGGTTCATAGCCTGTATAAGTGGTGTAAGAGAAGGATTAAACTGTTTTAATCTTTCCTGTCTGGCCAGTCTCATTGCCGATAGGTCACAATAGAATTGAGCTTGATCCCAAAACCTGGGCCACCATGATTCACTTGTAATTTTTGAAGGGGGTGTAAAAGTATGCCCCTGATATATGCCAATCGCTATCGCCACCCGTTGCAACTGCGCCCGGTAAACATAACCTGCAACTATCAATATTAAAATTATTAATAATAAAACCTGCCAGCGTTTTGACCGCTTGTTGTTTTTCATTTGCATAGTGTTGGAACAAAATTAATCGATTAAAGGTATCCCCTGTTATCCGGTATCCTACCTTCAATTTCCCCACACGCTATCTGGAGCTGGCAATATTCTTTCAACTCCATTAAAATTATTCCCCAATATTATCCCCGGGACGGACAGGAAAAATATACCATTAAAGTGGTATAGAAATATCTGAGTCCAAGAGTGAACTTTGCAAAGGGTTCCGCAATTGAAAAGGCACTCATGGGCTCCATACGATGACCAAGGAATTTCCATCGTCTGGTTAAAAACAAAAAGGATATCCCATCCCATAGTGTGGCAGCTGTTAATCGAACAAAAAAAAATGAACATGAAACAGATCTTTTTTTATATCCGTGGGCTTTTTGATCAAATCATTGTTTTGAAACTCATCGTCCTAACATGCTTGATTGCACTTGCCAGCAGCTGCACCAAATCGTCAAGCCCATCTACGGGGCCAGCAAACAGTTCCGGAACCTTACTAACCAAAGAAGTCATCATCGGTAAGAATCACCTCAATGTAACCGTGGATAGTATTGTATACACCTATACCTATGGTGCCAATCAAAACGTTTCCCAGATCGTACAAACCATGAGCAGTGTGGATTCGATATTTACTTCCACCACTTCACTAACCTATGATTTTATATATTCGGGAAATGTCCTATCTACTATAAATGGGAGTTTTACTCAAAGTGTCAGCGGAATCAACCTATCGAATAGCGCTACTACCATTATCTCAACCAGTTTTACCTCCAGTGGTGGAAAGCTGACAGGATATGTTCAAACCACCAGTACGAGCGGCACGCCTTATCTGCCCGTCACCTCCACTACTGGCAATGACAGTGCCATCTTTACTTATGATGCCAGCGGAAATCTAGCCACATACAATGTCTATCAGTCCCTTCTGGGGATACCTGGTTACTTGCCCTATTCGAAGGAAACGTTTTCCTTCAACAATGGTACATTGATACAAACGATAAATAATTTATATGTGGCTGGGATACTGGAGGATACCGTAACCACCAACTATACCTATAATAGCTCGGTCGCCGCTTCTCCGCTCTATATCGCTTTTGGAGTGCCCATCGCCGTTCCGAACGACATTGCTCAGATTAACTTTACTACAACAGGTGTAAATCCGAATATGGTCGCTAGCAGCTATTCGTCCACCTATAACGCAGCAAACCAGCCGACTAGTTCAGTAGTGACGTTAACGGAGACACCTTCCTTTTCCGGGGATCTAATGACTGAAAATATAACCTATACTTACCAGTAATCCATATTCACCGACTGCCATGGTTATCGTCTGGTATTCCACCCATGTATAAGAATTGTATGATAGCCTTTAGGCCCTTGATAGTAACAGAAGTCTTGAAACTAATGAACAGTTTTTCAACATATAACCAAGTCCTGTCAGGGTCCTATACATGGTTTTGAGAACTTGATCGCTAAGGCTACACTGGAATTTTATCAGGAAATTGTCCTTTCTTCAGCGAGCCCCATTTTCAGTTCCGCTTTGGGAACTCGATTAGAATCGCATGATTCCCAGCCCTCATCAGAAGGACGTTAATTGTTACCTGTTTTACTAGCGCATTTTGTCATGATATTTTTCAGATTACATTAAAATATAAATAAAGTTTAATCGTCTACCTCATTAGGCAAGTATAACATCTTGCAGCAGGTCACGGCTTTGAATACGAAGCAGGTTGGATCAAGCTTTAGGAATGGACAATTCAAGGGGACATGATTTTTACAAGTCCAAGGCCCGAAAAACAGGAAAGAAAATCACCAAAGCAAGATGCATTACAAATTGACCTCATTTAGAACCTGATATATCATTCATATGCAAAGAGTTCATATCTTATCCTTCATGCTGTTTGTATTTACCTGGCTCTCTTCAAGTGCCCAGGACGGATGGGAGCTCACAAAGGAAACTAATGGAATCAAGGAATACAGCCGGTTCAACAATCAATCCAAGTTGAAAGAGCTGAAAGTAGAGTTAACTATCAAAGCGAAGCTCACTGAAATTGCATCGCTGCTCCTGGATGTTGACAATTATAGCAAATGGTCCCGGAATCTTAAAACATCCTATGTATTGAAACAGGTGAGCGATGATGAATTGTACTTTTATGCAGAAGTAAATGTGCCCTGGCCTGGAACCAACCGAGATTTGGCCGTTCACCTTAAGATTTCGCAGGACTCAGGGACGAAGGTGATGACGATAAAAGAAGTGGCTGTTCCGCATTTCATTCCAAATAAAAAAGATATTGTGCGTATTCCATATTCAGAAGAGACCTGGAACATAGTACCCATTGATAAATCAAATATTCAGATCACCTATTCTATTCAGGTTGATCCAGGGGGAGCAGCTCCCTTGTGGCTTGTCAATCTTTTTGCAACCAAAGCGCCGCTTGAAAGCTTCAAATATCTAGCCATGCTGGTCCAACAGCCAAAGTATCAGCAATCAACGATTGCCTTTATTAAAAACCCTTAATCCAAAGCGGATTCATTAGAAAAAGATTCGATTTTTCTTCGAGACTGTCCTTGGAATATTTTCAATTATCAAGCGATTCCTTTATTTCTTATATTGAATTTCATTTATAAAGGCATTCAACTTGACAGACAATAAAAACGGGCTCATCACCATCGCCAGCAGCTTTCCGGTGAAAGAGACCATCGACCGCATGGCTACCATTATCCAATCAAAGGGAATGACGGTATTTTTGAGATTTGATCACGAAAAAAACGCCAACGAAGCTGGCCTGCCCTTAAGGCCAACCGAGTTGATATTTTTTGGAAATCCGAAAGCGGGTACATTGCTGATGGAGGATAAACAAATCTCCGGAATCGATCTGCCGTTTAAGGCGCTGGCCTGGGAAGATGAATCAAAAAAGGTCTGGCTGACCTATACCGATCCGGATTGGCTTGCCCAAAGGCATTTGCTTTCTGCTAAGAGCGGTCCCACTATTGCAGCTATCAAAGAAGGAATGAAAAATATTACGGCAGCTGCGACCATGCCATAACATGATATGGCGAACCCTTTCATTTTTATATGATGCTTTATTCGTTTAGCTCCCGCAAGAGCCAGCATAGAAAGAAAAGATCATGCAGACCCGGTAGACGCGATATGATATTTTTTTATCCTCCTGGCGCGCCTGCGCGAGATCATCCATACGATCAGTAACATCAGCACTATCACCACATAGATCCAGTAGGATAAGACCCAAATCACCATCCTGACCATTTTCCGGAAATGTGCTACCCGTTGTATCGATGTGGCGGGGATGATCACGCGTTGATCCCAGTCAAAATCTTTCAAACGGGATAAAAAACCCTGGCGCACGCAGCCTTCCAGGCTGTACACGCTGATCGTATCTGTAAAATGGCTTGCCGTAATCAGGTCTTTTGAGAACTCGTCCCAGTTCAGCGGTACAGATTTTCTATTCATCGCAGGGTTATCGCCTGGGCTGGTGCTGCCCACGGCGATCACGCCTCCCTGCTGTCCGTAACTATACACCAAGGCAGAACCGATATGATTAAAACTAGAGTATACCATGAGTACCTCCATATCAGATTTTGCGGGGACTAAACCGAAAATGCGGTCAAGGATGGTGGCCCCCGCCTTGCGTTCATCTGCCAGAAAAAGCATTTGATAGGTCTGTACCGGGTAGCCATCTGCTTTTATCTCTTTGATAAAAACATTATATGCCTCTAGCGCTTCGCGGGAGGCTTGTTTTCGTCTGAAGCTGATTGAACGGCTAAGAATAGAGCCCAGGAGTTTCCACTTGCTACCCTTTCCGATCGAGGCAAAATCATTTACGGATGGTTCGATATCAAGCCCTATTCCTGCCCACCGGAGATGATAATCAACAGTCCATTTTTCAAAACTGGCGAACCTTGTTTTGGCTGATTGATTATTGCCGGCATTTAGATAATACCCTTGATCTGCCGGCAGGACAAGCCACGCGTCCACTGGAATTCCTGCCTGATTCAATTGCTGGATAATTCCCGCGCGTTCCGGGCTGAAATCAGGCAGCGATATGCTAAGCTCCGCATGCAGCTGCTGAAGATCCCGGATCAGTTCCGGGCGGGAAAAAAGCATTTTTAGCGAATCAGTTTCCAATTCGCAGGCAAATATCAAATGCGGTAGGGGGCCTGGCGCTCTGGTGACGATGATATTTCCCTCCTTTGTATTCCCACCACAACCTGGTGCTACGAGACAAAAAAGAGCCAGGATGCTGATGAAAAGTAAAATGCGTTTGACTTTCATAAATCAAATAATATCATAAAATTATATCATATTTGTCATATATTGTTGCCAAAATTGATTCATTTATTGTAATATATTGTCAAATCTGATGCATTATGAATAAAACAGTGGATTTGGTGACTAGGTGGACCGGGTTTGAAGAAAAGTTCCCCGGTGCCAGCATTGAAGATTTTTGCAGGAAGCAGCTTAGCCAAAGCAAAGAAAACAAGCACCCCGAAAAATTATTTGAAGGAAAGACGACTGCGCCGCGTGAGGATATCATCCTTTTAAAACTGCTTGGACGGATCACCTGGTATCAATCCTTTTATACAGAGATCGCCATGGAAGGACTAGAAATAAAAAGGGTAGAGGAATTTTATTTCCTAAATTATATCCGTCAAGTCGGAAACCCCATCAAGACAGAAGTCATTTATCAATACGTACATACCTTTTCCACCGGCCTGTATATTCTTGATGGTTTAATACAGAAGGGATATATCAAAGAAACGGGAGCTTCAAAAGACAAAAGGTCAAAACGGGTTTCCATCACTGCCAAAGGACAAAAAGTACTAGCAAAATCATACGAGAGGTTTGCACCCGTCGTCCAACTACTTACTTTCGATTTGCCTTTGGAGGATATTAAACTTTGTATCCAGCTTTTAGGATCCATTGATACAAAGTTTGATCCGCTTTGGAAAAAACACCGCGGCAAATCCCTTTCAAAAATCTATGAGCAGATAACGGGGAAATCATTGTAAACAAACCGTACAAAAAGGAGGAAATCAGTAATGCAGTCTTTAGCCTACTGGGTTCGCATTAACAAATAATGATAATTTGATTTAGCGACCAAATAGTCTGGCAGACTGCAAAAGATTGCAGGGAGTTGATCTGACCCTTTTTGAATCTCTGCCTATTCAGAACGTAAACTTTTCACTGGATTTGCTATGGCAGCTTTAATACTTTGGAAACTAACGGTCAGTAAGGTGATCATCAAAGCGCCACCCCCTGTTGCCAGGAAGATCCACCAGGTAATCTGCGTGCGGTACTCATAGCTCTGCAGCCAGTTAGGCATAAAAAGATAAGAAACCGGCGTGGCAATCAACAGGGATATCACCACCAACATCACAAAATCTTTTGATAATAGCTGCCATAAATTAAATACGGTCGCACCCAACACCTTTCGAACGCCAATTTCCTTTACACGCTGCTCAGCCATAAAAGAGGCCATGCCAAACAAGCCCAGGCAGCTGATGAATATGGCCAAACCTGCAAAGCAACTGGCCAGTTTGGCGATGCGTTCTTCATTTTCAAACTTTTTTGCATAATCTTCATCAATAAATTGCATGTTGAAAGAGGAGGATGGATCATACTGCTTAAAAATAGCCGTGATCTTACCGATGGCCTCATGCGCGCTGACCTCCGGATTTATTTTTATATTGATGTTTGATAAAGATTGCCATCTTGGTAAATAAAAAAAGCTTGGTTTGGCGACTTCATAAGCGGATTGATTAACCATATCTCCTACTACGCCAATTATCTTATACTTGCCGTTACCAATCCATTCCAGGGTTTCTCCCACGGGATGGGTGAGCCCCATAAACCTTACGGCTGCTTCATTGACGATAAACCCGGAAGAATCTGAATGGACCGCCGGGTCAAAATCCCTGCCATCCTTAATTTGCCAATCTACGGTTTTACCAAAGTCGGAAGTCACGGCCATGCTCATAAATTCTTCCTGTACAGCCGGGTCTTTACCCGGCCAGTTAAAACCACCGTTAGAAATGTAAACCTGCGTTATCAGGTTTTCGGATTCGGCTACATTCACCACAGCCCGGCTGGCGAGAAGATCGTTTTTTAAGGCGAGGTAATGCTTATTCAGCTCGTCGGTTTGCAGATTGACATTTAATAAATTATGCCGACTGTAGCCCACCGGACGATTCTTAGCAAACTGGATCTCCTGAAAAACGACAATGGTCCCAATAATGAGTACCACCGAGACAGTAAATTGTAACACCACCAATACCTTACGCGGTATGGCCGCCAGGCGGCCCACCTTGAACGCACCCTTTAATACTCTAATCGTCCTGAAGGAAGATAAGTATAGTGCGGGGTAAGAACCCGCTATTAGGCCGGTAAATAAGCTGAATGAAAAACACAAAACCCAAAAAACCGGACTGCCCCATAAAATAGCAATCTTTTTATCCGCAAGCTGATTGAATGTGGGAAGGCATAGCCATACTAGCAACAAAGAAAAAAAGAATGCGAGCACGGAGATCAATAACGATTCGCTATAAAACTGTATCACTAGCTGGCTGCGAACAGATCCAATTGCCTTGCGGATGCCAACCTCTTTTGCGCGCTTTTCCGACCGGGCGGTGCTAAGGTTCATAAAATTGATGCAGGCCAGGAGCAACACAAACACCCCGATCATGCCAAACAACCAAACATACTGGATCCGGCCACCGATGTTTACTCCGTTTTTAAAGTCACCATACAAGTACCACTTATTCATCGGATGAAGAAAAAGCGCCGACCTATAGCGGGCATCACTATTATGTGTGCTGGTAAGCGCATGTAGCTTCAGGTCTTTAATTTTAGCGGACACCTGTTTCATATCGGTATTATCTGCAAGCTGGACAAAGGTTTGGAACCAGCTTGCACCCCAAGGATTATTAAACCTGGTGGCATAATTCTCGCTGATCGCCAGCATTTGCCATGGCGCTATAAAAGTGAGATCGCCAAAAGAAGAATTTACCGGCAGATCTTCATAAACGCCAGTTATTTTGGCATTCAACTTTTTATCGATTACAATAACCTTATTTAACGGGTCGGCATTGCCAAAAATGGATTTCGCTGTTGTTTGAGAAAGGAGGATTGAGCTGGGATCATTAAGACTGGCCGCATTGCCTTTTACCATTTTCAGGGACAACATGTCGGTAACTGCCGGCTCCATATAATTACCTTTTTTAATTACCTTTTTTTCGCCATAGGTTAGGATATGGTCGTTTGTCCAAGAAGCGATAATCACATGTTTAAAGCTTGTGCCAAAATTATTACGCAGCGCAGGCGCCAAAGGTAAAGCCGACGAATTCCAGGTTTGCGTTTCGCTATTAATCCAGGAATTGTCCATCACTACGGCAATCCGGTTCGCATTTTTAATCCCTGAATCATAGGAAACCTCGTCCCAAATCCATAAACCGATCAACATGGCGACAGCCATTCCTACCGCAAGGCCGCCGATGTTGATGAAAGAAGCAGCCTTATTTTTAATAAGGTTTCTCCAGGCGATTCTTAAATAGCTCTTAAGCATGTTGATAGATTTTCATTTATAAAGACAAGATCGGTCATGGATTGTTGCAGCTGAACTGGAATATTATTTACGTGATATGCAAACTTATGAAGGCGACAGGTTAGAAATAAAGGGAACAATTTTCCCAAAAATTTGTATCTTGTTTAGACTAACGCTGCTCAATGAGAAACTACCTGCTACCAGCCATTCTTTTGTTCTTCTGCTTTGCTGCGTGTAGAAAGAGTGCAGTGCCTCCACGACCCGCCATCACAGGTTTTTCGCCAAGTAAAGGCGCCGCGGGAATAGAAGTAGCCATTTACGGCCATTTTGATTCGACCTTGCAGCAATTGGGCGTTTACTTCAACGGCGACCAGGCAAAAGTGTTTTCTACAAGTGATTCTGAGATCGTTGTGATTGTCCCCAGCGGAGTGACCACGGGAAAAATAATGGTGACGGTGAACAACCTGCCTTCGACGACCGATAGTGACTTTGTCGTCCTGCCCGGAACCTGGACACAAATGGCGCATATCCCACTCGATCCTAATGCTTCGGTCCAGCGATGGCTTGGTATCGGCTTTGCAATCGGGAGCTATGGCTATATGGGGTTCGGCACGGATAACGGAAGGGATTACAGCGACATGTACCAATTCGACCCCGTATCGAACTCGTGGACACAGAAGACTTCTTTAGGCCTTGGCATGGAGAACCTGGTTTCGATGGTGATCGGCAGCAAAGCCTATATCGGTATCGGGGAAAGCCGGGACCTGGGCGCCAATACGAATCAATTTTATGAATATGATCCTTCGACGGATACCTGGACAAGGAAATCGGATTTTCCCGGGCAGACGAGACAAGGCGCATTTGCCTTTGGCATTGGCGGATTAGGTTATGTTGGATTGGGCTATGGTGCTTCATCCCCTAGTAATCCTAATCAAAACTTATACGATGTCTGGCAGTATGATCCTTCCCTCGACCTCTGGACGCAGAAAGCCAATTTTCCTACCGGCGGCGAATTTCCCAATTACGGGACTGCATTTTCGCCGGATAACCAGGTGGGCTATCTGGTTGGAAGCGGAGACTTTCTAACTGGTGAAATCAACCTAGGAGTAGAGGTGGTTTGGAGATATGATCCGGCATCAGACAGTTGGACCCAAATGCACAATCTGCCCACAACCTCATTCGGGATGCTCTACCCCAGCGCAATGGTCATCAACGGGAATGCCTATGTGTCGGGCGGCGGTCAGGAGTGCTGGAGCTATGATGAATCTTCAGATTCCTGGACACAGGTGGCCTTCTTCGGAACCCGTGTGGCGGGATCTGCATTTGCCATCAACGGTAATGGTTATTTTGGTATGGGACAGCAGTCCTATTCCAATCTGCCTTATCTGGACCTATGGCAATTTACTCCTTAAAACCTCTTCAGATTAAAAGCTGCTTGTCTGTGTATTCGGCCCGAGGATTTTCCCGAATCCTCCCAATGAGCCGGGTTTTCGTTTTACTGCCTATACGGTTACTTCCGTTTTTTGGGAGTACTTTTGAGTTGGCTTATATCCATACAAACGCAAAAAAAAATATGAGACTAAAGATTTTATGCTGCCTTCTGTATTTGTGCAGCGGGTCATTTGCTCAGCATGGGCTGATCAAAAGAATTGACGGCACCACGACAACCACTCAGGCCATCGACAGTACGATTGGTCAGCTTATGAGCGCAGCAAAAGTCACCGGACTTGCGATCGCCATTATAAATAACGACAAGATCGTATATGAAAATGCATATGGGTATAGCAATATTCAAAAAAATGAATTATTGAAGACATCGACCATTTTATATGGGGCATCGCTTAGTAAAGCCGTATTTACCTATGTGTGCTTGAATCTAGTACAGCAGGGTGTCTTAGACCTCGATAAGCCGCTATATCAATACCTGGATAAGCCCTTGCCGGAATATCCGAAATATACAGATCTCGCCGGAGACGATCGTTGGAAACTCATCACGGCCGCCATGTGTCTTAGCCATACCACGGGCTTCCCCAACTGGAGATTTCTGGATGCAAAAACCGGGAGATTTGATCGAAACGGAAAGCTGGCCATCTACTTCACACCCGGATCCAACTACGCGTATTCAGGAGAGGGTTATGCCCTCCTTCAAATGGTAATAGAAAAAATAACCGGCAAAGACTTGGAAGAACTGGCTGTCAAAAATGTCTTTCAGCCAGTCGGGATGGAGCTGACCAGTTATATCTGGCAAGAGCGATTCGAAAATAATTATGCTCTGGGATACGACGAAAAAGGCCAGCCGCTGGGAAAGAATAAAAGGAAAACACCCGGTGGTGCGGGCAGTATGGAGACGACACTGGCCGACTACGCGAAATTTATCCAGTATGTGATGCAAAAAAAGGGATTGGACAAAGCTTTATTCAAAAGGATGCTGACGCCGATAATCATGGTCAATTCAAAATACATGTTCCCGACTATCGGCGGGGATACCACTACGGAGAATCAAAGGATCGCGCTCTCCACCGGCCTCGGATGGGGACTGTTGAACTGCCCCTATGGAAAGGGTTTTTTCAAAGGGGGACATGACGATGGCTGGGAACATTACAATATTAACTTTATTGACAAAGGCATTTCCGTAATCCTCATGACGAACAGTTCAAACGGCGAAAGCATTTTTAAAGAATTGCTGGAAAAAACCATTGGAGATGTATATACACCTTGGAAATGGGGAAATTATGTCCCTTATAACAACAGGTAGATCCGTAAAGAAAACTACATAAAGGGAAAATGGTTTTATCCGATTAGTTCAAATCCGAAGCCTTTATAAAGAAGGTTATTCGGAACGCAAAGCCTTTACGGGGTTTGCTATTGCTGCTTTGATTGCCTTGAAGCACACCGTTATCAATGCAATTGCCATAGTGGATGCGCCAGCAATTAAAAATATCCACCAACCGATACTTATCCTGTACGCAAAATTTTCAAGCCATTTATTCATAGCGAACAAGGCGATGGGAAACGCGATCAAGGCCGCTATTGTCACCAACCTTAAAAATTCTCTTGATAGTAACCCGACCAAATTTTGCATAGAAGCCCCCAACACTTTTCTTACGCCGATCTCTTTTTTCCGGCGTTCTGCGGTGAAGATCGATAAGCCGAACAGACCAAGACAAGCAACAAAAATGGAGATAAAAGTAAAAATGCTAAATACAGTCCCCATTTGTTGTTCGGAGTGATATAATGCATCAAATTCGCTATCCAGAAAGCTAAAATCAAAGGGCGTAGCCGGAGCAAAACTTTTCCACTTCGCCTCTATGCTGCTGATCTGCTCATTGATATTTCCGGGCTGTAACCTTACAGAGATGAATGAAGTATGTAGATTATAGGTCTTTGATAAAGTATTAAACAAGGCGAAAGGTTCGACCAACTCATGCAACGAAGCGACATTGAAATCTTTTAAGACGGCAATAACTTTAAAACGCTGACTGTTGCCGGGATAGGCAAGATATTTTCCTACCGATTCTTTCCAACCTATCTGCTTTGCAGCAGTTTCATTGATAATTACGGAAGCCGAATCATTAAATTCTTTTGAAAAATTCCTGCCATGCAAAATTTGCATTTTTAATGTAGGAATAAAATCATTGTCAACCATGAATGAAGAAAGGGAAATATCACTTAACAAAGGCTTGTCTGTTTCTGTTGCTTCAGGCACATAACCGTCGCCAAAATTTCCTTTGGTCGGAATGCTGCTGGAGATGGACGCATCGATCACTCCTGGCTGTCTTGTAAGCTCTTCCCGAAAGGACTCTTCGACATTTCCTAAACGTTTTGTGTTTGCGATGACTACGACATTTTCTTTATTCAATCCAAGGTCTTTGCTCTGTTCATATTTCAGTTGCTCAAACATTACAATCGTGCAAATGATAAGTACCACGGAGATCGTGAATTGAAAAACCACAAGGCCATTTCTAATTAGAAGATTACCGATATTATTCTTGAAAAGCTTCACGCCTTTCAATACTTCAACTGGCTTGAATGAGGTGAGGTAAAAGGCAGGATATAAACCAGCAAGCAATCCTGTAAAAAAACACAAGCACAATACAAAAAGCCAGATATGGCCTGTAATGATCGAATTGAATGCGAGTGATCTCCCTGCAATTTCGTTAAAAGGCTTTAATAGCAATAGAACCAGCAAAAGCCCGATGATCGTTGCAACAAAGCTATAGAGCATGGCTTCTGTAAGGAACTGTTTTATCAATTGCGTTTTTATGGAACCCATCACTTTTCGAATGCCGACTTCTTTTGCTCTCGTTGCGGATTGCGCTGTTGAAAGGTTCATGAAATTTACGCAGGCAAGGATGATGATGAACAAAGCAATCATTGAAAAGATATAGACATATTTTATATCGCTTAATGTTGTCAACCGGGCAGGCACCTGCATGGGCATTGCGTGCAGATGTACAGACGTAAATGGCATCATACTATAACTGAGCTTGCCGCCTTTTTTTATAAACTCTTCATAGGACCGGTCATCTTTAAATGCCCGTGCTTTCACCATCTCCGGAAACTTCGCTTCCAGTTTTGCTATCGATACTTCGTCGACAGAAATAGTATTTTTCAATTTTATCCAGGTGTTTACCTGCAACCAACCCCAGTTCCAGCTTCGCTTTTTCACTTCAGAATAGGCTGAGATCGGCGCAAGCATATCGAACTGAAAAGAAGAATTGGAAGGGATATTTTTTAATACCGCGGTTACAACAAAGGGTTTTCTATCCGTATCAAACGATAAAATTTTACCGATGGGGTTTTCCACCCCAAAATATTTTTTTGCTGTGGCTTCTGTTATGACAACAGCGTTTGGCTTTTCCAGACATGCAGCAGCATTGCCTTGTGACACCTTATAATTGAAGATCTGTAAAAAATTCGAGTCGACGGCCAATATATTTTTCTCCGAATAGAAGTTTTCGGTTTTTGCAGTTCCGTGGTAACGCACTACCACGTCACCCGGGCGGTAGACTCTTACATAGGATCCTACTTCGGGATACATATCCTTCAAGGCCGGCCCAACAGCGGGCGCCGTGTTGCCTCCGGTTGTGCTCTCAGGGCCATTATCTGCAACCGTCATATTCACCTGGAATAGATGATCTGCATTTGCAAAAAATCTATCATAGCTCAATTCATCTCTCACATACATCACGATCATAATCACACAAGCCATGGCAATCGCAAGCCCAGAGATATTCAGAATGCTGTTTACTTTATTGCGCTGCATATTACGCCACGCTGTTTTCAAATAGTTTTTAAACATAGTTGTCAATTTTGTCAACAGGCGACGATGGTTCCACAGAAACTGTGCCATCCCCCTAGTAGCAGACATACAATTAGTTACACCGGAATTCCAAGTCCAAGTGTTTGCTTTTGATACAGAAAACTGTCCGGTCTTGGCATATGATGTACCGGCATTTTCAAATGACCCAGGGGAAGATGAAGTCGGATCTAACAATATAATTTTACGCGATCAAGGAGAGGCTATTACATGTTAGCGCTAGTTGTTATCATTTCTTCGTCAATTTGTATCTCAAGTGTGTTGTCAGGTTTGATGGTAATACTTCTAAAATTTGACATCATATTTGTCTTTGCCAATGCTGTCAAACAGCCGGATACCACTTCCTAAAAAAAGAGGGTCAATGTGAATGAAAAATTCGCCCACAAGCCCTGCGTTGAGAAATTGTTGAATAGTATTCGCCCCTCCTTGTATTCTTATGTCCCTTCCTTTGGCTGATTGTCTTGCTTTTTCTAATGCATTTTGTACTCCGTCATTGATGAAATAAAACCTTGTTGTCCCCTTTTGAACCCAGGGTTCCCTTTTTTCGTGTGTCAGCACATAAACATCTGCTTTCTATACATCTTCTGCCCAATGGACTTCGCCTTCTTCAAACATTCGTTTTCCCATAATGTAGGAACCTGTTCTTGCAAACACATCATCAATTAATTTACTGTCTGCACCGTATTCTTCACCGCCCTGCATATTGATGTTTTTCCAAAATGCTTTTTGTTTGTACATCCAGTTATGAATTGCTGGTCCATTGTCGCCAATTGGGTTGCTTGGACTTCTGTTATCGCCTGCGAAAAAGCCATCAAGTGATATTCCGCTGTCAAAGATAATTTTGCTCATAATTTTTAACTTGTTGTGCTTGTCAAGATAAGGTAGATAACCACCCACTCATCGCATTAAGTATGTGGGTGGTTCTTGGGTGGTTCACTTTACTCCTTTGTAAAACATTTAAATGAGCTTAATTTTTCGGTTCAAATGCAGGCAGGATATATTTGATCAGCAGATCAAAAGCACGTTTGGCCTGCCAATGATTATAATTGCTCTGGGTGAATACGATGACCATCCCGAGATTTTTGATGATCATGATATACTGGCCCCCATTACCCGAGGCAAAAAGTAAATCTTCCTGAAACTTCTTTGTCTTGACAGTTTCGCTATACCAGTAATACCCATAAAAACTGGGCTGGGGGATCGCTTCGGTATTCCTGCTAAACCTGACATAGGAAAAATCGGGAATGGGAATGGTAGTCCGGGTGGATTCCTCCAGCCATTTTTCAGACACAATCCTTTTTCCATTCCAAACCCCTTTATCCAGAACCAACTCGCCAATTTTAAGCATATCCAATGGACGGATATAGAATGATCCTGCGGTCATTCCATGACCGGCAGGATCCAGGGTCCATGTATAACCTGTAATACCCAAAGGATCGAAAAGGAATTTTTTTGCAAAATCCATGATGGACACACCCGACGCTTTTGCAATAACACCACTGATCACCATCGGGTTGCAGGAGGTATAGGCCCAAACCTTTCCAGGATCATTTTTCATCGGAAGTGAGAGAGAGAACTTTACCCAGTCCTCTGACTTTATCATTTCGCTCTCGCAATCCTTCACATCATCCCACTCATCGCAGTCATATCCCGACTGCATTTCCAGGAGATTTTTAATGGTCATTCCTTTTTTCCGCTTGTCCATTTGGAGGGAATCCTGGTACTCCGGAAAAAAGGAATATACTTTTTGATACACATCTCTCACCAGTCCCTGGTCAATGGCGATACCCATGAGCAGGCTAGTGATCGATTTAAATGAAGAACGTGTATCGTGAAGAGAATCCCTGCCAAAACCATTAAAGTAATGTTCATACCGCAATTGTCCGCCTTGCCATATCAGCACGCTGTTGATATTGGTATAGACATTTTGATTGATCTGAGTGGTCATGAGATCCAAAGAATCGGGGCTTCTGCAACAGCTGTTGAAAAAGAAAAAAAGAAAAAGGGAGGCTGAATAAAAAATTTTTATCATGGTGCTTCTTCCTTTTTGGATTAACGGACCGGCAATATCCATCCTCTTACTGGGACATTCTGGAACGCGCTACTTATTAGAATGCAATATAGTCCTTGCTCATGCAATCATGATGACCGGTGGAGAGAGAAAATTTACCGGTCAAATTTATTTTGACCAGGCGTTGAGATTATAAATTCATGCATTAACAATGTATTTACGCGATGCATTCCACTACTGATTTATTTTTATCCGGTGGTTTAGCGCTTGAATCACATTTAACCAACTGATTTTTTATGATCCATTCTAGTTTAAGGAAATTATCCATCCTGTTTTTATCCGCCAATTTTCTTTTGATTTCTGTAAAAGCCCAAATACAATTCGGTGTAAAAGCGGGAATGAGTGTGTCTGATGTGTTGACCACCAGCAGTGAAGTCGTCTATATTGGCGGCAGTCCGCAAACGGTAAGATTCTTCCCGGCGATGGGTTTTGAAGGCGGAATACTTTTGTCCATCCCTTTGTCAACACATTTTGCAATACAACCGGAAGTCGGATTTTCCGCCCAAGGCGCATACAATAATCCACCAGGTGATTATACCGTGGGCGCTACGGAGACATACAGTTTTCACTGGATACAGTTTCCCCTTCTTTTAAAATGGCATTCCCCCTGGGGTTATTATGTCGAAACGGGACCCCAGCTTGGACTCCTACTTAGCGCGAGCATTGAAGAGAATGTCGTGGGCGCCACCAATTTGGTGTATTACAATGTGAAAAATCAATATAAATCCAGTGATGTTGGATGGACATTGGGAACCGGCTACCTCTTCCCCTATAATATCGGTCTTGATGTCCGCTATATTTTAGGCCTGAGCAATTTCAGCAACGTGTCCGGCACGGAAATGCAAAGCGCTCCTGTGCAAAGCGGAAGCATCAAAAATAGCGCGGTCCAAATCAGTATTTATTATCTGTTTGGGAAACATAAGACAGAAATCGGCCCCCCATCAAAGAGCTATCCTGACTTGTAAGAACTTCTTTGATCCCTGCCGGTCCGATCCGAAAATGCTACAGGCCCAAGTGGGCATTTTACTCCTCCATTCGGTACTGAGTTGGATTAAATCCATAATGATTCAACACTATGGATAATTCGATATATTTGGTCGTGCGATAGGGATGACTGGACTAGCTTGCTAAAATAATATAACACCCACGTGAAACTTCCTTCCATCCATGCGCTCACCCAATTGGTGATGGCAGCTTTTAAGAGATTCCCCCTATCCATTCTACTGGCCGTTACAGGCTCTTTATTTGCCATATTGAATATTCATTTGCACTATAACGATAAGGATCAGCATCATTACTACAGCAATATCACTCAGAGCGCCTACCTGGGCATGCTCCTGCTTTTAGCCTTGACAATCTATGGTGAAAGAAACAAGCTGCTTCTGCGCCCAAGGATATTTCTTCAGTTCGTAGGACTGGTCATCATCGTACTCTACTATTTTTCGCTTCCACCGCATTCCATGGAAATCCGCAATACCCAATTTTTTTTATTTGCAATTGCCCTGCACCTGCTCATTGCATTTGTGCCCTTCATTGGAAAGGGGGAAATCAACGGCTTCTGGCAATATAATAAGGCTATCTTTTTGCGGATTTTGATGACCGCGCTGTATTCCGGCGTGTTATATATTGGTCTATCGCTTGCCATTCTTGCCATAGACCAGCTTTTTAAAGCAAATATCGATACAAAGCTATACGGATATCTTTGGGTATGCATCGCAGGCATATTCAATACCTGCTTTTTCCTGGCTGGGTTTCCAAGCGAGATTGAAAAACTGGAAGAGCGGACGGATTATCCAAAGGGTTTAAAGATCTTCACCCAGTATGTGCTCTTACCCATTATCACGATATATCTGTTGATCCTCTATGCCTATATGTTCAAAATCATCCTGACGGCCGAGTGGCCATTTGGTTGGGTATCCTATCTGGTGCTCGCCTTTTCCATAGCAGGGATCTTTTCACTCTTACTGATGTATCCCATCCGCAATGATGAAAACAATAGATGGATATTAAGGTTTGCCCGGTTTTTTTATTTTGCGATCTGCCCGCTGATCATCTTACTTTTTTTAGCCATACAGCGCAGGATAGTAGATTATGGCATCACAGAAAACCGGTATTTTGTCCTGGCGCTTGCCTGCTGGCTCGGCTTAATCGCCCTTTATTTTATCTTCTCGAAAATAAAAAATATAAAGCTTATCCCCGTGTCGCTTTGTTTGATTGTGGTTTGCGGTTCTTTTGGTCCCTGGGGCGCATTTTCTGTTTCTTTAAGAAGCCAGCATGCCCATCTCGTCCGGATCCTAGAAAAGAATCATCTTCTGATCGGTCAAAAGATCGTGCCGGCAACAGATACTGTCCCTTTAAAAGATGCAAAGGACCTTACCTCGGTAGTGGAATATTTGATGAGCAAACATGGCCTGAGCAGTCTTCAACAGTATTTCTCACAAAATTTGGATTCACTGATCAGCTCGGACAATCCCGAAGACCTGGGCTATGGATATGCACAGGCGAATAAATTGCTAAGCCTGATGAATGTAAAATATACGAATCTGTATGAAACGGAGAATAACCGACCCAACTATTTCAGTTTCGACGGCGATAACAGTTCAAACCACATCACCCCTATTGAAGGTTTTGACTATCTTATTAGTGGATACCATATGAATGCCTATGGGCAGGATCCCACCGATACTTTTTATTTGGGTACTGGAAAGGAATTATTTGTCGTGGGTTTTAATTCAAAAACTAATATAATAACACTCCAGTCGCCAAAAGACAGCACGCTCGGCTTTGACCTCTCTTTGCTCATCAACTCTTTTAAAAAGAATGCCTATACCCAATTTTCAAGAATCAGTGAAGATTCCATGACCCTGAATGCGCAACATGGCGATCTTTCGGCAAGGATCATTGTTAAGAACATGCACGGTGAGTATCTTAAGGAAGGTATAAAAATAAATGAGATTTCCGCAGAAATCCTGGTCAAGACCAAACACCGATAAGCGTATAGAAGCAGTCACTTGCAATTCCTGATTTGTTTTGCATGTTTCGGATCAAATCATACATTAGCGGAATAAGACCCCTTCACGTTTACCTATTCCCTTTGAAATCAAATCGATTCAATTCCTGCACCCGGCATCCGTCCCGTGACGACCATCCTGATCTGACAGTCAGGTTCTAAATCATACATGGGTTGTGTCGAAAGCGGACAGTTCCCAAAGGTCAAAAAATACAGACTATTGTTTACTAATATCTTAGAGAAATGGCATTTTCTTAGTGGTTGTTAGACATGCTTAGAAGCTATATTAAAATCGCCTGGCGGAATATTACCCGCCACAAAATCTACACTGTTATCAATGTCATTGGACTCGCGCTGGGCATTTGTGCCTGTCTGGTCATTTACCTGATTACGAGTTATGATTTCAGCTTCGATCGCTTCCATCCTGATGGAGACCGCATTTTCAGGATAGTGGGGGAAATTCAGAAAACCAATGGGGAAAAAATGTTCCTGAACAGTCCCATGGGAGATGATGCGGGAATTCAGACACAGATACCGGGGTTTGAAGTGAGTTCCGGTTTTTATGATTTTGGAGCGGGGGTGATCATCCCCGAAAACGGTAAGGCGTCTAAAAAATTTGATGAGGGCGAATTAGACGCAGAAGGACTAGCGACGATCATCACCGGACCTCAGTTTTTTGATATTTTCAAATACCAATGGCTGGTAGGAAATGCGGCATCCCTGAAAGAGCCCTTTAAAAGCGTTATTTCGGAAAAAGCAGCCCGCAAATATTTCGGCAATCTCCCTTTTGCCGAGATCTTGGGAAAGAAAATGATCTATAGTGATTCCCTGGAAGTTACCGTATCCGGCATTGTGCAAGACTGGGAGAAAAACACAGATTTCGGATTTACTGACTTTATTTCGATCAGCTCAGCCACCCATAGTTTTCTTAAAGCTCAAATTCCTTCGGAAGATTGGACCAGCCTGAGCCCACATAGATCACAAGCTTTTGTAAAGCTTTCAAAGGGCGTCACAGCCGGGCAGGTGAACGGGAAATTGGCGGCATTTATTAAAACCCATGAAAAAAATAGCGATCATCGCTCGAACCTGACTATGTGGCTGCAACCCTTGACCAGTATTCATTTTACAAGCGATTTTCACCGGGGAGATGATGGAGATAACCAGTTCAGAAAGGCTTACTTGCCCACTCTTTATGCGCTAATGAGCGTAGCCTTGTTTATTTTAATTATCGCAGCGGTCAATTTTATTAATTTATCGACAGCCCAATCTATTCAGCGTGCAAAAGAAATAGGGATCCGCAAAGTTTTGGGGAGCGGTAAGAGGAGCCTGGTTTTCCAATTTTTAACTGAAACATTGATTTTAAGTCTTTGTGCAGTTTTGATTTCAGTGTTGCTGGTAAAGCCTGTCATTTATTTTTTCAGCGATTATATTCCGGCTGGGGTTAAATTTAGCCTGACCGGCTCCACGCTGATTTTCTTAATCGCAGTTACCTTAACTACTACGGTACTGGCCGGCTTTTATCCTGCAAAAGTGCTATCTGCCTATTTACCCGTGCAGAGTCTAAAAGGTGATGGCACCCAAAAAGGGAGCGAAAAATGGTTTCTGAGAAAGGGTCTCATCATCTTTCAATTCAGCATCTCACTCATTTTCATCATAGGCACCCTGGTGATCAGTAATCAAATCCGCTTTATGCGGGATAGTGATAAAGGATTTCAAACCAATGCCGTGGCCACAATCAATAGAAATTGGGGGGACCGGAGCAAAGAAAAAGCAGCCCTCTTGAAAGAAAGTATAAAACGAATCCCTGGAATTGATGCCGCGATTTTGGAAGCCTTTGCCCCGATGGGTTTCCCCCATATGGGCAGCACGATCACCTACAAAGGGAAGACCGGAATTAAAATAGAGGTATCCATTCAACCGGCAAATGAAGGCCTCATTCCTTTTTATAATATGAAAATACTCGCCGGTAGAAATTTGTTCCCCAGTGATAGCCTTAAGGAATTTGTGATCAACGAGACCTGTTCACGAAGCCTTGGCTTTACCAACCCGGATCAAGCATTAGGAAAATTAATTGATTGGTGGGACGGAAAATCCTACCCTGTCGTGGGGGTTGTAGCTGATTTTTTTGAAAACTCTTTTCACGAGCCTATGAAACCCGTGGTACTGGTCCATATGCCCGATGAGGAAAGGTCTGTAGCCATCAAACTCGCAAGCAGAGGCAATGAATCAGGATTTGTAAAAAATGTCATGGATCAGGTTGAGAAAAAATGGAAGGATATATATCCCCATGCTCCTTTTGAATATCATTTTCTCGATGAATCGATCAGTTGGTTATATGACCAGGAAACTAAGACTCAATCCCTGATGAATGTGGCCATGATCATCACCATTTTCATTTCCTGCATGGGAATATTCGGCCTGGCCATGTTTACGGCTGAAAGACGGACCAAGGAAATCGGGATCCGTAAAGTGCTGGGAGCAACCGTAGCCAATATCACCAGCATGCTCAGTAAGGACTTCCTGATCCTGGTGCTTCTCGCGCTGGTGATCGCTTCTCCCATCGCCTGGTACCTGATGAATCAATGGCTGGAGGATTTTGCCTACCGTACGAATATCGGCTGGTGGGTATTTATCATTGCTGGCTTTGGCGCCATCGGAATAGCCCTGGTCACCGTGAGTTTCCAGGCCATAAAGGCTGCCATCGCCAATCCGGTAAAGAGTTTAAGGACGGACTAGGTTCAGCAACCGGCAGATAGTGCTGGCAGGCGATAGGTCTTTTACTAAGCCCATTCTTTGTCTTAAACCTTTGCTGGGAAAATCAAATTTCCGAGAGAATGAACAAGAGGGACATAGAGGCTCTGACAGGATTCATTCACTCACATGTATAGTAAAACTGGGACTAGTCATTTAAAAATCGAAGCGGACACCCGCTGTTCCAAAAGCGAACAGCGCCCATCTTTTCTTAGTTGTATGTCATTGATTATAAATCCAAAAAAAAATGGCATTTATTTTGACCGAGAAATCCCATGTTGCGCAATTATTTTTTAGTCGCTTGGAGAAACCTTAGCAAACACAGGCTCAATGCGGTTATAAATGTCCTAGGCCTGTCGGTCGCTTTCGCCTGCAGCATTCTGCTGTTTCTGATGGTGCATCACGAATTTTCCTTCGATGGATTTCAAAAGCATGAATCTTCGCTTTTTGAAATGTATGTGTTCAGCCGTACCCCTGGTGGAGACGGAAAGAGCACTTCCATGGCCTACCCGGTAGTCCCGGCCCTCAAAACCGAAGCGCCAGCTATTAGCAAAGCCACGGGATTCATGTCGGCAGGCAGCGGCATTCGGTACAAAAACCAGGAATTGGATAAGGAAGTCGCACTAGTAGACAATGATTTCTTTAGCATGTTTTCGTTTCTGGTGCTTTCGGGGCAAAAAACAAGCCCGCTGGCCGGTACAGGCGAAGTGGTGATCAGCAAATCCACCGCAGATGCGGTATTCGGAAAGGAAGATCCAATTGGCAAAATCGTGAAGGTCAAAGTAAGCGGGGTTTGGAATGATTTGGTTGTTTCTGCTGTCTTACGGGACGCCCCGGAGAATTCTTCGATCCAGTACGATATACTAGCAAGAATGGAAATCAACGCAGATTATGCATCCAAGAAAGATGGCTGGAATACAATGAACCATAGCGTGTTTGTGCAGACGGCGCCTGGGTTTACGCAAGCGCAGGCAGAGACTGAACTCCGGGGAATCGTAAAGAAATACCATCTGGCCGATGATGAGAACCTGAAAAACGCGCACTTTCTACAGGACAGCAAGGGAGATCCTTACGCCTGGAAATTAGCCCCGTTTGCCTCACTTCATTTTGATAGAGATCTTGGTTTTTTTTCCGACATGAATAAAACCTATCTGTATACACTGATATTAATCGCCCTCGTTGTCCTTACTATTGCCTGTTTCAATTTTATCAACCTGAATGTAGCCCGGGCATTTACCCGGGCCAAAGAAGTTGGAATCCGAAAAACCATTGGAGCTGGCAAAAAGCAAATCTTTTTTCAGTTGTGGACGGAAAGTTTCTTACTATGCAGCCTGTCCCTGGGTATCGGCTTGGTAACAGCCTCCGCCCTTCTTACTCCATTCAATGATTTATTTGAGGAGAAGCTTGGCATCAGTGAACTCATGGATCCGGTGGTCATGGCGACCGTTCTTGGGGGATTGCTCCTGGTATCTTTCCTTGCCGGAGGCTATCCTGCCTGGCTGGTTTCCCGGTTTAATCCGGTATCCGTATTAAAGGGAAAGGTTTCGATGAAAGGCTCGGCTTTTGTACGCAATGGCCTGATCACTTTCCAATTTATCCTCTCCAGTATGCTGATATGCAGCACGATTGTTATTTACAAGCAATTTCAATATTTGAGGACAGCTCCCCTTGGTTTTAAGCAGGAATCCGTTATCAGCATCCCGGTGAAGAATGCGGACAAGTCCCGCCTATATATCGATCAGCTAAGAACCAGGCTATACGGACAGCCTCAGGTCATCAGCATTACGGGCAGTTCTACTAATCTTGGCCTTGGAACGGATTATGATATAAGCAAATCCGACTTCGGTTTTCTCCATGATGGTAGACATGTACATACTTTAACGATGGGTGTGGATTACGATTTTTTCTCAACCATCGGCATCCGGCCCTTGGCTGGGCGCGATTTTAACCGGAATTTTCAATCCGATACTGCTTCGGCTATGACCAATGTAGTGATTACGGAAAGCCTCTATAAAGAATTAGGAGAAAAGGACGCAATCGGCTTCAGTTTTTATCCCGATAGTTCGGCGCCCAAGTGGAATATCATCGGAATTGTTCCCGATATCCATCTTTATTCCATGTATGAAAAAGGCATGCCACTAGCATTTTTCATGAGTAAGAATTATTACCTGGGATATATCCTGATAAAAGTAAATAGTGACAATCCTTTGCAGGCAATGAACTTAATCAAAGCAACCTATAAGGGTATCGAGCCGGATAATATGCTCGGCCCATCCTATGTTACTGAAAATACCCGTCGCTGGTATGAAAAAGAGCAAAGGCTTTCTTCCATATTTACCTCGGCCGCCATGGTGGCGATTATCCTTTCCTGCCTGGGACTTTTTGCCATCGTATCCCTGGTGCTGCAACAACGGCGCAAGGAAATCGGTGTGCGAAAGGTTTTGGGGGCGTCCTTAGCTGCCGTAACAGGTCTTCTTTCCGGAGATTTTTTGAAATTGATCGCGCTGGCATTTTTGATAGCTGTTCCCATAGCCTGGTATTTCTTGAATCAATGGTTAGAAAACTATATTTACCGGACTCCCATCAGCTGGTGGATATTCCCATTAGCGGGCCTATTGTCCATAACCATCGCCCTGCTAACGATCGGTTTCCAAACGTTGAAGGCTTCTCTTGCAAACCCCGTTGAATCTTTGAGAGCGGAATGAAAACCCGAACAATGAGTTGTAAAACGAAGTGTTGATTGACAGCTACTCTATCGGCTTAATCTAAACGAAATGGGTGAACTAATATTAACTTAACTTATTGGGTAGTGTATCAGTTTAGAATTTTTATTGAGGGATAGTACTTAATTTAGAAGGATCAATTTAAATTTAGTTCAATGGCCGGGCTTAAGCAATGCTATTCCCACCTGCTGCAAGTCCTGATCGTTAGTGGTAAGCATAACCGACGACACAACAAACAATAAACAATCAGATAAAATGAAAAGGACAACATTAATATTTTTGGCAATTGCGACATCATTCTGTTTTGGTTTCGCATTTAAGACAATGATAACAAAACAGTTAAACGAACAGCCAAAAATGAAAAAGGTAACGGGCATCGGTGGCATCTTTTTTAAGTGTAAAGACCCTAGCAAAATGAGAGAATGGTATCAAAAGCACCTTGGACTAAATACTAACCAATACGGGGCTGTTTTTGAATGGAGACAGGGGGATGACACGACAAAAAAAGGTTTTACACAATGGAGTCCATTTAAAGAGACAACAAAATATTTTGAACCTTCAACAAAGGACTTTATGATAAATTACCGAGTAGAAAATATAGAAGTACTTGTTGAGCAACTAAAAAAAGACAGCGTAACCATTACAGACAAAATAGAAACTGTTGAATATGGAAAGTTTGTTCATATTATCGACATTGAAGGAAACAAAGTGGAATTATGGGAGCCCAAGGACTTCGAGTACGAAAAATTGGGTAAACAACTTGGAAGCAAAACAACAAAATAATCGACCGAGAAACGCATTCCGCCAATATGGATTTTGTAGCAAGTCGGGCCGACAGGAGAAAATTTCAAACTGGTACACTATCGCTTATTGGCGTATTTTTGTTTTCAAATATTTACCAATTATTAGAAATAGTGGTAAATTTTTGTTTTAAATGAAAAGCAGCAGAAAAGAACCTCGTTAATTTTTTCCAGGATAAGTCAAGTTTTTCTAAGGGTTGATCTGTTTAATTATTTCCTGGAAATAGAAGGAGAATTAAAGGAAGGTACCTTTGGATGGAGGATTTATGATCTCAAAAGGAAAAGCATTTTACGTGAAATCAAACGGGGTTGGTATACCCTTAATGTAAAGCCTATTTATGTTCCTGCTATTGACGATAGGATGAAAAAACTATCAGCTATTTTCACTTCGAATTACAGGAATACCAGGTATTGCTTATGGAATATTAGCTGGTTGAACGAATTTACAGTTCATCAGTTCAACCGTGAATTGTTTCTTTTTGAAACAGAGAAAGATCTCCAGGAGCCCGTTGCCAACACCTTGTCGGATAATGGCCTCCGTAACGTAATCTGGTCGCTCAAAGTGACCGGTTTATCAAGTACAAATTCAGGTTACCCAATTATCATATTAGCATTGATTTCAAGGGCACCCATCCAAAACATTGGAAGAGAAGACGAAAAGTAAAGAAGAGGAAAAGAAGCCGACCTCCATGAGCTCTTATTAAAACATTTCCCAGAAATGCTCAAAAATATTAACCGATGACAAAGTGGCATTTCTTGCAGTTAATTCTTTTTGATTCCCATTATCAATTATTGATTACGATAAACTCTACGGCTTAGAAAAAAGCCTGCATGTTGACGATGGGCTTAATGCATAAAACATAAATCGAAATTATTTGAGCCTTTAGGTAAGATGCATTTTCTTTCGCATCTCCCCAAACGCGGGTATTGCCTTCAAAGGAGCACAAAAGGGATTGCCTTCACCCAATATCAAAAAAGGATCGCGTTTGTCAAGGCCGGTTTGAGCAAATCTTATCGCTTCTTCGGTATTGCCCAGGGCTGCAGATGCGATTGCCAAAAGGGTGGGTTGGACATAACCTGTCTTTGACCGCAATTCCTCAAAAATTTCCAGGGCTTCCTCCCTTTTATCCGACAAGGTATATACAACAGATAGAAATGCGAGGGCCCAGGAATGACGGCCCGACAATTGCAGAGCGATTTCATAAGTCTCGATCGCCAGTTCGAAATCACGGGTAACTGCATAGCTTCCAGCAAGAGAAATTAGTGTCAGGTAGGATTCGGGATCCATGGCGGCCGCTTGTTTCAGCAAAACCTGGCATTCTTCGAGCTCGCCTGCAAAACCCAGTGTAAGCCCTAAAATGGTTTGCGAATAAGAAGAAAGAGGGTGGGTGGCTAAGGCCAGCCGGCAATTGCTGATGGCTTCGGGGTGTTTTGAGCAAACGCATTGAAGATATTGATGACCATACCAGGTCCTGGCTTGTTCATAACCCGGGTTAAGTTCGAGAGCTTTTAGAAAGAACTTTCTTGCTTTGTCATAGTCCCATTCATAGAGCAAGGCAATATCTGCATTACAAGTTTGGGTTTCTGCAAGCTGGGGCCCGTACTTCATAGCTAGCCGGGCATTATCGATGGCTTTTGGCCATACCAGGTCCGGATCCGACAGACCAAAATAGCAAATCATGGTATAGGTATCTGCCAGGCCGGCATAGGCCAGCGCATATTCCGGATCGATCTCAATGGCTTTTTCAAAAATTGTCTTTGCTTCAAGAATAAACCTTCCTCTTTTGTATGCCAGGGCCCGGCCTTTCAGGTAATATTTATAAGCTTCGATATTGTCTGTGTGCTCCCGGCTTCTTGGAGCAGCCAAGTGACCATCCAGGGTGATCTGCAATTTCTTTACGATGGTGGCAGCAATTTCGTCCTGGACTTCAAACACGTCGGTCAGTATCCGCTCATATTTTTCTGACCAGATTTGAAAACCGTCTTGGACATTAATCAGTTGTGCGGTGATCCGGATCCGGTTTCCCGCGCTTCGCACACTTCCTTCCAATATGGTGTTTACGGAAAGTTTTTGACCGATGCTCCGAAGATCTTCATTTTTGCCTTTAAAAGTAAAAGTGGAGGTTCTTCCAGGGACTTTGAGGCTGGGGATCTGAGCCAGGATATTGATGATCTCCTCAGAAATGCCATCGCTGAAATATTCCTGTTCGGGATCGCTGCTCATATTAACAAAGGGAAGGACGGCTACACTTTTTCCCGGAAATTTTCCCGGGGAATCTTTATTTTCCTTTTCAAAGGAATGATGATCCGTCATGACTTCATAGATCCTGACCGGGTCCTTTACATTTTTTAAGACTTCTTCCCGGATAAACCTGGTCAAAATCTCTTTTTTGTTGGAGACATTTTTTTGAACTGATTCTGAAACCCATATTCCTCCTACAGGAGCAATCGTCTGCAGTCTGGAAGCGATATTGACACCATCGCCAAAAATATCCTCGTTGTCAAACATGATTTCCCCCAGATGGATGCCAATACGAAGCTTAAATTCATTCTTGCCGTTACAAACATTCTGAATTTCACTCGCGCAAAGGACGGCATCTGACACAGCGGTAAAACTAGCCAGGACCCCATCGCCTATCTCTTTAATCCATTTGCCATTATACTTTTCAATGACCGGCTTTTGCAGTTGCCGGTTCTTTCTTAGAATCTCAAAAGCCTTGTCTTCATCCTCCCCCATGAGCGCAGTATAACCAACTATATCAGTAAACATAATAGCCGCGAGCTGACGGAATGGAGCCATAGCAATAATTCAAAAAAGTGGGTGGAGCAGTTCAGCCACAAAAATAGGGATTGATAGCAAACATTAGATGCGCAATCGCATAAGAGCTGTCTATACAACCATTATAGTTGAATCTTTCTCCTGCCATGGGGAGATCTATTCCTTTTTTTCAATTTCCATATATTTATTCCTGTAATAATCCAGATCCCTATAATTCTCCCCTTCTTTAATTTTCCAGTACAACCACCCGTTAAGGCTTCTTTTTTCTATGGCTCTGGCGGCACCACTTGGATAGGGGAAATTCAAAGATTTACCATGTAACTCAATTGTAATAGATCCATCGGTATTCAAAACACCAACAATCTTTTTTTCAGATGATGCATACACGCTACTCCCAGCAGGAATGAAGCCCTTTTCAATAATCATGGCTAAGGTAATGGAGGGCTCTCCAAAATTTTGCATCATAAAGAATCTATATCATTTCTATAAAGGTAATCACTCCCCCAATTAATTAATCACTAGACTTTTTTAGATTATTAGCCCTAACATCGAGTATATCTAGGACCAGGACCTTTTATGATTGTCAATTGCCTTGAGAATTATTTTTACAATTGGCTCAAATGCCGATTCTTCCTTTTTAGAGGGGAGGTTAAAATTTTGGACAGCTGCCGTATTCAATTTCCCAACCGGTCCCTGGATCAATTCTAAGCTGCCTTCTTTAGTACCGGCACCTGTTGGGAAATAAATGATGATTATTGGGACTTGATTTGGAGTACGGCTGACAAAATCCCGTAGCAATGCCAAACGGTCATATTTCCTCGCGTCAGGATTTGGATAATAATTTGACAATTTTTGGTCCTTCATAGGGCTGTCTTTGCTGTGTTTCTTAAATTCGATAATAGCATGCGGAAGATTGTCTGAACCGATAATAATCAAGTCAACATCCCCTGGGTAGGCACTGTCAGTTCCTGAAAGAAAACATTCCAATCTGGAAGTTCCATAAGTCAATCCCTTTGGTCCCACATGAACCGGACCGCCAGAAAGTTTTTGGATTTCAGATTTAAATTCCGCTATCGTTAATACGCTGTTTTTAAAATGGAAGTCTCCATCCAAACTCCTTTTCACCTCAATAAGTAATATACTACTGGACGGTTCCGACCAATTATAATCATCCCTAACGATTACGATTTCAATGTTGAACCCAAAAATAGAAGCAAATCCACAGATCCTATTCAAATATTCCCTTCCAATATCTTCCATCATGATCCGATGAAGATCTTCGCAGACATCCTGATAAATAAAACCTTCAGGGAGGATCCGTTTGATCCAAACCACTTGTCCTAATATGCCAGAACCTGCTGACCAATCCACAAAAAAATCCAGTGATATCCCAAATAATCCGCTTTTCAGTAATAGTTTGTTACTTAACCAATCTTCCGGACTGCCACTGGTTGGATGAACCTTTGCTGGGATTCCTCTATTAGCACATTTGGACAGAGTGGGGAGCAGTAGCATAAGAAATTAAGTAATTTAATACAGCCGATGAAAATATAAAAGAAGATCCTTCAATTTCAAATAACTTTGTAACAATTCAAGCGACTTACCAGGTCAATTGCTTGCTATACCATTGTTCCTGAAATCATTTCTCTGTAAGATTGAGTTTTCATGAATGATTTTTTTAAAGATATGTTTTTGCTAAATAATTTGGTAATTTGATACATGACCCTTTAAATTTGAAAAATGGATATTCAACAGTTCAGTCACTTTTCTAACTCAATTAAAATTCAAACTTTACATGAAGAATCTCATTAGTACCTTCTTAAATAAAGTCATTCAAGGCGACTGTTTGGATGTTTTGAAAAAATTCCCGGATAAATCAATAGACATGATTTTATGCGATTTACCTTATGGGTCAACCCGGAACAAATGGGATTCAATAATCGATTTACCAAAATTGTGGGAGCAGTATGAACGGATCATTAAAGAAAATGGCTGCATAGCACTTTCTTCTCAAGGGGTGTTTACAGCCAAACTGATCTTAAGTAATATTGCCATGTTTAAATATAAAATTGTATGGATTAAATCGAAACCTACGAATTTCTTAAATGCGAAGATCCAACCCTTGCGTAAACATGAGGACATCTGTATATTCTACAGGAAGCAGCCAACCTATAATCCTCAGATGGCCGCTGGGGATCCATACGATAAGGGGGTTAGGAAGGATCAATTCACTGGGAGCTATGGAGACTTTAAACCGCGCCATGTAAAAAGCAACGGGAAAAGATATCCAAATGATGTTGTATTTTATGAAGAGCAGTCAATCGATGATTTTGTGTATGTTAAAACAGCGGAATCTGAAGGAGAGGTAGTGCACCCAACCCAAAAACCCATTGAATTGGGAAGGTATTTAATCCGGACATTTACAAATAGGGGAGATATTGTGCTTGATAATGCATGTGGAAGCGGGAGTTTTTTATTGTCGGCCATTTTGGAAGGCAGGCAGTTTGTAGGAATTGAAAAAAATGAAGATGTCTTACTCCATAAATTAAAACCCACTGATTACATACGCGTTTGTACAGAAAGAATAAAAGAAACCCTTAAGAAGAAGGAGGTTGACCTAGCTATGGGGATATGACCTTACAAAAACAGTGGTGAAGTCTTAAATGCGCTTTTTACCTAGGTGACTGAAAGCATTAAATGCAAGTGTGATCAAAAGGCCTATTATACAACCAATAATTACACAAACCATCCTTTCTACTGCGATATGCCAGGTACTGGTTCTTCCCTCTTCATGGATCATGATGATGACTACTGCGGCCAGGGCAGACCGTAAAGCAGTGTGCAGCTTTAAGAATGTGCCGATTATAATGGTTAAGATTACGGCAACGCTGATTAAAAACAAATTGGGTTGGTGGATCAGAAACAAAAGTGAACTTACCCACTCACGCAAAGCGATGAGTGGGCTTCTTCACAACCCATACGCATGCCTGATTGCCCTACGTTAACGGTTGAAGGCTCGTTCCGAAGCCCGGTGGACTTGATATTTTTGGCAGCA
>Ga0302221_10000372_pt1 | contig 34463 bp, 10 predicted proteins | sample II_Palsa_E2_1_FD_193517 | JGI IMG/M metagenome (GOLD analysis project Ga0302221, IMG submission 193517) | Peat permafrost microbial communities from Stordalen Mire near Abisko, Sweden - II_Palsa_E2_1 | ecosystem: Environmental > Terrestrial > Soil > Palsa > Peat permafrost | place: Sweden... | reverse complement strand
CCTTAACCCGAGCTGATAAAGCCTCAGCCGAATGTCCAAGTCTCATCTCTTTAAACTACCTAACTGTGATGTTGATATCGAGCCCATGCATCAACAGCTGGAAGGAATGGTAGACTTGGATACTGTCGTGTCATCACAGGTTTCGGGGAGCTTGAACCATGGGGAAATTCCCGTACGCGTTGGGAGATGGAAGCCCGCGGGACCTTGTCAATCGAGGGCTATATTGAGATATTCTGGATCATGGGACTCATCAAGAATTTTAATGGCCTGCTTGATGGCAAAGAATACCATGGTTGGATCGACATCAAGACGAAGAAGCCGGTTCATATTGCTGATGTAAAAAAGTTATATGAGACGTAGATTCTAGAGCATTCTGGTATACGCATTGCGAAGGACGAGGATGAGAAACCAAATACACTTCTACAGGAGGTTACTGTTGAAGAAGATCTTCCGCCATTCTCGGTTCCCAAAGATCCGACCAACCAGTATCAGGCAGAGCACGACGACCACGTTGATACATGTACTAGAGACTCTGACGAGGAGCGTCTGATGACATTCAAGAGGCGTGCATCGTTAATACTGCCTAAGTCTCTCGGCTATATTCGACAAGTAGTGCGCAAGGCCCGAGACGGATGGGCGATCAGAAGGTATGGAACTCAAGAATATTCTATCTCACAGGTTGATCCCATTACACTTTATACTCTAATCATAATAGTAGAAGCACTACTAGCTTCGGCATTACTGATCTGTTTGAGCTATACAAATATACCTATGTTTCAGACACTGGCAACTGCCTAGACTCAGGCTTTGATGGTGCTGCGTCATTAAAGCAAATATATTGTACTCATCACTTCGACAGACCGGTACAGAGTAACATCTTAGCGGAAACTTCTATCAATACGATAACAGCCTGGGTTAATATACTTCTTTTATCAGTCTCGGGCCCAATCTATACTGCTGTAGGAGCCTGCACAACTTCTATCGAGTCGCAGGAGACAGGAATTTAGACGATCATGACTTTTAAAGCAAAAATGTATCTGGTTGGGGGTGTTGATGACTTCGAATTCACTCTGTCTACCGAATTCGCGAGTATGAAAGCAACGGTAGACGCAGAAAAAGGAGTTCGACAAGGGCAGAGTGGCAGCTGAAATGTCTAGACCAACTGCTTCAACGCGCGGTGGATTCGTTGAGTCGCAGGGAGCAGGCGTACAGGTCATCACCTCCGCAAGACATGGGTTTGGCAATTCACGGCATTATTGCTCTTGCATCGACAGCCAGCACAGGAAAGTTCGCTGCCGGCACCAGGCAAGGGCATTCTCATCAACCCAACCGTGAAAGCTTCAAAGTTTCCCACACCACAACTCGACATTCAATATCGTCGCCATCAAATGTCCATTCGAAAGAAATCCGAACATCAACAGAGCTTAAATTCGATCTAATAAGCCAGAGCTTTCTGCGGTCAAGCAGCACTCGAGCGACAGCGCAGCCAAAATTCAGCGAGCACCTTCAGTATCGTAAAGCATACATCCGCAGAGAAGCACAACGCCTGACAAAAAGTGCTCTATCCGTCTCCGGTAATAAGTTCTGGAAAAGTGACACCAGTATCGCGCCTATACGTGGGGCACTCGCAGTCTGGGGTCTCGGTATCGACGACATCGACGACATCAACTTCGTGTCCCTGCATGGTACAAGCACGAAATCAACGAGATTAACGAGGCCCAAGTACTTCAACGTCAGCTATCGCACCTAGGCCGCGAGCCTGGAAGTGCCGTGCTGGGCCTCTGCTAACGTACTTGACCGGCCATTCTAAGGGCGCAGCAGGCACGTGGATGCTCAACGAATGCTTTAGGTGCTAGACTCAGGTCTCGTCCCAGGGAACCTTAACTCGGACAAAATTGATATTGGTCTTGTTGAAAACGATTACCTGGTGTTTCCGAACTGCAGCATTCAGACTCCTGGCCGGACAGCATTTAGCCTCACTTCCCTCGGTTTCGGGCAAAAGGGTGGGCAGGCAATCGGCGTTCATCCGCGGTACTTGTACGCTGTGGTGAGTGAAACTAAGTTTGACAATTATAAGGGGAAGTTGTGGCAAAGAAAGAGGAAAGCGAATAGCTTTTTCAGGAAGGCGTTGTCGACGAATACACTCTTCGTGGCAAAAGATAAGGCACCATACCTGCCAGAGCAGCTTCCTAGGGTGCTTTTGAATCTTGAGGAAAGGGCTGTAGAGCCTGAAGAGGATGAGGAGCTTTATTATGAGGATGATTTGGTTGATCATTAATGCAAATGGGGCTAGAATGGCTGGTTATAGTATGTCGGGTGGAAGGCAGATCTTTCCTTACCATATTTGTGATAAATTTGTTGTTTCCTAGTTTGAATGTAGTTACGATTTGTTTTCAAGATGGTTGGCGTACAAAAATGACATTACTTTAGCATGGTGGCACTTCTCGTGCCTGCCGCTAAGTCTATTTCAAGACCACTTGGTGTCGCTGAATGCCCTGATTTGTAGATAAACGGTGAGAGGATTTAAGGAATGGCATCCATTACACAGTATAAGTGATAAAATACTACAGAGAAGAAAGATCATGTCTTCATCATTGAATTAGAATACTCGATATATTAGACCTAGTTTTTCTATCCTAAAAACTCAAAATAGCCAATCTTTCAATTAAAAGAGCTGTACACTCGTCTCATCATATGGTCCACTTCTGAGATTCCTTAATAGAAGCTATAGATAGACCTTAGTTAGCCAAGGGCACCGAGAATTGCAGTCTTCGAGCTTACCTCAGATTGTGATTTGATAGCGAAACTGACACCATAACCCCACAAGAGGGCCTCCAGTTTCTGGATCCATTCAGATATTTGACTAGTGTCCGCAGCCAACGACTTTGCACAAGCTCGAAGCACGATCGCCGCTCCGACAAACTGCGCCTCGCTCCATCTCTGTTCCCCAAGATTCAAACCCGAGTTTACGAGCGCAATGACGCTACGACCCTCTGACGCCTTCGGGAAGTTCAGTGCATAGCATCGACCCATTGCAGCAGACATAAGGGTACATCTCACTCGTTGCTGTCTCCATTCTTGTGCTCTGTCAAGAACACCATTTAGACGCTCTTTGACCTGTCTTTCTTGAAACTGTGGATTCGAGTGGTCCTCGGCAGATAATTTTTCGCCTGTGGCGAAGTTCTTCAGCGGAGGATTCAACCCGCCCGCCTCGTCTATAATCCACCAATTGAGCTCCCCCATTGCTCCTTGCATGCCTTGGCCGTAATCGCTGGACACCTCGGCGGGAAGCTTGTTTGCGGCATGTACGTAATCCTGTAGCATCAGGTCCAGAGACGCGGGAGATTGAGTTGCGTGGTCCACGATGGCCGATAAGGTGCTGTAGAAGAACACTCCCACCTGGTGTGAGTCGGCCTTTTTGGCCACTGTTGCAGCTACAAGTTTGTCGGAGGCCTGCTCCACAATCTCATCGGTCACTGTTGGTGAAGATTGATGTTGGTCCTGCATCAGGCTCAGCCAAGCTGCTTGGAAGATAGTAAATGCTTCACGTTGAAAAGGATGATTAGGATCGCCCATTTTGTCGTTGTTACAGGTATTGACTTCGCAGATAGGGTGTTGAAGCGTGCTAAAACTCATAATCAGCCTTCTGGAACTGTGACTCCTTCAAGCCTTCTCTTAAGAGATCTAACAGATGTAAAGGATGACGTCACAAAGGCGACGATGCAAACATGCTTTGTGAGAGTTCCGAAATGGGGCATGAGCCGCAAATAGGCATTATATTGTTTCCCATGGATTTAGCGTTTGACGTCGGAAGTAGAGACGTATCACGTGCTCATCCCCTGACTCATTTTCTGACTTCCTCCTTCTCCTCGTCCCATCAATTACTCGCAAGCATTTCCGTACCCGGTTCGGGCTAGCTCGTGTTCCTCGCCAGGGACAGGAAAACCCCCGACACGAGATTTTAGGCACTTTTAATTAGATTAAAAATCTATCAAATATTGTATAAACTTAATTTGTTTATATTCTTATAGCGCTAATTCATTTTACAATTGCATCATAGAGGTATTGGCGAAGGTGAAATGACGACTTCGGGCTAGACAAAGATGTTGCGGCACATAGCGAAAGACCAGGTATAAAGAACCATCAGGTTGACCGTCAAGTCAGCATCAGTAGCAATAGCAAAAAATTAGAATCTTCAATCATCTACATTATAAATCCAATTATCGTACTTTTCACTACTCACAAATCTTCCGATGCAAAATAAAGCTTAGCTACATTTCAAGCATTGTCCTGGGTGCATCTTTGGGGTTCGCTGCTCCTACAGACATCCTCAATAAGCACTTCGTCCTCACAGGATTTCCCACCGACTCTGTAACCTGCCCAGATCGTAAGTTCAAGAAGCCACCTACCTCATACACGAAGACATGCTGAACTCCCGCAGACAGAGTTCCCCCTGACGGGACCTCCGTCTTCAACTCCTCTTACGTGTCCGACAATATCGACATCATGCTTTCCCACAACCAGAAAAAGGGCCAGTACCCTAAGAAGTTTAAACCCAACAACCCTAATGCCGGCCAATTTACTTGGAAGAATGACTGCACCTCCGACAAGGTGCTTAAAATCCCACTGTGGAAGAACGAAGCGGGCCGTGAGATCCCGTGGTGGGACAACACGAACTTTAATAATAAGAACAGGCCAGGCCTTTTCAGAGAGTATTATATGTTTGATGGTGCAACAGCCACGTTCTGCGGGGCGTATGCTCATGCTGATAGCAGACCCGGTGGGCCCTTCGTAACTTGCACTTATTAGACTTCAGCAATAGAGCGAGACAAACGGCGAATTGCGCAACTTGGATGGTTGATGACCAATTAAGAAAAATGGAAAAAAACTGTTTGGAATTTATTATATCATATATAGCACTATTAGCTACATTCAGTCCACTCGTTTATATAAATCGCAACGCTAGCTATTAAATTACATCTTTGGTTTTAATATCTCCCCTCGTTAAATAAATAGAATTCATGATATGAACTAGAAGTAAGGTCCATGTTCTCCCCCTCGCCCCTCGCCCCTCTCCCCTCTCCCCCCTCGCCAAGTCCTTTCGCCATTTATATAAATCTTACTTTTAATTAATCTGGGATAAATACTTTATTTAAAGATTTACTTTTAATAGAAATTAATTATTGTGAGCTTTTATAACATAAATGGTATTACTTTAAAGACTCGTTTAGATAACTTATAAATTCTAGTATTTACTCTAATATTTAAATACTAGTTTTTAGATATTATATAAGTCGTGTTTAAGTTATTTTTAAAAATTAATAATTAATACTAAATTATTAATATTAAATATTTATTTATTATAAATAAATTTTTAATTCTAGTTTTTTAAATATTTTTTATTTTTATTTTTATTTTTTTAATTTTTTTTTATTTTAAAAATATTTAATTTATAATATTTTATTTATTATTTAATTATTATAATTTATTTTTAATTAAAATTAAAATAATTTATTTAATAAAAAAAATATATAATAATAATAATTTAATTAATTAATTTTTTATTTAAAAAATAATTTAAACTTTTATTATTTATAATTATAAAAAATTAAAATATTTAAATTAATAAAATTAAAAAATTAAAATTTAATAAATTAATAAAAATTATTTTAAAATCTATATAATTAAAATATTATTTAATATTTAAATTTTATTAAATAATTAATATTAATAATAATTATTAAATATTTAAAAATAAAAAATAATTTTAAATAAACTTTAAATTAATTTATTAATTTTTAATATAAAATTATTTTATAATATTTTTTTTAATAAACTTTTAAGTATTTAAGTTTTTATTATTTTAAATATTTAATTATTATTTATATTCTTTAATAATATTTTTTTTTTAAATATTTTAAAGTTAATATATTTTATATTTTATTTTTTAAAAAAATTATTTAAGATTATATTTTAATTTAATTTTTATTCGATTTTTTAATTATTTAATCTAAATTCTAATCTCGTTAATAATTAATTATATTATTTTAATGTCACTTTAATTTTTATTTAAAAGGATTTTTTTTATAAACCGTTATCGAAAGCACGGAAGAGGAAGTGGTCTAAGCTAAAGAGGTTGTCGAAGGATATATTGGAGTTGGCTGTTGATTTATTGTTGCGAATCTTGAGTTATTAAGTGCTCGTTTAATGTCTTTATACTCAGACGATCGATAAATTCATAGCTATTACGCTCTCATGTCAAGGCATATTTGCCTGTTTGACGAAAATAAGGATAGCTATCTAGGCTAAAGTTCATATATCACTACATGCAAGCTGGCATATAAATGAAGTGTTGGAAGCTGATGCCAGTTCAAACACAAGAATTCAGAGCTATATCTGCAATACGCCTGATGTTCAGACAGAAAGCCAGCGTGTTTGAACAAAAACGATAAGGATGCGAAAAACAGGACACTGCCAGTCCGACTGTCCTAGCAAGAACGCGATAGTGAGACTAATAAGAGTGCCGAGCAAGGTGTGCCACAAATGAGAATTATTAAGATACTTTTTTCCGCTATGGCTCTGCAGTTCCATTAGCAGTAGGCAAACCACTTTCTGCTTCCCGTGGGACTCCCCATTGATCCCTCAGCATGTCCAACCATGCTTCAATTGTTACCACCTCACCTCCCACGCGCTTTTCGCCGTCCCAGGTTCCACCAATCTTTACTTTCCCCCTCCCGTATGTTGCGTACTCCTCATCATCCCATTTCGGGACGTGCAGCCAGTCGTGCTCTGGACTGCAAATGAAAACTGGAAGTTTCCCAGCCACCAGCTTATCTCGACACTCTTTGCAGAATTGCACGTCGGGGCAAGCTTTGCAGCAGTAGAAATCGTCTGAATACCTCCAACCTTTCCCGCACTGTCCATCACAATAGAGTTGCAAGCTTCCAGGTCGGTCACCTTCCGGCACAGGATCATTCTGCCTAATCTCCAGGAGAGAGCGGAAGTCTTTCATCACGTCCAGTTGGGTGTTTTCAGTCTGCGGCTTGTTTATGGCTTCCAGCTCAGCAATTTGACGATCTAGTTCTTCTATCAACAGCTCATAAGTTCTGTGTTGTGTAGAACCGCTTTGAACATCGTTATTTGGTATCATATGTTTCAGCCCTTGAGCTATGGTGCTTTGCGGCTCAATTTTCCAATCATCAAGGAATATGGCAGCGAGATCAATATCCCCGGGAATGATGAGGGACCAAGCACTCAACGAGTTAAGGTAGTCACCCGAGTGCATGAGGATATCTGCCAGATAAAGATAGCCTTGATAGTCGTTCCATTCGTACTCGTCGGAGAGTAAGGAGAGGCCTGTCATGAAGTCGTCCAGGTAGAGCTTTTTGGCCTCACCTGGGTCTTCTCCGTACAACGCGTAGTAGCTCCCGAGGTATGCCTTGGAATAGAGGTCAATGATATTCTGCCGACTCAACACCTGCTTCATCTTTTCGAGGTGAGAACTTGGATCCGTCGAAGCCTTGGCCTTATGGAAGTAGTGAAAGCTCGTGAGTCGGAAAGCCTTCTGGCACACTGGTCGAATCGTCCAAGATGAATTGCCGGAATTTAAAGACCCGCATTCTGACCAAAAGACCAACGCCGAGTCTGGATTCTTCTGTCCCCTTTGATCAAAATGATAGAGAGCGATGCCAATCTGCAGCAGAAGTGCTGCAAGTTCATGGACTGTATTTTCCTTCCGCGCGACCGTAATGGCATCCTCCATATTGTCCAAAAGGAGATCAAATAAAGGAGATTTCTGAGTTGCTCGGAATATCATATCGAAGATGGAAATGTCAGTTCCATTCTCGTATCCGACAGAATGCATCAGAAGACGGCCTAGCGTACTGAGCTCTGATTCTTTAGGGCTCCTGTTGCTCAAAGCATTGAGATGTGTCCCAAGCGACTCTTCTTGGCCCCTTTGAAGATAGTTCTTTAGAATCTCATAATTTGCGTCCATGTCGTCAGGGTCTAACGCCAAAACCTCTTGAAAACACGCTTGGGTTGTTACTTTATCTTCGCCGTTCTGCCAACGTGCCCTTTGCTTCAAGGCTTCGATGAGGTTTTTCGTGACTTCCTCCTTATTCTCCTGTATATCTCGTATCTTTCTCAATCTATCCAAAACCGTATCCATGCACTCTATGACCCTCGGGTAATCTTGTTGCTGACCCATGCTCGAAAGAGCCTCAGCTAAACGCCGGAAACAATTCCAGTGTGGATTCTCTAACTTCGTGGCTTTTGTCAAAGCCTCTATAGCCAAATCGAATTGGTAGAGGCTAATGTACGTTTCCCCAAGCCGTTCATACCACAGTGAGTCCAAGGTAGAAACTTTGTAAAGTCTCTGGACCCATTTTGCAGCGGCTGCCACAGTGTCTGTCTCAAAGAATCCTATGAAGCTGATGTTGTCATCTTCAGCTGTAACAGTATCAGTTTTCGGTTCTTCGACCGCGAGCTCACTCTCATTGCCCGGCTTCGCGACTTCTTTGGCTTCTTCCGTTTCTTCGACTGCTTCAACTGCTTCGACTGCTTCGACTGCTTTCGCTTCTGGGAGCGAGGAGACTGGTTCCACTGGCTCGGATTCTTTGACCGATTCAGTTACTTCAACCTTTTCGACTTCGTTCTCTGCTTCATGTTCTTGGACTTCCTCAGCTTGTGATTTCTTTTGAAGGTCCTGCACCAGATCAGTTCATTTCTCCCCGGATCCAGTCCGCAGAATGACTTACCATTTGCAGAAACGCTCGAACCCACTCAAATGGCAAGTTGACCTCCCATGCTCTATCCAGCAACCAGTGCTTGGCAATCATCTTCACAATTGGGCGGAGTAAACTGCGGTCGGGATTGGGATCTTGTTTGATCGTTCTGAGCCATGATTTATCTCGTTTGCCCAGGGCACGAGTGGCTTCTTCATCGTCAAGCCACTGCCACATAGTCTTAAGGTCAGCTTCATTGATCCAGTTACTGTCCAGGGGTCCGTTAGCTGTCCAAAATTTCTCAAGAATGTCGCTATCGCTGATGTATGAATAGACTCCCTCGCCGATTTCCCTCTTCTCGTCCAATTCCAGAACCTTGAAGTTCTCGTGTTTCCTTAATTCGTCTAGATGATTTGGGAAGAATTGCATCACGTATAACGCTAGAGACTTGGTTCTCTCTTCTGGTTGAGCCGAAAGGAGCTTTAATGACTGCTTTATAATCCAAAGTATTGCGTCAAATTCATTTACTCGGATAGTGCCTTTGCTCGTGGTAGTAGCTGCCAATTCGTCGAATTCAAACTTCTTCATCACTCCCTGCTCCGCGAGATTCCACAAAAAGCTCTGTGCTACGCTCAGAGTAGCCTTGGTGATTGTAATAGTGGCTGCAATATGGGGAATGTCTTCAGCTTTGATACGGGTATTAGCTGTTGTTGTGACGGCTTTCTCAATCTCGTCGCTGACTCGAATGTATTCATCCTTCGATTCGTCGTATTCGAAAAGTTTGTTATACTTTCCCTTTAGTTTCTTTTCCAAAGGTTGAAGGGGCGTTGTTCCAAATTTCAGATACTATAAGTAGCGATTTATTAGCGGCTACTATACGAGAAATGTCCAAGCTCCAAAGAGGTAGGGTACGCGCGAGGGCACAAGAAGAGGTCTTACCAAGGCAGCTTGCATACAATCTACGTTGAAGTACAGCTCGCCATGTATGCCCCAGATAAGAATCTCGTTGACTTCTTCAATCTCTTTCGCACTGAGTGCTTGGTTCGCTGCGTTTACAACGTCCTGGGCAATTTCCTCCCCAGATTGGCCAGCTTCCTTGAGTATACTCTCGACCTCGGCCGCCGAGCCATCCGAAGCAACAAGATCATTGATTTTATTGATTGCTGTTAGCACTTTGAAAAAATCTCCTTCTACCAGATTTGGAAGTTTCTCGCGGATCGAATCTTTTAACTTCATCGTCTCGGGGTCTCTCCCTTGGAGCAAATCTTTCTCCTTCAACTGAAGGTCAATATAATGCCCGATCTCCTCCATATTGCAGTCTGGTACATTGACAGTCGGAACTTCTCCAAAATGCTCTCTAAGAAATGAAGTGGCTGTTCCTGTTGCTAAAACTCGTAGCTGAGTTCGGTCTGAATCCGGCAAGGAGTTTTCCAACCGACTCAGAATATCTTGCAATTCTTCAAGGCATTCCGAAGGTAATTGATCCAAGCCATCTAGGACGATGAAATATGTCACGTCTCTTTTCTTGGGCTCAACAAAATTGAGACTGTCCCATAATTCCTTGCAAGAGAGGTCCTTAAATCGGGATCCGTCAGCCCATGCCTGACTTTCACACAGCGTCAGAAGTTTTTTCTGATACTTCGGGTCCCGGTCTGCAATTTGCAAAGCCAGGCATTTCAGTGCCGTTCCTACAGGCCGTGGGTTCTCGGGGTTTTTCTCCGTCTTCTTTGCAAAGAAATGGTACGCAGCGAGAGGTGTCCTCGTGGAAGTTTGCGTTCCTTTGCCGCGAGAAGATTGCAGTTGATGGACAATGGCCGAGGACAAGAAGGTCTTCCCTGTATTTGGCTCCCCAGTAACAAGAAGTAGTGGATTCGCCTCCGGCTTCCTATCAGCCCAAGCTTGATATTCTGGCAAGTTGAACATCCATTCGCCGCTGTTCTTCATGCTTGCTACCCAACAATCATTGCATGCCTTCGTAAATCTCTGAGCTATCTCGGCGCCACCTGTTCCAAGAAGCTTTTCGATGATCTTCTTTTGATTCTCTTTCGCCGTTTGTTCGCTCTTTCTTGTGCCTTCGGCTGCGGTCAAAATATCGATCCCGTCTGCAACATAGTCCAGCCTTTTGGCAATATCGGTGATCGATTCTTTGGTGTCGCTCGCAACCAGAAGAACTCGGGCAATATCCGTTCGACTACGTAAGACCTCTTCCAAAGTAACTGTTCCTTGGATACTGCTGTGGGTCTCAACGAGCTTTTTAAAGTTATCGAGCTCGGCTTGAACTCCCGAATCGTCGTTCAGAATGACCTTTTTGAAGTTTCCTTTAAAAGATTTCCAGGTTCCCATTTTGCGAAGGTTTATGGAAAGTGCACAAACATCGACAAAGCTAATCATCAGCTTGTGGATGAGGCGCATGAGTTCTGGATCGACGGTGGAGAAAGATTCAATTCTCGAGTATATTTTCTATAGAGAGCACAATAGTTCAGCATTATCCCTCGGACCCCAGGGCAATGGTTTACACATACGAATTGGCCAAGGAAAAGCGACACTTGTTCAAACATGCCATCGACTAATTCATGAAAATCGTGAAGCTCAGCAGGGATATCTATGAGCATGGAGATGGCGTTGAAGCATAAATCGGCGGGGCCAAAAACCTGAGAATGAGATCAGCAGCTTTCATCAAATCCAGAGCATATAGGCCCACCAAAGAAGCTCCTTGCGATGCAATGCCGCCGAGAAGTTTCAGACATGTAAGCGCATTCAAACCGAACTCCTTGGCTCGCTGCTTCGCCTCCTCCTTCTTCCCGACATCTTCTTTCTGCTGGCTTTCAAATTCTTTCTTGAGATCCTCGAGAGTTTTGGCGGGGTTTAGCTTGAGTGCTTTTCCCGTTCTGCGTGAAAATCGATCCTCAGCCTCCTTCCACAGCTCAGGTAGCGACTGCTCTGCCATATTGGCGGAGGGCGAAGCTGGGAATCAATCGTATAATCGAAGAAAGCTCAGCACTGCCGCTTCGCATGCAGAAGTGGTGGTCCTAGGGTTCGATAGTAGTAAGGCTCCAGAGAAAAGTAAATATAGAAGTTCTGAACGCTTGGGTTTGAGAGTTGGGAAACAGTGGGGAAATAGTGGATACAATCCCTGTTACTAATCAAAGAGTGCAACCCCAGCTGAAATTCTGGCCCCATCAGCTCGGCCTTTTGGGCGTCTTCCTTCCAATCCAGCCCCTGCAAACCCATGCAGAGCCGACTGTTTTAGAAATCGATCAGCAGCTCAGGTACCACAACTGTGCCACAAAATCCGCGGACTGATTGGGGATGCGTATGCACTAGGTCCAAGGACAAAAGCTGACACATGTGACATGACTCGGGCCTTATGCAAGTGTTATCGTGCCGTCTGAAATTGGGGGCGAAATCGGATTGCAGGACTGCAGAGATTGTTATTTCGGGCAGCTTTATACTGCTATACAGAATCCAAACTCGAGAAATAAAATGTATTTGTCGGCGTAAAAGACTCGAAACTTTAATAATTATTCTTTTAAGATAAAGAAGTTGTTTTAAAAAAAAATTAAAAATTTTTTATAATATATATAAATAATATTATATAAATTTTTTAATTTTATTTAATAAAATATATAATAAATAATATAATTAATTTATAATTAATTTAAAAAAATAAAAAAATTATAAATATTTAAAAATAATTTATATAATAAATAAATTAATTATATATTATTTTATATATTAGTTTATATATATTATAATTATACTTTTTTAAAAACTTTATTTTTAAAATCTTTTATTTTTTTTATTCATAATTACTTTTATAATATAAAATAAATATTTAATATATTAAAAAAAATTATTAATTATATTTATATTTTTAATAAAATTATAATTAATAGTTATTAGTTTATATAAAGTAATTTATTATAAATAAATTAATAATTATAATATTATAAATATAATTTATATATAATTTATTTTTATTAATTAAAAAAACTTTATATTAAAATATTTATTATATTTTAAAAATATCGATAAAGATATTATATTATAACTAAATCGAATTAGTTAAATATAAAAAAAGTGAGTTTTTAAAGTCTTTAGATTTAAAAAGTAAAAAGTTATTAAAAGCTTAATTTTTTATTTAAAGAATTTTAATTCTTTATATATTCGTTAATTATAAATTTAAATCATTATAACTAATAATTAATTTTAAATTAAAAACTACTAATATATTTATAACGCTTATTAATTATTATAAATCTTTATAAATCTTTCTTTATTATTATAAATTAATTAACTTGATTTTAAAATAAATACTTTTAATTTTAAATCTTTTAATTTAGTTTAAATATTAAATTCTTTGATTTTTTAACCTAAACTAATAATAATTTAATAATTTTTTTAAGCCTTAAATATTAAGCGAATTAAGCGAATTATTTTTTATATAATAATAGATTATATTAATTATTATTCATTATAATTTTATTTTAATTATATTAATATTAATTAAATTATTTAGTTTTAATTTAATTATTTTTTAAAGATTTTAAAATTTTAATTAATAACTAAAGTATTTATTTATAAAAGTAGATCTAGTTATTAAAATAAGATATATAATATAGTTATAATTTAAAATATAAATTTTTTAATATTTAAGCATTAATGGATTTTAAATAAATAAATAAAAGAATTTTATATTTTTTATATTTTTTATATTTTTTATATTTTTTATATTTTTTATATTTTTTATATTTTTTATATTTTTTATATTCTTTATATTCTTTAAAATATATTAAATATATTAAATATAATATAATAATATTTTTATTAATAGTATTTAAATAATATATAATTATTTAAATACGATAAATATAATATAATAATATTTTTATTAATAATATTTAAATAATATATAATTATTTAAATGCGACAAATAAAAAATAAAAGAATCTTAAAGACATTAAAGATCTTTAAAGAAGATATAGTTATAATATATATAAGCTAGTAAGTATAATAACACGTGACTAGCTTATTTATTATATAAATTACTTTTAGGTATTTATATTTTTTCGCTCGTTTAGATTAATTATAAATTAATTATATTATTCTTTATATTATATACTTTATTAAATAAATATAAAGAACTTATATAATAGCTATATATATATAATAAATACTTTCTTGACTCTTTTAAAAAGTTTAGAGATTAATTTTATACTAAATCTATTGACTTTATAACTTATTAATTAACTATTTTATAATTATTAAAAAGTAATATATTGACTTTATAATATTTTTTTAAAAAATTAATTAATATTTTAAATATTTTAAATACTTTATTATTAATTTTAAATTTGAATATATTATTAAAACTAGTAGAAAAACTATATTTAATATAATAATAATAATATTTATAAAAAAATAAATCTTTTTAAAACCTTTTTTTTAAAAAAAATTAAATTTTTATTTTTTTTTAAATTTTTATCTTTTTTAAATTTTTATCTTTTTTAAATTTTTATCTTTTTTAAATTTTTATCTTTTTTATCTTTTTTAAATTTTTATCTTTTTTAAATTTTTATCTTTTTTAAATTTTTATCTTTTTTAAATTTTTATCTTTTTTAAATTTTTATCTTTTTTAAATTAATATAAAATTATTAAATTTTATATATTTTTTTAAAAATTTATAAAGTTTTTTAAAATAATATTAAAAAATTTAATAATTTTCTTAAAAATTAAAAAATGGTATTAATTTTACTTTTTGGTCTTTTTTTTTAATTTTTTATATTATATTATTAATATTATAAAAAAATTTAATTTATAAAAAAGTATTTTAAAAATAAATTTTTTTTTTATTTTTTTTAAATATTTAATTATAATTTTTTAAAAGAATTTAAAACGGTTTATAATATAAATATAAAATTAATAATTAATATTTTACTAAAACTTAAAAATATATTTATATTTAATATATTTAATATATTTAATATAATATTAATAGTAATTAAAAAATTAATTATAAAAATTAAAATATTTTATAAATATTATATAATTATTATAAATTTAATTTAATTACTTTTAAATTATTATTTATTAATAATATTATAAATATAAATTTATATTTAATTTAAAAGAATATATTTAAAAAAAAAATTATATAATATTTTATTAATATTTAATATTTTTACTTTTAAATTTTTTTATTTAAAATATTTATAATAAAACCTTTTTATTTTTTTATTATATTTTTAAAATATAAATATAATTTTAATAAACTTTAATAAAACTTTAAAAAACTATATAAAAAAAAACTTTAAAAAAATTTATTTTAATTATTATTTATAACTCTTTTAATTAATTAAACTTTATTTTTATTTTTAAAAAATAACTTTTTTACTTTAATTAATTTGAGCCTTTTAATGCTTTTAATAAATATTATAAAGTTTTTATTAAAATTAATTTATATTTTTTATTATATAATTTTAAAAGATTTTAAATATTTTTAAAATTAAAAAAAAAAAAAAAATTAAATATTATAATTATTTAGCTAAAACTTTTATTTAATTAAAGATTAACGCTTTTTGCATTTATTATTTTATTTATAATTAATAATAATATTTTTTTTATATATTTTTTTATTATTTATAAATTTTAAAAAGTTTTTAATAAAATATAAATTAAAATCTTTATTTTTTTTATTATATATTTTTTAAAAAAGAAAATATAAAAAATTAAATATAATTTATTATATAAGCTTAAAAAATTTAATTTATATATAAATTTATTAATATATTTAAAATTTTTAAATAAACTTATAAATTTAAATATAAGTTTTTCCGGTTTTTGTTTAAGATTTTTAATTAATAATATAATTTAAACTCTTTTTTAATAATGTTTTATTAATTAATATTTATTATAATAAGTTTTTTAATTATTTTATATATAATTTTAACTTTTTTAAAGCTTTTTTTACTTTTTAAAAAAAATCTTTAATTTTTTATATATAAATAATTAGTATTTTTTATAATTTTCTTTTTAAATTTTATAAAAGTTTTAAATAATAATTATAATATATTTTAAATTATTATATATAAATTTAATATAAATTTTTTTTAAATTAATTAAAAATTATAATAATTTTTTAAATAATATTTAAAAGTATAAAGAATATATATAATTTATAAATAAGAATTATAAATCAAAATATTAGATTAAAGCTTAAAGAATAAAACACAAGAATATAAATCACGGGCTATTATTATATAATTTATAAATATAAAGTATATATTTAATATAAATTATAAAGAGTATTAATTAGTTTTTTTTAGTTATTTAGAATTAAAAGCTTAAGTTTAAATATTTAAATATTATTTTATTAATTACGTTTTTTATATTTTAATTAATTTAATTTTCGGAAAGTAGTTTATTATAAAATAATTAAACAATTATTATAATAATATTAAAAACATTAAAAAATATTAATAATATTATTAATAATATACCGTTTAATAGTAATTTATTTATTAAATAATATATAAAACAAAAAATAAAAGAAATAATATTAATAAAGAGATTAAAAGTAATATAATATTATAAAGTTTAAAAAGAAAAAAAAAGTATTAAAAGTATTAAAAAATCGAATTTATTAGTAATTTTAAAATAAAATTAATATAATTATAATATATTAATATAAAATAATTATAATATTATTATTATATTTAGTTTATTATATATAAATATTTAAAACTAAAAAATTCTCGATTTATAAAAAAAAATTATTAAAAAATATTAAAACTTTTTTTATTAAACCAAATTTTTTTAAAAAAGGATTTTATATAAATAATAAATATTAATAAAATTATATATTATATATTTAGTTTTAAAAAAACAACAAAAAATATTTAAAAGCGCAAAAAGCATTAAAAAAATATAAATAATATTAGTTAATTTTTTATTAAATTTAAAAAACTATAATATTTAATCGGTTTTAATATATAAACAAATAATATAATAAAATAATTAAAGTATATAAAACTTTATATTTTATTTAATTTAAAAAACGATTTTAAATATATTAATATAATATAAAATAAAAATTACTTTTTTATAAAAATATAAAAAAAAATAAAAGAAATTAATTATTAAAAAAATCTTTTTATTAATTAAAAAGAACTAATATTTTTAGCTATAAAAATTAAAAATTATTAAAGATTTTATAAAAAAAAAGCTTTTAAGCCAAGGGGATTTAAAAGATTATATAAAAAAAAATAAAAAGAATTATTATAATAAAAAAAAAGATTTCGGTTTTTATAATAAAATATAAACTAATAATACTTTAATATTATTATAATAAATATTAATATTATATTAAAAATAAAAGCCAAAAAAAAGAAAGAATATAATTTATTTTAAATATAAAAAATAAAACTATTATATTATTATATATTTTATATAAATAATTTATTATAATTATAAAAAAGTCGAATATAAATCTTTTATTTATTTAAAACTAAAAAAGTAATCGGGAAATAATAAAGCTTTATAATAATTATATTCGTTTATATTATAAAAAGTAAAAAAAAAACGAGAATAGTAATTAATATTATATTATAGTTAATAAAAGAAAAATAAAAAATATAAATATTAATAAATTTAAAAATATAAACTAATTATATTTAATAAAAATTAGCTTTAAAAATAAAGCTAATAAAGCTTAAAAATAAAAGTATATAATTAGTGTTTTTAAAAAATAAAAGAATTTATTTATATAAAAATTATTTTATATAAATAAATATTATAAATATATTAAAAAACAATAAAAAGCTAATATGTAGTTTATATTATATAATTTCGATTTAAAAAATATTAATATTATTTTAAATTTCTTTTAATTAAAATAAATTAATTTTTTAAATTTTTTTAAAATAAAATATAAAATATATATTTTAAAAAAATAAATTAAAAGTTTTAAAAATAAAAAAATTTATATAATTATTAAAAAATTAAAGTATATATTTATTTTAATATATATTAATAAGTATATAATAAGTAAATATTATAAAAACAAATTTTTTTTTTAAATTTTTTAATATATTATTAAAGTATTTTTTAAAAAAAGTTATAAAAATCTTATTTAATTATTATTTAATAAAGTACTAAATTAATTTAAAACTTAAAATAAAATTACTTTATAATTTTATTTATATATTATTAAAAAAGAAATTTAAAGTTTTGCGAAAATATTTAAAAATTAATAAAATAAAAAATTAAATATAATAATTTATTAGTTTTATAAATATTTTAATTATATTTTTTTTTAAAAAAAGATTATAGCTTTATATAAATTATTAAATAAAATTATAATTAAAAACGGAATATTATTATTATTAATTAATAAAATAATAAATAAATTTTAATATATAAAATACTTTATAAAGTTAAATTTAAAAAATATATATTATTATTTAAAAAACAAAATAAAAACGAGTAAAAGACAACCTTTTATATATATTATAATTATTTCGAATATTGTATAATATTTTTTAAATTATTAAATATATTAATTATATATTAATTATATATTAATTATATATTAATTATATATTAATTATATATTAATTATATATTAATTATATATTAATTATATATTAATTATATATTAATAAAGTTTATTAATATTATACATATAACATATTTTAAAAATTTAAAATAATAGATATATAATTATAATTTAAAATATATTTAAACGTTTAAACTAATATTAATTTTATATTAATTTAAATAAATATAAATTAAATATAAAAAAAATTAAATTTTTAGAATTTATAATTAGTTTTAATAAAATATTAATAAAAGAGAGTTAAATAATTATTATTAAAAAATATTTAAAAAGTATAAATAATTTTAAATTTTATATATATATATATATTTATATATAGCTAAAAGTTTTATAAATTTATTAAAAAATAAAAAAAACTATAAAAGTATTTAATAAATTAAAGATTATATTTATAATAATGCTAATATTTTATTATTTTAATTTAATATTAAAAATATTTATAAAAACTAATATTCTAAGTTTTATAATTATAAAAATAATTTTTTAATTATTTAATAAAATAAATAAAGACTAAATAATACTTTATTGTATTTTATTTAAAAAATTAATTTTTTTTTTAAAACGCGTTATAAAATACATAATATGAAACTAATAAAATATATTTTATAATAAAGAATTTATAATATAAATATTTTATAAAAATTTCGAATAGTTTAATAACGTAAATATTTTAAAATATATTAAATCGAGTTTTTATTTATTAAATAATTTTTAAAAAATTAATAAATAAAAAATAAATAAAAAAAAGATTTAAATTTATTAGATATAATAAATTAATAAATTTTAAATAAGAAATAACTAAGTATAAAAATAAATTATATTATAAAATATTAAAAATAAATAATTCTTATATAAAATAATTAATTAATAAGCAATAAATTAAAAAAATTAGTGAGTTATAAGTTTAGTAGATTTAGTATAAAACTAATCTTTAATCTTTTTAAAAAGATCAAGAAAGTATTCGCTATATATATACAGTCGTCACGTGGATTCTTTATACTTATTTAATAAAGTATATAAAGAATAATATAATTAATTTATAATTAATCTAAACGAGCAGAAAAGCACAAATACTTAAAAGTAATTTATATAATAAATAAGCTAGTCACGTGTTATTATATATACTAGTTTATATATATTATAACTATATTTTCTTTAAAGATCTTATTTTTAAGATTCTTTTATTTTTTATTAATAATTATTTTTATAATATAAAATAAATATTTAATATATTAAAAAAAATATATAAGTTATAACAGCGATTAAGCTATCGGTCATATTTATATTTTCGGTAAATCGTGTCTAATAGTCATTAGCTCGTATAATGATAATTTACCGGAAGCGAGTTAATAATTATAACTTTACAGATAAAGTCTGTGCGCGACTTATTCTCGTTAACTAAAAACGCTTTATATTAAAGTATTATATAGTGTCTTTATACTTTATTTTACTTAATAAGTTAAATATTTTAAATAACTTTAAAAAAAATATATATATATATAAATTTTATATAAAAATTTTAAATATTCTAAAAAATTAAAATTTATTTCTTAAAAGTAGCAAAAAGTAATATCGGTATATCGCGCTTATATATAAAAAAGGATTAGTGCGGATTTTAAAAGTAGTTAATCGCGGAGTCTCGTTATTATTATTTAAAAACTATATTATTCTTTATAATATAAATTTTTTTTTAAATTAATAATATTATATATTATATTATTATTTTATTTAAACTTATTTTTATTCTTTTTTCGAAGCTTCTTTAATTAATTTAATTAATTTATTTAATTTCTAAATTAAAAATATCTTTTATTATTATTATTACTAAAAAGTAATATATAGATCTTATAATAGTTTTTCTAAAAATTAGTCGGTACTTAAATACTTTACGTATTTTATTATTAACTTTAAATTTAAATATATTATTAAAGCTAATAAGAAAAACTATAACCGATATAATAATAATAATAATATATATAATTAAATAAATCCTTTTAAAAATAATTTGAATTTTTTTAAGCTAATATAAAAATATTAAATTTTACGTGCTTTTTTAAAAGTTTATAAAGTTTTTAAAATATTATTAAAAAATTTAATAATTTTTTTAAAAATTAAAAAAATAATATTAAATTTATTTTTTAGTATTTTTTCTTTAATAATTAAAAAGAAAAAGAAAAGTTTTAATTTATAAATTTTTTTTTAAAATATTTAATTACTATTTTTAAAAGAATTTAAGTTAATTTATAATATAAATATAAAGTTAATAACTAATATTTTATTAAAGTTTAAAAATATATTTATTACTAATATATTTATTATATAAAATATAATATTAATAATAGTTAAAAAATTTATTATAAAAATTAAAATTTTTATAAATATTATATAATTATTATAAATTTAGTTTATTTATTTTTAAATTATTATTTATTAATAATATTATAATATTATAATATAAGCTTATATTTAATTTAAAAAAATATATTTTAAAAAAAATTATATAATACTTTATTAATATTTAATATTTTTATTTTTAAAATTTATTATTATTAGATTTTAAAAATTATTTTTATTTAATATATTTATAATAAAGTTATTTATAATAAATCTTTTTTATTATTTTTTAAAAGTATAAACATGATTTTAATAAACTTTAATAAAATTCTAAAAAATTATATAAAAGTGTCGCATTTAAATAATTATGTATTATTTAAATACTGTTAATAAAGGTGTTATTATATTATATTTAATATATTTAGTATATTCTGAGGAATATAGGAAATATAAGAAATATGAGAAATAAAAAATTCTTTTATTTATTTATATAAGATCTATTAATGCTTAAATATTAAAAAACTTATATTTTGAATTATAACTATATTATATATCTTATTTTAATAACTAGACCCACTTTTATAAATAAGTGCTTTAGTTATTAAATTAAGACTTTAAATTATTTAAGGAATAATTAAGTTAAAACTAAATAACTTAATTAATATTAATACGATTAAGATAAAATTAAAATTAATAATAGTTAATATGACTTCTTATTATTTAAAAAATAATTCGCTTAATTCGCTTAATATTTAGGGCTAAGAAAAATTATTAAATTATTATTAGTCCGGGTTAAAGAATCGGACGGGAGAATTTAGTATTTAGACTAAATTAAAGGATTTAAAATCAGGAGCATTTGCTTTAAAATCAAGTTAATTAATTTATAATAATAAGGATTGATTTATAAGGATTTATAATAATTAATAAGCGTTACGTGCGTACTAGTAGTTTTGATTTGAAATCAATTATCGGTTATAGCGATTTAAATCCATAACTAACGAATATATAAGGGACTAGAATTCCTACGTAGATAAAAAATCAAGCTTTCGATAACTTCTTACTCTTTTAAATCCAAGGACTTTAAAAACTCACTTCTTTTATATTTAACTAATTCGACTTAGTTATAATATAATATCTTTATCGATATCCTTAAAATACGACAAAAATCTTTAAAAATCCTTTTTTTAAATTCTTATTTTCTAAAGATTTCCGGAAATTTTTTAGAAATTTTTTAAGCTAATATAAAAATATAAATTTCCCGGTTCCTTTTAGAGTAATGCCGGGCCTAGAAAGATAATATCGATATTTTTAATAATTTTCTTAAATATTAAAAAAAAAAATATCGATAAATAAATTTAGCGATAGAATTTTAATATCTAGAAATTAAAGTAAAAATTAATTAATTTCTCGTGTCGTCTCGTTAATATTATTAATAAGCTTAATTTATAAGAGGATATCCCGAAAATAAGTTTTTATTATTTTTTAAAATATTTATCTTAATAATTTTTTAAGGAATTTAAGATTATATATAATATAAATATAATATTAATAACTAATATTATTAAAGCTTAAAGATAATAATATTCCCGATACGTCTAGCACGCAGACTATAATACTAATAGCGATTAAAGAATTAATTATAAAAATTAAAATATTCTATAAATATTATATAGTCGCTATAAGTATTATTTCTTTATTTCTAAATTATCGCTCTTTAATATTATTATAATATAAACTTATACCTAAATTAAAAATATATATTTTAAAAAAAATTATCCGGTACTTTATTAATATTTAATATTTAGTATTTTTATTTTTAGGAAATTTTATTTATTAAATTTAAAAATTATTTTTATTTAAGATATTTATAATAAAACTATATATAATAAAATTTTAAAAATTTTTATCCTCTTTTTAAAATATAAATATAATTTTAATAAATTTTAATAAAATTCTAGAAAACTATATAAAAAAAAAACTTTAAAAAAAGAATATTTTAATTATTATTTATAATCTTTTTGGTCGGCCGAGTTATTTTTTTATTTTTAAAAGATAATTTTTTTATTTTAATTAATCTAAGTTTTTTAATGTCTTTAACGAGTACTATAAAGTTCTTATTAAAATTAATTTATACTTTTTATCGTATAACTTTAAAAGATTTTAAATATTCTTAAGATTAAAGAAAATAAAAAACTAAATATTATAATTATTCGATCAAGACTTTTATTTAATTAAATATTAATATTTTTTATATTTATTATATTTATTATTTTATTTATAATTAATAATAACTTTAACTTTTTATTTTTATTCTTCTTTATCGTTTATAAGTTCCGGAAAGTCTCCGATAAAGTATAGGTCAGGATTTTAATCTTTTTTTATTATATATTTTTTAAGAAAGAAAATATAAAAAATTAAATATAATTTATTATATAAATTTAAGAGATTTAATTTATATATAGATTTATCGATATATTTAAAAAAAATTAAATAAACTTATAAATTTAAATATAAGTTTTTTTAATTTTAATTTAAGATTTTTAATTAATAATATAATTTAGACTTTTTTTCGATAATATTTTATTAATTAATATTTATTATAATAGGTCTCTCGATTATTTTATATATAATTCTAGAGATTTTAAAAAAAAATTTACTTTAAAAAAAATCTCTAATCTTTTATATATAGCTAATATTTTTCTTTTAATCTTGTCTTTAAGATTATATAAAAGTTTCGGATAATAATTATAATATACTTTAAAAAATATAATTTATAGAATCTAATATTTTAAGTTATTATATATAAATTTAATAAAAAATAATTTCTTAAATTAATTATTTTTTTGGAGATTATAATAATTTCTTAAATAATATTTAAAAACTTAATTTTATTTTTTTATTAATTTATAAATAAAACACTATATTTAAATATTATTTATATATTAAATAATAATAAAAAATAAACTAAAAATAATTTATAAATATTATTCTTTTATTAAAAATAATTTCATTAAATATATTAAATAATAAAAATATTTTTTTTTATATAAGTTTAATAAATTTTAAAGATTTAATTATTTTATAATAAATAATATATTTAATTATTTTTAAATATCGGTCGATAATAATAAGAATTATATTAAAATTAAAATCCTTTGCTAGATTTTTATATAACGACAAGTCTATAACAAAATTTATTAAAATCTTATTTTAGGATTTTTTAGATTATAATAAACTACTTAATAATTTATATAACTTATATTATTTAGCTTTAACTCTTTAATAAATATTATATTCTTTATAATAATTATAGACGTTTATTTTTATATTTTTTTAATATTAAGATTTTTTAAAAAACTCGAGCATCTTCTCGACTTTATAATATTTTATTAATGAGTCGTTATAATAAAGTTTTATAACTTTTTTTATATAATATTAAGTCTTTTAATATAACGACTTTTAATTTATATCTAAAAAAACCCCCGTTATTTATTAACTAGATTTTTTTATTATTAATATTATAGTTTTATTTAGTTTTAAAGAATTTTTAAGACTAGAACACTATTGGATACTAGTATTATTTAATATTATTATTAGTTTTATATTATTAAAAAATAATTCTTATAATTATAAATTTCGATATATTTATTTTAATTTTAATTTTTTTAAAAAAATTAAAATAAACTAAAATAAATATAAAAATAAATATATTCTTTAAAAATTAAAAATTCTTTTAAGCGACTTTTATTTAATAAAATAAAATAATTTTATAGTCTCGAATTATACTTTATAAAAGATTTATAAACTTAAGAATTATATACAAGTATTAATAAATAAATCTATAATAAAAGTTTATAAATTTAAGAAAAACTTAAATATTATAAAATAATTTTAGTATAGACTATTTTATAATATTATAGATCCACTCAAGATTTATATAAATATTTTTTATATTAATAAAAAATTCAAGAAACTTGACTTCTTTAATATTAAACTTATATTTATTTAATTTATAAAATAAATTATTTTTATATAACTTAATAAAATATCTAATAAATATATAAATATATTATTTAAATATATAATTATAAAATAATTTAAAAATCCGATTAAGATTATATTAATATATATTTAGAATATTACTAGTATATTCATTAATCTAAAAAATATTATAAAATATTTAAAATAATTATAATAAGTCTTAAAAATTATTTTTTATTTATAATTCTTATAAATATATATATAATAATATATATTCTTAAAATTAAGTTTAATAAAAATTTTAACTCTTATTAGTTTATTAAAAGTTTTATTAATAAAAAAAGAGAATATTAATTTTTAATTATAACTTTATTTAAGTTATAATAATTAATATAAAGTTATAAGTCTTTATTTTTTTTCGGTATAAAGAAAATAAAGATCTTAACGAGACTTATATTAGACTTAATCTAATACTTATAGATTATATTTTATAAGTATAAATATAGTGCTTTTAGTTAAATTTTTAATAAATTATATAAAAGATTATAAAAGATAAGTCTATTTATATTAATTAAATATTTAATATTTTCTAGATTAAAAAGTTCTAACGTCTTGTCGGGATTAAAATAATCTAATATATTATATTTAAATTCTTAGAGATATAATAATATTTCTAAAAAAAAAAAAAAATTAGAGAATATTAATTTAATATATATTTATATTAAGACTTTTATAATTAAAGTTATATAATAATATAAATATTTAATAATTATTATAAAAATATAAGTTTTAATTTCTTAAATAATTATATTTATTTTTTATTAAGAATAATACTTAAGACTTAATGTTAAAATAATAATTAAACTTTTTTCTAAATTCTTTTAGAATAAAAATCTTAATATTATTAGATTATATTAAAATATATATATATATATATATATTTAATATAATCTATATATTATATAATAATTTTTTTATAAAATTTTATATTAAAAATAAGACGATAAATATTTATATTTTTATAATTATAGAACTAAAACTTAAATAAATATATTATATTATAATTATTTATAATAAAAATCTTAAAATTATAAATATAATAAACTTTAAATTTATTATTATAAAAGATTATAAATTTTTGATTATATTTAGTTAAAGATATAAAATCTTTATTATAAGTTTATTTATTATTAAAAAAATTATAATTTATTCTTATATTTTTTAGTTTTATAAATACTTTAAAGATATTTATCTCGGGCTAAATTAATTAAATATAAATTATTATATAAATAAATAATTTTTTTTTATTAAAACTAAAGTTATTGACATTTAAGACTTAGTTTTTTCTTTTTCCGATTTTTTTATAAAACTTAAACAAGACTTTTTACTTTAAATAATCTCGTTTATTTATCGTTATAAGTTTTTAGAATTCTTTATTATTTTTACTTTTTCAAGATTTTATTTTATTTATTCGCTATATTTTAAAATATTTAATATTATTTATATAATATTTTTTTTAATTATAAATAAAATAAATAATATTAATAATAAAGCCGGATTTAGAAAATAATCTAAAAGACTTAAGATTACCGGATTTATTATTATAATTAAAAAAAATTTTTAATATTCTTATTAAGAAAAATTAATAAAATTAAAAAAAATTTAAAATAAAATTATTTTTACTTAAATCTTTTTTTTTTTTTTAAATAAATAAAATATTTAGTTTTTTATATTTATTTAAACTAATATATAATAAACATTATAATTTATTTATAAAATATTAATATAAATTATTTTTTGATTTTTTAATTTTATAAAATAATATTAAAGATTTATATTTATTTTACTTATTCGTAAAATAAATAATAATTTATTTTAAAAAAATTTATTTAAGTATATAGCTTAATAATAAATTCTTTTAATAATTATTTTATATTCTAAAAGACTTAAAAAACTTTCTATTAATATACTTAAAATATAATAATTATATTAGCTAAAAAGACTTTAATTTTTTAAATAATTTTTTAAATATTATAAATATTATTTTATAATAAACTCGTTATAATATTTACTTAAATAAAATATTAATTATTGGTTTATATTTAGACTTTAAAGATTATTTTTTAAATAAAGATAAATGTCGGTTTATTTATAACGTATAATAGTCGTCACGTTTTCGTGAAAATATTAAGTGTATATATAAGTGATTAATTAAAGAAGAGAGTAAGATATTAACGATGTTAATATACCTTATCTCTTACTTGCTAACTATACCTAATCGGGATTAGCTATAGTGTTTATACGCGCTTGCTCACGTGTACACGTAAGCGTACTAGTTTATATACAAGTATTCTAGTTTATATAAATAGCTTGTTACGTATATAGTTATACGTAACAAGTACGTAGCAAGTAGTTTTATCAACATTAGAATTACTTTAAAAATAGCGTAAAAATAATATAAAAATCCAATCGAATATAAATTATTTAATTAAGCTTAATATAATCTTTAATATAATTAAAGTTTTTAAAATTTAACTTAAAATCATGAATACCCTTTTATAATATTATAATATACTCGTTCTTGTATTATTTATCCTCGTTTTATTTATTCTTTTATGTCTAATAATATAATATTTATATCGATTAATTTCTTTAAAGTATTCGATAGTTTAGACTTTGTTATTATATTAACAGGATTTAAATTTCTTTTAATTTATTTGACTTTTATAATCTTATGTCGTTCGTAAGCTTAACATAAATATATAATGTCGATTATAAGTTATTTTTCTTGCATAATGCTTAGCTTAACGAGACATTTATATAACGACTTTGAATTTATATAAATAATAAATAAGAGCTTGATTCTTAATATTTTATTAATCGTAAATATAATTAATACTTTTATATTAAAATCGTAAATTATTTTATATAATTTAGAAGTTAAAATATTTCTGATAACTCGTTTATACTTGATTAAAGATTAATAGAATATATTTATTTAATTAGTTTTATTAATTAATATAATTATATACCCGATTTAAAAGGAGAGATTCTTGTTATTTACGAAAGAAGTATTTATAAAATAGAATAGTTATAATAACGTTTTGTCGAGCTTAATAAAGTATAGTCTTTTAATAATATTTTAAATTTATTATTAAATATACTTGTTTAATACTTTAACGTCGTTATTTATAAGATCAATAAATTAAGCGGCGATTAAAAGATCGTATAATGCTTTAAGTTAATAAACGGACGTAATATATATTTTTTTAATGCATTAAGCGATATATTAATCTTTAATATTAAGGTTTTTGCGTATAATATCTTTGCTGCTTATAATAGTAATATTATTATTATTAACGATTTTTAAGTTCTAGTATTATTGTATTTATATAAGTATAATTAAGCTTAAAGTATTTTTAATATAAATAATATCGCTATTAAACTTTAGTTCGTGATTTAAAGTAAGTCGTTCTTGATCTTTAATTAAGAATTAAGTCTTTATTAATCTTAATTATTTCTTTTTAATAAAGGCGTCGTTTCCGATAAAAAGTATATTATTGGTTTAGAGTTTTATAATATTAAAAGGTCTATTGCTTAAGAGGAGATAAGGATCGTAAGTCGATTATTTTATATTTAATTTTTTGATATAATAAGAATAATAAGTCTTGAATTAATGATTTTTAATTTTAAGAATATTATATAATGATTTTATAATTTTGAGAATTAAGTTATTTTATAAATTTAAGCATTAAGTAAACTTTTAAAGTAGTTTAACGAAGAAATTATAATTAAGTAATATTGTCGATTAAATATAAACTTATAAGATATCTTATAAATATAAGTTTATAATATTAATTATTATAATAATAATATTAAAAATAATTTATTAATTAATACATTAGATTATTAATAATTATATTAATATTATATACTTGGAATTATTGTTATAAACTTAAATAACGAGTCTCGACTTTTTATATTTATTATTTATATTTTTATTCTTTATTTTATTAATAAAACAAGAATTAAATACGCGTGTTTTTTATAAAAGTTTATATTTTAAGGTTATTTTAAAGATATTTTTATTAAGAAGATTTATTATTTTAGTTTAACGGGAATCTTTATATTTAATATTGTCTTATAAGAATATAAAAATATTAAAGTATTTATAAAGATAATCTTTATTATATTTCGGGAAAGTAATCGATAAAGTATCTATAATAATTATATATTTTTTTTATATTATCTTGAGTAATATATTCCGGTTTAGCTTTAATTGACTCGTGTAACTTATAATAAAATTTAATAAAAATAAAGCGAAATGTCGTATTATTATATAATAAAGCAAATATATAAGATTTATTATTAATGACTAAAAGTTTATATAATTCTTTTTAATTATTAAGTTAATCGATATTTCTTTTACGTTATATTAAAATATTTAAATTTAATATAAGTTTATAGATTTTAATTATACTTGATTTATTTTAAATATTTAAAGTATTAACTATTTAATGTTTTTATTTATAGTTTCTAGATTTTAATTATTGCTTTCTTTAAAGCTATTAAACATTAAATAATAATCGGCGATAAAGCGTCGTATTTGACTATTTTAAGTAAAGTATTATAAATTAAAAGTATAGGAACTATATTATTAAGTTTTATAATATCGTTAATAGTTTTAAATATTATTTATAATATTATATCTTTATTAATATTCTAAATCTCGATTATAATAATCGAATAAGTATATCGAATCGGGTTATAATAATGCTTAATAATATTTATAAAGTTATAAGATTTTATAGAAATGATCTTAATTTTAATACTTATAATATTCGCGTATTAAATAAATTTCTTATTTATAAATTACTTTTTAATATCTATAACGAGTTAATTTAAAGGTTTTAAATATATATTAATTTAATACTTATATAAAGTATTTTAAGTATAGATTAAGCTAATATTTTAAAGTTATTAATTAGCTTAATAATGTATTTCTTTATTGATTATATAAAGTATTAGTTTACCCGAAATATAAAAAATATTAACGATAATAGAATAATTAAAATTAATGTCGTCTTTTAAGTTAAACTTAAAATAACCGAATGATTTATCGTGCTTTTAATAATACTTATAGAACTTAATAAAGAATTAAAGTAATTTCTTATTAATGTCGTAATTTATTCATTCGAGTATATCTTAAAATCTATTAATTAAAGGATATTTAAAACGATAATAAAAGTATTATAATTTAATATTAATCAAAAAATAAAGATTATAATTAAAGGATTTAATAATAAAACTATATAATAAAATATCTTAAAGAAGAAAAAAATATCTAAAATAATATATAATTAATATAATAATAATAAAAGTAATAATATAATTCGTTAAATTATTAAAATATATTTTTAATTTATTTATATCTTATAAATTAAAAAAGAATAAAATCTTTATTAATATAATATAAAATTTTATTTAATTAATTAATATTTTTATCTTTAAAGAACTAATAAAAGAATTAAAATTAATTTTAAATTATATCGTTACTTGACTTTTAATACTTTTATTAAAGGTAATGTTTTAATTTATATATTATAATATTTAAAATTAACTAAAACCAATAATTAAATATTTTAATACTTTAATATTAATTATGATTTTATAAAAGTAATAAGAATTATATTTTAATTTATCTTTAATTATAAAGATATAAATGTTTTTTATTTTATTAAGTTTTAGTATAAAGTTTTTACTTATTAATTAATATATTAAAGAAAATAAATTAAGATTATTTATAAGACTTTTTATATAAATATTAGTTATATTAACTATATTAGTCATTATAATTAGTTTAATTAAGAGATTTTTAATTAAATTAAACTATAAAGACGATAAATACTTTTTTATATTATTTATATCCATTAAGAGAATCTTAAAAGTATTATTTAGCTTATCTTTACTTACTTCGTCTTTATTAATTTTATCGTTATTATTTACTTTATCTTTAATATTAACTATATATTATAAGTAAATAACGTAGAATTTTCTGTCGAAGTTATAAGAACTAGTATTAAAATAATAAAGGTTTTAGGCTTTAAATTTTTTTTTTTTAATCTTTTATTTTTTTAAAGTATAATTTCAAGAACGATAATTAAATTTCTTATAAATAAAATATAACTTAAAGTCTTTAGTTATAGTTATAATTATTATATAATTTAATAAAATAAAATTATATAATCTATTAATATTTAAAAATCGATTATAGTTTTTATAAAAAAATAAGAAATTATATAATCGGCTTTTAAATTAACGATTATAACTATTGTGATTCGAATAATAATATTAATTTATAAAGAATATAGTCGATTTAATTTTTTTTTTTTTTTTTGTAAGTTATAATTAATAATTTAATTTTATTTTATAATAATCTTAAATTTATCGAAGGGTTTAAAATTATATATTAATAAATAAGTAATCTTTGATAAGCGGTGACGATTTTATTAATAAAGAATTCAAGATTTTATAAATTATTAAGAAGTTTATATTAAAGTAAGTATAAGTCGTTAATTAATAATTATATAATTTTTTTTATTAATTTATCGGGATATTTAATTATAATTATATTTAAGATAATTAAATTCTATTTATTAAAGTTAGTATATAAGTATTTAAATAATTCGAAAAAGCTTTAAAGTTTTTTATAAGTTTTAAAGTAAGATAACTTCGATAATTAATTATTGTAATAATAGTCTTAAGCTAATCCTTTAAGTATAACAAAAAAGGTTTTTATATATTACTCTTAAAGAAGATTTATTTATTAATAAATGTTTTTGAAAATAATATATTTATTTTTAAAGTTATTATTGTTTCTATTATATTTTATATTCTTTATATATATCTTTATTATTTTATTTATAGTTTTTATATAAAACATTATTTGCGGAAGTTATTATTAATATAAATCGAGAAGAATTAATATTCTTATAATAAGTAATATATAGTTTAAAAGTTAAGTTATTAAAAGACGCTTAATACTTTATAAACTAATATTAATAAAAGTAATTAGTTTAGCGATAAAGTCATTTTTAATTTAATTATTTTTAAATATATCGGAATTCTTTTATTTATATCTTTTCTTTTATTAAAAAATATTTAATAAAAATTATAATATCGATATATATTTTAAATTTATTTTTATAAAAATATTATTATATTAAAGATAAACTTAAATATTTTATTATTATTTTTTTTAATCTTATTAATAAGTTTAATAATAGAAAATAACTTAAAATTATTCTAAAATAGTTTTTAGAAATTATAATTAATTTTCTTGTTTAATGTATATTAAATTAGTTTAATATTAACGAACTTTTTAATATTATTTATTGTTTTAATTACCGGATTAATTTCTTTGTCTTATTTCTTTATACGTATCTTTTATTTAACTATCGTTATTCTTATTAATATTATATTAAATTATAATACTTTAAGAAGTATAACGCAAGATTAAATATATTTAAAATATTAAGAATATTTATTTATAAGTAATAAACTTAAAGAATTAAAAGTTTTTTAATCGTTATAAAAGACGTTTTTTTTTTAAGTATCTCTAAATGTTTAACTTATTTAATATACTTAATATATTTAATATTTATAATCTTCTTTTAATAAATAAATTATAATACTTCTTTGTCGTCATTAAAAGAGAAGAGAAGAAAAGAAGAAAAAGAAGAAAAGAATAATCTTTAAATATTTAAAAGAAATAAGTTAGCGTGTTTTAAGCTTAAAGATAAATATATAAAGAATAGGTTTAATTAGTTAAATAATTAATTACTTAATACTTAACAAGAAATAGTTATCTCTTATATAAGCTATCGAATACTTTATTATAGTTAATATAATACTTCTTTCCTTTAACGCGAAATATAAAAAGCTTAATTATAAGTTGTCGAATACTTTATTAATTTAATTAATTATTTTCTTTAATCTATAAATATAAATTAATTAATATTGGTTTACTTATAACGTATAATAATTATTATATTTTTATAAGAATATTAAGTATATATATAAGTAATTAATTAAAGAAAAAAATAAGATATTAACGATATTAATATACTTTATCTCTTACTCGTTAATTATATTTAATCGAGACTAGTTATAATGTTTATATACGCTTGCTCACGTGTGCACGTAAGCGTGCTAGTTTATATATAAGTGTTTTAATTTATGCAAGTAACTTATTATATATATAATTATATATAATAAGCACGTAATAAATAATTTTATTAATAATAAAGATTTTTTATTTTTTTTAATCTTTTTTTATAATATATATTAAAAATATAAGTTTTATAAAAAAAAAATTTATTAAACTTTATTTTAAGTTTTTTATATTATAATTTTAAAAGAATAATATTTTTAAAATTAAAGTTTATTACTTTAAAAAAAATTTATATTAATTTATTTTAATTTAATATTCTTAAAGTTAATAATTTATTAAAAGATAAGAATTAGATTAATAATAAAAATATTATTAAAAGAATTAATATATAGATTAATATATAATATATTAATATTTTATTATAATATTATAATATAATAATTAATTATATTTATAATATTTTTCTTAATTCTTAATTATTTAATTTCGGTAATAAGAAGAACTTTAAAAATTCTTGTTATTTTTAATTAAGCGTTAAGAGTAAACTCGTTAATAAGTTTATTATTATTATCGTGATTATTAATAGAATTATATAAAAGTCTATTATTAATTATTATATTTAATAAATCTTTCTTGTTATTGTTTAAAGATTAATTTAAAATATTATTTCTATCGAGTGTTTAATTAATTTTGTTAATTATAATTATTAAAAAAATATTTTAAACAAGAATATAATAAAGAAATATAATAATTATTTATTAAATTATTTCTTAATAAAAATAAAAAGAGATTAATTTATAAAATAATTAATTAATAAATAATAAATTAAAAAAATTAATAAATAAAAAAATTAATAAGTAATAAATTTAATAAATTTAATATAAAATTAATCTTTAATTCTTTTAAAAAGATTAAAAAATAATTTATTATATATATATATAATCGTTATATAAGTTTTTTATACTTATTTAATAAAATATATAAAAAATAATATAATTAATTTATAATTAATTTAAACAAGCAAAGAAGTATAAATACTTAAAAATAATTTATATAATAAATAAATTAATTATATATTATTATATTTATTAATTTATATATATTATAATTATAATAATTTAAATTTATAATTAATAAATAAAAAATTAAGCTTTCGATAATTTTTTATTCTTTTAAATTTAAAAATTTAAAAATTTTTTTTTAATTAATTTAATTTAATTATAATATAAATTAATTTTATCAATATTCTTTAAAATATAATATAAACTTTAAAAAATTAATTACGCGAAAATTAAAAGTTAAAATTAATTTATTATTAATAAAATAATAATTTTCTTTAAAGTATAATTATAAATTTTTTAATATTATTAAATCTTTAATTTAATTAATATTTATTATTAATTTCATTAAAATATTAAATAAAGTTTTTTTTAAATTATTTATAAATATATAATTTTAAATATTTTATAAATTTAATTTAATTATATTAATAATATTTATTTAATATTTATTTATAAAATTTTATTATTAATAATATATTTTATTTTATATTATAATTATATATATAATAAAGATTTAAATTAAATAAATTATATTAATAATTATTAATTTAAAATTTTATTTTTAAATTTTA
>Ga0302221_10000371_pt1 | contig 34590 bp, 3 predicted proteins | sample II_Palsa_E2_1_FD_193517 | JGI IMG/M metagenome (GOLD analysis project Ga0302221, IMG submission 193517) | Peat permafrost microbial communities from Stordalen Mire near Abisko, Sweden - II_Palsa_E2_1 | ecosystem: Environmental > Terrestrial > Soil > Palsa > Peat permafrost | place: Sweden... | reverse complement strand
TGAATAGAGTAAAGTTACTAGTAGGTATCTTCGACTACAGGGAAAACTCTTTCCTAATCTTTGTGTTGTGTTCAATGGAGACTTAGGGAGATTCTCTGTGGAGAAACAAGGCATAGATGGCACTATGTCGATTGCCGATTGCATACCAGATGAGAGAGAGCATAACGATAGAAGTGTCGCAAATACGGACTCGGGACTTTTATGTTTACCTCTTGTGTCATATTATGACGCAACATCACCTAGGCCGGAGCTTTGCGAATTCAAAGGCCTTGTTCTGTCGCAAGGTAAGGGACAGTCTAGGGGCCACTATCAACGATGGGGTGTTTTCGAGATGCAGTATTCTACGTTTTTCGAAGACTCCAATAATGAGGCGTCCGGCGAGTGGTACGTTGATCGAGAGGATGGCATTATTATGATTATATAACTGCCAGCTGCTGCCTCCGAGCTTTTGTCAGTTTGGTACAGCCATTTCTGCACCTTTAGCCATGATGTCAGGCTTACTGAGAATGGTTAGAACCATAGTGTATCGCCAGGAGGCACGCCTCGCGCCAGGAACGCGACTGGGTCTGTCCATATTATCTCGCCGTTGTGAGGGTGATATACTCGAGGAGACGAGTGACGGCGATCTGAGCGCTGCCATCTGCCGTAGAATGTTCTAGAAACATGTTCTTGCGCTACGCAGGTGACAATACTGCAAGCTACGGCGGAGTGTGATATAGTGACCCCGGGTGTTAACATAGTAGATCTTATCTCGGTTAGATCACATGACAATACGTTAAAACGTGAGAACCATCTTGTCGCACCGGCGTAACTCCTGGATAGTATTCTTTTCCTCTCTGATCGACTTTTTAAATTTAGACTTATAATGTTTTGGTACTAGACTATTCTTTACGTGCTCCGAATGTCGAAATAACCTTAGGGGTCGCGATAAAATAGGGGGTGACGGCAGAAGTAGCGATCAATAGCGGAAGCAAAACGATCGATAGCATGGTCAACCACAGTCTTTTGCTTATACTTAAGTGGTCTTCTTGAGGAAAAATAATTGAAGAAAAAAATGTGTAAACAACAAGTTTATAGACTTATTAAGTAAATGTTTGTGATTTTAAAACTGTAGATTCGTCTCGTTACAAGGTGCGTCTCGGCACACAAGGACGGACGTTATATGGGCTCGTGATAGAGTGCATGATATTGGCCTAAAAGAGCGCACTAGTAAGATGAGACACATACGGCAATCGACATACGGATATAAGCGCGCCCCCTTATCTATTTTTAGTCGCTTTTAGCCAAAAATTCTACATATTATATATACTTATAAAGGCACTTACTCCAATTCTAACTTTCACGTATTTCCGTATTTAACTTCTATTTTGGGATTTTAAAGGGAAGTTCGACCGCTTTAGTCTAATAGCTTAGCTTTATTCTAACGCTATTACCGATATCGAGATATAGGGCAAAAGAGAAAGTTTATCGAAATTTTTGCACGTTTACTTTATATAATATATTTAAATGCTATACTTAGCATTTAAATAAAGATTTCTAATGCCCTTTAAAGAAGAGTAAATAAAAGTCGTGTGCAAGCTATTATTAAGTGTTAGCATGCGAAACTGATAATATTTTAAAAACAATTAAGATTATACTTTAAAACCTTTAAGCTTATTTTAAAGGTTTTTATTTATTAGTAACCTTCTTATCTTAAGCTCCTTATATTAGCTAATATGACTTTAGCTCGACTAATTTATCCCTTCTTTTTATAATCGTCTTTTGTTTTACTATATTCTCTTTAAGAAGTCTTATACCCTTTTTAATATTTGCTTTAAGTTCTTCTTATATCTTAACAAGTATTATATTAATCCTTTGCACCGACTCGTTTATTTACGACATCTTATTGTCGAGGTGTTATCGAGGCAAAGTCTTTTGCTACTATTGTAATAAAGTCTTTTATTACTATTATAGCAAAGTCTTTTGCTGCTTTCGTTTGTTAATAGGTTTATTTTCATTAATAGGTTTCGCTACTATAGTAGCTAAACCTTAAAAATTGCTAAGATAAATTAAATCCGACTTATTAGCATTTAAATTAAATATTAGAGAACTTCGATTGCTTATAATATTATTAAACTACTTTCGTTTCTTAGTGCTTAACTTAAATATATTAAATAAGGAATTAGCACTATCTTCGAAGATATTATAAGGAATTAGTTAATTAGAATTTGTATTTATATATTAGATCGTTTATAAATAATATAAGCAAATACTTACTTAAAAGTATTTCCGATTTAAGTTTAATGCTATAATCGCTAATTAATTTGCAAGATAGCTCTAATTCGGCGACAATTTTAGGCTAAATGTCCTTTACTAAATTAAATTTAATTGCTAAAGCCTTTGCCTCGTTTTCGAGTAGCTATTATATGTCCGGGGAACTAATATGTCCTTAGTTGTCGGGAATAGCATTAAGTTTAAAACTATAATTATTAATTAGCTACGCAAGTAAAGATGCTATAATTAGCTTTTCTTTCTCTTAATTCTCCTTTTACTTTTTAAGTAATTAAGCTACTCGCTCTTTAAAGGAAAACTTATTATCCCTCGGAATTTAGTCCAAATTTAAAACCTTTTTAAAAACTTTATAAATACGTGTATTATTTGCGATAATTTATAATAGGATTTTAATTTTCTCTAGTTTCTTTAAGTATAAGGATATCTCTTTTATATTATTTGCACTCGGCTATTAACTTTTAAGTAAAAAACCTTTTTGTAGCTTATATTACAAAAATTTAAGTTATACCTCGAATATTATTAATCTTTTGATTTTAACTTTAATTTGGTCAATTATACTTCTTTCTTTTACTTTAATATAAGTAATAGCTTTAATCCGCACTTAATTCTTATAATATTAGTTTTTAAAGATATTTAAAGTAATAGTTCCGAAAGTAATAACATATTCGAGCTAACTAAGTTAAGCGTAAAAGCGTTATTATTAATAAGATAAAGTAAGGCATTTCTTGCTAGCTAAAGGTTTTTAGTAAAAGTTTCTTATACTTCTTTTGCTAAAGATTAGATTTCCGGGTATAGCTCCTCGGGGCTTTGCTATTCTAAGCAAGAATTATCGAGAATAGAGTATAACTCTTTGTCTAATAGCTAATTAATCTTTATACTTAAGTAATTATTGTCGATTTTTGGGTTTAAGGTTTAAAATAAAGTTATATTAATAGAAGACTCTTAATAAAAGGAAGAAAATTGTTTAGTAAAAGATAATATTAAAGCAAAGCAATACTTAAAAAGGAGCTAGCTTTTTATATTTCTTTTTAAAAACTTAACTTACTATTAAATCCCATTTCTCGGTCGTTTTTTATACTTTTAATTAAAGCAATGCCGCTTTTAACGCATCTTATTAGCAATAGTTTGTTAATAGCAAGGCATATTGCTAAAAGTATCTCGGGATTATTAAGTTTTAAAGATAAATCGAGACAAGTCTTTGTCTTTAAAGGGTTAGCTAAGTATCGGCCGCATATTATTTATTATAATAGCTATTTTACTCTTATAAGGATAAGAAGGGTCTGCTACCGATAACCCCTTTTTATAAGAGTTGCTTTAATAAAGTAAAAATAAATTTAACTAATTTTAAAAGCTTTTCCCTTGTATATAAGCCCTATTAATTGTAAAGTTTACATATAGGATCTTATCTCGATATAGCACTTTAACAAGTATAACTTATCGCAATTTCGAATACGAGATATATTTTAGGATATTTATTATATAGCTATAAAGTAGTAACTATTTTAACTTTATAATTTGTAAATTTACTTTCTCGGAAGTAATATTTTAAATGCTTTGCTTTTTTATAAAGCTAAAAAGGGATAATAACTACTATTACCTTATTTGCTTTAAAGATAGCTCTTATTCCGATGCAAAATTCGGCCCTTTTTAATATTATTTTCCTTTCGAGTAAACTAATAATAAAGAGCTCTCTTAAATCCGCATATTAGCAGCTATTTATAATATAAAGGTATACTCTTTCCTTACTTATCCTTTATTTTACTTTTATACCTTTAACTTAACTCGATTTATCTTTTTACGCCTCGTCTTTAAATATTAAAAATTTATATAAGAGTAAGATATTAGCTTTACTATAATGCTTAACTATTTTTAGTATATATAATGCTAAGCACTTTACTTTAAACTTTTAACCTTACTTGCTAATTTCCCGACCTTATAATAAAAGAGATTTAATAAGTAATAAAGATGTAATTCCCTATAATTAAGGATATTATAAAAAGCAAGAATCTCCGCTTTAAATTCTTTGTCGTGCGGCAATAAAGCTTAGCTTTAAGCAAAATTTAAATTGTAATTTTAAAAGTTTTATAAGTAATAATATACTTTTACTTTTATTCAAATATGCGATATGCTAATAGTAATATAAATGCAGCTTCTTCTAGTTATGCGATAAAGTATTACTTAACAAAAAATGTTTTGTCTCAAGAATATATTAATTAAACTTATTAGTTATAATGCTAAGATTAGTTAATAAACTAACCCGTATACTATTATTAAGCTTTCTAAAATCCTTAAAAAGACGAAAATTTCTATTTAAAGTAAAATTACTATTAATATACTTGTCGGATATCCGGAAAGGTTATATATAATAGCTTGCTTACTTGTATTAAAATTTTAGCTATAAGTTTTAGCTACTTGTATCTTTAAGACAAGATCGGGTGCAAATAACTCGGCTATAGTCCCTTAAATGTTAATAAGAAAAACCTTTAATATCCTTAAGAATATTAAGCTAATTAAGCATTAATAAGAATAAGAATTAATTCTTATAAGTCGAGATAATTAAACTAAAGGCGAGTATTATTTCCGTTATACCTTATTTTTGCTAATATATTTAAAGCTTTAATTATATATAATATTCAAAGAAAGCTAAAGTAAATTGCGACTACGACATTAATTATTTATAATAAATAACTGTTAAGATTAGCAATATAAATAAAGTCCTTTAACGAATTTACGCAATAATAAGACTAGTAAGTAAATTAGCTTACAAGTTAAAGGACTTAGATAAAATCGTAGCTAAAAATCTCGTTAACCTTTTTAAAGATTTATAAAGAATCTTAAAAAGTGTAAAAGATAATATAATAAAAGAGGGTAAAACAAATATAAAGCGCTTAAAATAGATAATATTTTAATATATGTCCTATATCGACTACATTTGCAATTAAGAGACGAATTACTAGCGTTAATTAGTAATACTTTATACCTGGCCTTAACAAGTTTATATATTCGCTTTCAAGATAAGCAAATAAATACATATAGCTTCCGAGCTCAGCTCCCTTTAAGGCTTATAATACCCCTCAAAGACTTATTAGCGCGAGATAAATAGCTACTTTAATCCTAAGATAGATATAATACTTAAAAGATGCTTAATATAAAATTGTTAGCTATCTTTTAAATACCCTTTCGACCTTATTAATAAGGATACGTCCTTATTTAATACTTGGGCATTAACAAAAAGATACAAAGAGCAAAAGAATAAGTTAAGAAATTTCGACGAAGGTTATTTAGCAAAGCAAACGATCTTTACTATTTTTATAAAGCAAACGTCTTCTTTGCTATTAAAGAAAAGGTAAGTATTATATATATATTTAATTAAGAAATACTTATTTGGCCGCCGACAATAAAGCATATTATAAGTCTCTTTATAGTCTATATAAAGATAGTAGCTAAAAAAGCTATAAGGAATAAAGCTACCTCTTTTAAAATAAAAGATATTAGTAAATTTTAAAGCTAGTAATAAAGGTAAAATTAGAAAACTTTAAAGATATCGAATTGCTAAGTCACAAATAATAAAAGATTATACTAGCTAGCTATTAATTATAGCACTTAAATAAAGACTTCTTTATTTAATATTTTATATAGCAAATAAGTGCAAAATGCAAACTTAAGCCTACTTTATCGAAAAGTCGAGTCTGTCTTAAATGCTATAATCTTCCCTCTTTTCTTTCGTCTTATCCCCTTTATTAAAGTAATAGCATATCACGCGTTAATAGTCAAGGAAAGGCAATAACTTTAATCGGAACCCCGATTTTAGCAAGTCGTTAAACGATACTTTATTAATCTTATCGTCTTAGCACAAAATTGCTAATATTATTCGAAGAACGGTGCTTCTTATACGACACGAGTAAACGAATCTATATATTAACCGGTTAATTAACGACTTTTATAATCGAGTATATTCTCGAGTATTTGTATAATATTTATTTGCATTTCCTTAAAAAGAAGCTTTAAAAACACAATTAAGAGTCTTATAAATAAGAGAATATTACAATCGGGATAAAAGTATATTATTCTCTTACTTATAATAAAATACTAATAAATCGATAAAGCTACTTTTTAAGATTCTTTAAAAGTTTATAAAAATGCTATTATAAGATTCTTAGACTTGTAAGAAAATGTGATATTAAAGACCTTTAAAGATTCGTTGTCGTAATAAGTTAAAGGGCGATCTTTATCTATAAGAGGAAGCGCTTAAATCGTGTAAGCTTTAAAGAAAGAGAATCTTTAAATCTTATCTCGGATTTCGAAAAAGAAGTTTAAAAAAAGGTAAAAATCTTAAAGTCTTTAAGATTTACTAGTAAGAAATTAATAATAAGGGTCCTCGATATTAATATAAGGCTAATTAAGGGGTCGCTTCTTATAATTAATAAGAAATTAGTAAAAATCGGCCATTTCTTTATAAGTATTTATATTTAATAATAACTCGAAACTAGATAAGACTATTATTAATATAAAGAGAAAGTAATAGGGGGAAGTTATAAGGTAATAAGAAGCTAATTTAACCTAATATAAGCGACAAATTAAGATAAGATTAAGAGATAAATAAGAGATTAAGTTAAAGGAAAGTAAGCGTTAAAGAGATAAAAAGAGTTATAAGTTAATATAAGGGCAGCCGCGCTTTATAGGGGTTAAGCGGCCGCTAAAGCTATACTAGGGCCTAAGTCACGTAGCCTTAGGCTAGCCTTAATATAGCTTTAGTCTAGCACATTATAAGGCAATAAAGCGGTACAATTAAGCAAAGAAAGAAAAGAGACTAAATAGTAGTATATTTGACTAAAGAGCTAAATGCAATCTTAAGGTGTTTTATCTTACTTCGCTTATATTACGTCCGCTGACTTATAATATGCTTTCAAATTAACTAGCAAGTTAATTTTTGCTAAACGTCGAATTTGTATTACTTAATTTATCGGGAAAGTTATAAAGCATTTAAATAATAGCTTTTAAAGTCTTTATTATTAATTTTGCTTTTTAAAGCTTTTAAGATAAGGCAAGGTTTAAGTTTAATAGAAGATTATAGTAATATTTTATTTAGCTATAATTATACACGTATTACGCTAATACTTCGATATACTTATTAATTTGAGATTAAAGTCGCCGATTCTTTCGTATCTTACATATAACCTTAGCACATTTAATCGACAGTTTTTGCTCGGTATTATAAGCACGATATTACAAGTTATATATATCGGCGACGCTAATATTATATATTATAAAGGTATATAAGATTTCTTTAAAGTTATTATTAAATAAGTGCCCCTTTTAATATTTAGTTAAAATTATACCTCGCTAATAGTAGTAAAGTGCTTACTAACGCTATATTATATTTAATCTAATATCCTTCGATATCTTATCTTAAAGTAAGATAAACTTTATATTTTAACCTTTTAAGTTTTATATATTTAATTATATAATATTGCAAGTTGTTAAAGTAAAGGTTTTAAGACGTTAGATAACGTAATAGTAATACTATTAAGAATATGCTATTATCCCGAATTAATTATAATTACCTTAAGTTTATTAATAACTTACACTTAAGCCAAATTACCTTCAAATAAATAAAGGCTTAATAACTTAGTAATTATCTTAACTCGACTATTTAAAGGCATAATCTTACTTAAAGTTCTAATTATCAAATATTAAACGTTTTTAAAATTTAAAGACTACTAATATTATAAGGATAGCACTAAAAGTATAAACTAACTATTTTTTATAGCAACTTGACCTAATAAGCATAGAAATGTGTCTTATTATTTAAGTTAATAAAGACATCTTTATAAGGGAGAAAAAAAGGATTAATAAAAAGGAATTAAGATTTTGTTATACAATTTGCCGACTAGTTTTTAAGTTTATCCCGGGGCAAGGAGCATTACTTCCTTTATATGCAAAAGGAGCCTCTATTTAGCAAAGCCCTCGAGAAGTAACCTTTAAGAGACCCGACTCTTTTACCCTTCTTATATACGTAAGCTATTATAAGCATATAAGCACTTAAATTTTAAAGGAAGTTCCTAGTATAAAGAAGTAATTATAAGGGGACTAATAATAAATTTGTAAATTAATAAGAAATACGAGTTTTTTGCATATAAATTACTTAAAAATATACTATCAAGTTGTAATTTAATTAAAAGAGGATATATTTAAAGTTAATCTTAAAATAAATTGCTTTTAGCAAGAGTATAAGTTAATTAGGAAAGCATCTAATAAGCTAATTTGTAAGCGTCTTACGTGCTAAAAAGCTAAAAATAGTTGAAATAGCTAAATAAAATTACTAAATAATTCTAATTACTTTCCGTTTTCTATCCCTTTTAATATATTTTACAAATCCTTTAACTATAAGCATATAGTCTCCCGCTTTAGCTTAGCACTAATGCTGCAATTAATGCCGCAATAATTCTTAATCTTCCCTCTCGTTTAATTACTCCTTTATAGGTTTTTTATTTAAAAAACATTTATAATACCGTCTTACTATTATATTACTTGCTTCCCTTTTTGCCCAAGTTGTGTGCTTAGCAAAAGCCTCTTATTTAAGCTTCGACTTATATTCTTTTTCTTCTTTTTTATTTATATTTTTCTCTTCTTTTACATCTTCCCTCGCCCCCCCTTTTCTCTTCTTCCTTTAAGTTATCTTTAATGCTAGCGTCTCTTTATTATACTTATCCTTTGCCTTTCTCTTTGCTTAGTCGTTTCGAAGTTTTTAACCTTTTAAACCCTTATTTCGGGATAAACGTGTTTTGTGGGTATTTATCGTGTTTAAATAGCTTATAACGTATTAGAATTTTCACTATTAAGGAAGGGATAAAAAAGGGCTAATAAAGGATTGCATAGAATATATTTTAATATAAAGGAAGACAATAAACTAAAAAAGTAAAAGTATAAGATCGAAGGATAGCCGACAAAGGGGGCCATTTTAGACATATATAAAAGAGGATAATAAGAAAGCGCGTAAAGCGCAATAAAAGTAAGCAATTACTCGAATAACTCTATTATATATTAATTTTATAGTTAAAGCCACGTGTTACTTGTAAAATCTTAGCCTTCTTTATATTAACTTTATTATTAAAATATAGCTATAATTAAATATAAGTTATCCGATCTCGATTTTTATTACTTTGCTTAATTTTAGTTGCCCCTTAATTACTTTGTTATTACCTCGCTTTTACTTCGCTTAATTTTAATTACCTTTACTTACTTAAATCGACTTTAATTACCCCTTTATTACCTTGCTTAATTTTAATTACCTTTACTTACTTTAAATTAATTACCTTTATCGCAATAGACTACTATAGCTTTTAGAATCCGGCTATTAAGTTTACTTTACATATTGCTAACACACGTTAAGCAATTTATATTACATTTAGTAGTTCTTTAAACGCTCGAAGTTACTAATAAATATAGCTATCAATTTTGCACTTAAATAGTTCTTAAAAAAGAGCTAATTCCTCTTTAATTAAGTGTCGGCTATATATTATAATAGTATATACTTATTAATATTAGCTTTATATATATTAAGACGAAACTAGTATCGGGCTATAATATATAAATCGACTTTATTATATCTTGACCTCTTTTTTAAGCCTTATAAAGCAACGCTTATTTTTACTTTTTTTTATCGGCAAAAAGTTTAAAAGTAAAGCGTTATAAGCTTTATTCTTTAGTAATATTATATTAAATTGTTAAAAGTATAATATTGCAAATATTTGCATTTATTTAATTACAAGAAACGACAACTATTTAACCCTTATTATAGATAATAGCCTTAAATACGCGCAAGTAAAACTAAAAGGAGGCAAAGACATATGCTATAAGACGCTTACTTATCTAGTAACTTAGCTAGTCGACAAAAATAGTAAACTTAAGCAATAAAACTTAGCTAATTATATCTTTGCTAAACTACTTTTATTATTTATTAATATATTATATATCTTTGCGCAAGATTATAAAGGCTTTAATAAAGTAATAAAGATATTAGCTATATAAATAGTAAAAGGCTCGGTATTAAGCTTGCTTAAAGCTATCCGGCCTTAGTTGCTTGTAGTTACAAGTATACTTAGCAATTCTTTCGACTTTAAAGCTTTTTGTTTTCGTTTAAAGGTACTCTTTAATATTAAGTTTTTAAAGTTATTCTCTTTATTAAAAGTAATTAATCTTTTAAGCACCGGTTAAACGCTTACTTATTAGCATTTTAGTAGTTTATTACAAGTTTTGCAAAATAAGATATATTTAATATATACCGAGCAAGTTAACACTTATATACTATTTTTTATAATTTATATTGCTGCGTTCTTTAATATAGTATTATATTAATTTGCTACATCGCTATTATAAACCTTTAATTTTATTTGTTATACGAGAGAAGACTATCCCGTTTCTCCTAATTTCTAGCATTATATAGCTATATTTATAAGCTTATATTTTAAGTATAAGGTTCTCGACAATATTCTTTAAGACTTTATTGCTTTAATAATCGTTTTTAATAGCTTCTTTCCTAATATATATAATAAGTGCTAACTTTACTAAAAAACGCTTTAGTCGAATTAACTAATTTAAGTGTTTAACCCTTTAAAGGTTTTTTGTATATTATACTATTAATATTGCACTTTAAGTATTTATGATTATATAAACTCCCGACAATTAAGTAATAACTTAATTTATACAAATATTAAAGTATAAATAATATTTATATTCTTTTATATAAAATATAATAGTTAATTAGCTACTAAACTTTATTAGCAAAGCTTAAAGTAAAATAACTAATACTAGTCGCTATTATAATATATTACTTTATACTTCGCTTATCTTTAAAGAAATTTAAAATACCCTTTAAAATGTAGCTATATTATATGCGACATTTGCGTGTATATCTTCGGTATATTATCGAAAGGGGTAAAGTACTATTATAACCTTATTACTTGCCTTATTTACTAAAAAGGGATTTAGTTTTAAGTAAAGTTATTGCTATTAACTTATCGGGTAAAATTAGTAGCATTTGATAAAAGTAATTTAAGAGGTATTATTTTATTAAGATTTATGGAGGAGCTACGTTAAGCATTTAACTTCCTTTACTTTATATAAGAGCACTTTAATTATATTATCGGGACAAGCTTAAGTAAAAAGCCGCTTTAAACTTTAGCGCTAAAATGCTAATTACTTATAAAAGGTATTATAACTATTAAGCTTTTTGCTAAGTATTAAAGCCCGAAGCAATATCTTAATTTCTTTTACAAATTTGCAAGAATTATTTTCTTATTAAAGCGTAATATTAAATATTTAATTTATGCGATATTCCCGCGCATCTTCGCTTTTTATCTTATAAATAGCAAGTATAACGTTACTATCTTAAAAGAAGCTTTAAAAGAGGCGTTTAGATTAGGCCCTATCTTTAATTCTTCAAAATTATAGTTATTAGGGATAAAATTCGCGGTTATAGCAACTATAATATCGGATATTATATTATACTTAATCTCGAATTATAATAGTAAAAGAACTTTTAATAAAGATTCAAGTAAGTTAAAACTTTTCTTGCTTTACTAATATTAATATATTAAAGTATAAATACCTTCGCGCTAAAAAGGCAATAAATAAAATATTGCTTTAAGAAGCGTAAGTGTTTATAGTCTGTTAATTTGTGCTTATTAATAATTAGTAAAGCAAGGTGCACAATAATAGCCCTTATATAAAGTGCTATAACCCGAACGATTTAAAATTAAAGCTAATTAAGCTAGTTTTTTTAAACTGATATATTTGAAGTCTTTTAATACGTTTTAAGATAGCGGGTTAAAAAATAATAACCTTGTCCGGCTAAGCTTATTTCAAGTTTACTACATTTAAGGCAATATAAGCTATAACTTAATTCTTTTAATTAAGACCGGCTTTTAGTAAAAGCTTTTATCGCTAATAGCTTTAAACGTTTAAAACCTAATATAAGATAAAGCTTTAGCTCGTGTCTATCGAGCCTTTATGTAGTTATTATTACTTAATAGCTAACTTAGCTAAGAAGATTACTAGTATAAATTAGACGAAAAAGCAAAGAAATAGCACTTCTACTTTAATTTATTACTTATAAGGCCGGAACCTCGGATTAACGATATAGACAAGATATAGTATCTTTACAACTAGATTTACTATTATTTAAGTAATATAAAAGGCATTACTAAAGCTTTTAAAGCAATATCTTTCTTTTTTAAGCTTAACGGGCCTTTAATATAAGAAGATAAGCTATTTATATGCTATGGCTTTATTTTATCCCGGAGTTTAAATAGCCGGTCTCTCGTATAAAGTCTTAAAACTAGTTACCCTTTTGCACAATTCTTATATTATAAGTCTTCTTTTAAGTTTCTTGGCCCGAATAATATTTGCTAGCTATATAAGCGCTTCTAGAAAGGGGTTATATTTTATATACGCTATCCCTTTAATCGAGTTAACATTTAATTAGCATTTAATAAATTATTTTATTAAAGCATTAATAAATTTTTACAAAAAATAAAATAGTTTATTAAATAATAAAGATTTAATGCAAAGTTTAAACTTCTAGATTATTAAAGTAAAATTAAGCGATATCGACCCTTAGCTTATATTTATAAGCTTTAGCGTTATTATAATATATTAGCTTAAGTATTAGAAAAGAAGCAGTCTTTTACTATTTAAATAAGAAGACTTAACAAGAAGTAGCGGTTATAATAAGAAAGGAAATTTGATTTAATATAGCTCTCTTTAATGCAATACTATAATTAACTAATTTGTTTAAATCTTATATAATCTTAATTTTTAGTTATCTTAATAAATCTTCCTTTTATCGCTTTTATGCTTATAAGGACAAGATTATACTACTTAGCCTTGAAAATCTCGTATAATAAACTAGCTAAGTGCCTTATTTCTCTATTAACCGAAGTATTAACCTTATTAACTTATCTCGAATATTATATAATCTTTATAAGATGTAAGAAAAGTAATTATCTTTACTTATATTTACAAATAAATCCTTTAACGCAAGCAGAAATTTTCAAAGCTAAAATTTAATTATTATAAATGTATCGGAGATAATATATATTAAAGGCAAATCGACAAATAAAAAGCTACTTTTTAACTTGTAAATTTAGTTAAAATAAAGTTATACGATACTAAAGTAATACCCTTTTAGTAATCTTTTCTTTAATGCAAGATAAACAATTCTCGGAGGTATAAACTAAGACTTATAAGCTTCTAATAGCCTCGCTAGTGTTAAGTATAAGTAAAAACTTTAGTCTTAAATCTATTACTTTATAGCTTTACGCGTTTCGAGGCCGAGTTTAATAACTATTCTTAAAATTACCTTTAAACTTAATAAAAGGCTTTTAAAAATCTCGTCCGAAATCTTATTCTTTGCTTTTATCTTCTTGTATTTGCTTTAAAATAAAGCTATTACTATTCTAGAAATGTAATATAATAGTTTAACAATATTATAAATAATAGCTATAAAGAGTAATATAAGTCTTATTACTTGTAATAATCGGTAAAAGGAGAAAATATTAACTATTACTTCTCTTGTTAAAAGTAATAGCGTAAGCTTTAATTTATATTGCTTTATAATATTTATAAGATGGAAAAGCTTCTTGTATAAGTCGAGGTAATAATAAGGGGTTTCGCTTGCAATTTATTTATTTATTAGATATAAGATCTTGCTATACTTTAAAGGGTTATTATACTCGTATGCAAGTAGTTAATTGTCCTTAAGAAAGGAATAATACTTAAAGCGGCTATATTTAGTAAATAATATTAAGTTTATAATAAAAGATAGCAAAAGATAATGCAAAATAAAAGTATCGGGTATAATAATAAAGAAAGGAAGTTAAGATATAAGCAAAAGTGTTATATTTTATATCTCTTAAAGCTTATAAGATATCGCTTCTCGTAACCCTTTAATCGAATAATATTATTGCCAAGATTATCTTTATATATAAATATTAGACTATTATCTTGCAAGTAATAGTTAAATTTATCTATTAGCTTATATTAGCATCTTTCCTTTACTTAGTAAGCGGACTTTCTTAAAAGTGCTAAATCCAAAAAGCTTTAAAAACGGGCTAAATTTAAAAGATAAGTATTTACTTTATTGTATTTATTAATAGAATATTTAAGGGATTTTGCACTAATTACTTCTTTATAGCTATATTCTCTCCTTGGCAAGGACTTAATTTAAAGCATTTAACTATTTTAAATAGCAATTTTTTATAGCTTTAAAAGCAAGTTAAAGTAAACGCAAAAGCTATCGAGACCGGCTTAATAAGGGTTAAAGTAGTCTTTAAACTTTTACTTAAATTAAGCTTAATTTTTTCTTGCTATTCTTGCTTTTATTAAACTTAATAATAAGCATATTACTAGCAAGTTATTATCTTTTAGCTTATAATCTTTCGGCTATCTTATTAATCTTATAAGGATATTTACCGATTTGCTAAAGTTTTAATCTCTTACTTTATTTTAAAATAATAGCTTGCTCTTATAACCTTAAAGGCTATAGTTAATAAATAGGGCCTTATAGTTAAAGAATACTATTATTTATTTTAATATCGCTTATCTTATTACCGTTTTCTTTTAAGTTCTCTTTAGCGCTATAATAATTGCAAAGTAATTCCTCGAAGGCCTTATTAAAAGTCTTATTTAAACACGGTTTACGCGCTTTTGTTAATGTCTTTAGCAACTTTAAGATTATAATTTCGTCGTTTAAAGGTTATTATATAATAAAATATTGTCGTTTTCTAAGAAATTTGTAAAGTAATATTTTAATACTTTATAGTTTTTATAAATTTTAATTTGCTTATATAGCGCGATTTTAAATTTTAAATTATTTGAGAAAGTTTTAAAAATAATGCTTCTCAAAAATAATAGCCTTTATATTATTTAAAGGGAAATTTTTGCTTTAATATCTTTATTATCTTTTAAACATCTAATAACATAGTTTATAATATTTTAAGATTTTATAATTTAATAATAAACAAATAAAAATTTGTTATTAAGCAAGTTTACTATTTTAATAATCGCTTAACTAATATTTTTTAAGGCTAAATTTAATTGTTTAGCTATTATATATCTCCTTATAGCTTGTAGTTTTTTAAATTTGTTATAGTCTTATATTTTTTTTCGCATTAGCTTAAATAGCAAAAAGAATAAATTATAGCTTATATTTACTTTCTTTAACTTTAAATATAAAAGAAGATTAGCTTAACCCCTTTATAATATAATCCTAAAATAAGCGCTTTTTCTTAGCGCATGCAAATTATTTACTAATCTCGTTAAATATTATAAAGTCTATTATTTATAAGTATTTGCTTTTTAAGACGTATTATATTAAACTTATTAGTATTTTTAAGATTAATTCCTTTATTTGCTTTATTATATTTTACATTTAGTAATTCTCTTTTTAAAGCATTTAAAGTCGTTTTAAGTGTTAATCGGACTTGGGCACTCTTGCTTTAATAGTCGTTTTAGGATTTACTTCTAATAATTTTTTAAGTTATAATGCTAAGATTTATAATAGTAGTTAATAAAAAGATATCCTTTAAGCAAGATGCTAAAAAGAAATCTTAAAAGTTTAAGCTTTTAATAAATAATATTTTTTTAAGTATAAGAGTTTATTATAATCTTTATAAAAGAAAGAGTTAACTTGACAAGAAGCTTCGCAACTTTATACTTTAAAAGGGACACCCTTCCCTTTTAAGTAAAGTTAAGGCTATAAAGAAGGGTATAATTAAGTAATGCCTTATATAAGCAAAGTAATAACTTTTAGCTATTAAGATTCGAATAGTCTCGTTTTATTAAATTAAAAAATAAAGATTAGCTATAAAAAAGGCTAAACGTTATATTATAATAATTTTATAGCTACTTTTAAAGGGTTAATTATTCTTGTATTTATAATATTAATAATTATATATGTTATAAGGTTTGCTATATATATAGCGTTTAGTTAATAAGCCAGGCAATAATGCTTTATATAAGCGAAGTAATAACTTTTAGCTATTAATATTCGAATAGTCTCGTTTTATTAAAGAATAATTAGTTTTATTAAGCAATCACGTAAGCAATAGCCCCTTTTCGGCTTTATTGCCCTTTGTTTATACGCTAAAATGCGTTATAAGTCTTTATAGTCGAAAGTAGCTTTCTTATCACATTTCTCCTTAAACAGCTTAGCGTATAATAGCCTTTAAAAGCGCTTATACTAGTCAAAAACAATTCCTTCCCTTATAATAATATTAATCGATTATTATATTAAAAATATAATATAAGAGATTAAAGCCGTCCTTTGAAGCACGCTAAGCAAGGTAATAGTTAGCTAAGCTATATAATATTATTATTATTATAGCTAGCTTACTTAAGTATTTAAGGTTACTTATAATAGCAAGTATTGCATATTGCTTATATAAGTACAAATTCCTCTTTATAATCGTCTTTCTTGTCCTTCTTTTTGAGTTATTTATTGCTTCCTTATAAACATAGCTAAGATTAAAAACTTTAAAGAAAAATTAATAAAGCTAAGAAGTTCTTTTCCTCTTATTTTAAAGATAGCTCCTTTAACCCGAAAAAGAAAGGCTATAAACGACGCCGCTCTTATTTAGTAAAAGAAGCTAGCTAAAAAGGGCAAGGCTATTATCGATTTTCGCAATAATAGTAATTATATAATTTAATAATTTAAAATATTTGTATACTATTCTTCTAATTCTACTTTATAAACGTTATATATATAAAGCAAGTCGATCGAGAGAACGTTAAGCTTGCAAAAGTAAACTTATTTATGCTCGGAAAAGATAAAGACACTTAAAATATAAACTAGCTTAAGAAAGAGAAGTTAGTTTATAATAACGCATATACTATTATAAATGCTAATATAAACAAATGCAATACGTGCTCTTAATTGGAAGTGCAAGCCAAGTCGGACGTGGAGCTAAATCGAGTATGCTAAACTAAAGCTAAATCTTTATTATTAAAAGGGGATTATACAAAAATAATATAAGTTAAGCTTAAAAAGAAGAATATAAAGGGTTTAGTGCAATAGTATCTAGTTTGCGGAGCTAAAGTAGGCGTTGCTATTATTATAAATTTAAAGGGTGTAATAGAGAGCTAAAGGACTTTTGTAAAAGATAATAATAGGGAATAAGCAAGTAAACTATTCTAAATGCAAGTCGCATTTACGTTAGCGTATTATATAAAGTATAAAAGAGTAAAACTTAGGATACTATTAAAGGAGCTAAATAGTATAATAGCATATAAGCATTTCGAGGATATTTAGCTTATCTTAGAAAAGGAATTAAAAAGTATAAACTATCTTATAAACCTTTTCGCTTTATAGTAATAAGTAATTTACTTTTAAGTTATAAGAAGAGATTATAAAGACACTAATAAATTATTATAACTTCGACAAAGTTATTTTATTCCTTTTAGCTAGCTCGGTTATAATACTAATATCTTTTATTAGAGAATCTCTTAAAACAAGGAAGATTATAGCTATAGTAACTTAAAAGAGTAAATTTAAATAAAGTAATACCTTATTAAAAAAGGTAATTAATTACGTGATATAAGATATTTCCTAACTAGATCTTTACTTACTTTTTTAATGTCTATTAAGCTTTCAAATATCCTTATTTATCCTTTCCGATCCTTTTAAAATTATATTATCTTTTAAAAATCTTACTTTAACCAAATTCCGAAATAATTAAAGCTATAAAAAGATTTATTAAACCTTTAAATACTTATCTTCTTTATTTATCCTTTATATCTCGGGTCTTTTAAGTAATTGCTAATATTAGTTTATAAGCCGTTAGTTAAAAAGAATAGAATAAGTATTGCTTAAGTAAGAGAAAAGGCGTTTAAGTAAAGGTATTTATTTTAGAATCCTTTGCCGGCTTGCTTTAAGCTTAATATAAGAGAGCTATAAGTTATAAGAGTCGAGTTTGCCTTCCTTTTTCCTAATATATAAGCTAGTTGACGGCATATCTTTTAAGCCCCTTTTTATTAGCGTACACGCAAGCCTTTAAGCTTAATTAAAGGGACTTTTAAGTTATAAGAGTCGATTTTGCGTTCTTGCTCTTTAATATAAGATTAATTAAAGGATTTGTAAGTTATAAGAGTCGAGTTTGCCTTCTTGTCCCTTAATATACGATTGTTTAAGCCCCTTTTTTATTTATAACTCATGTCTAAAAATAGGGTATATGCGCAATAATTCTTATTTTAAAAGCTTAAAACTAGTAGCTTGTGTATTTTACCGGGAAAATAAATATATAAAAATAGCTATAATATAATTCTTAGAGCTAAACAAAGTCTATTTTGCAAGCACGCTATCTAAGTCTTATTTTTATTTACAATTAAAAGCAAATTATGCCTCTTTTTACTTTTATTAGTAATTGCTAGCGAGAGGTTATAAATCCTTTACTTATATAATCGTGTAAACTAGTTAAAACCTCTTTGGTAGCTATTTAAATGTCTTATTAAAGGTGAACCCATAAGAGGATATTTATAACTCGTGTCTATAAATAAAGACTTACGTTAAAATTTTAGTTTTGCTACTTAGTAGCTTATCTTTAGTTAATCTTATAATAAAAGCGTTATTTATTACTTTAATTAGACGCGCTTTAAAGCTACTTCCTTTAACAAATAAAGCTAAGTTTATAATTTTGACATGCTTTAAAGTCTTATATAAAAGCTAGCTATATATCTTCTTATATTTATAAGATTTTGCATCGTTTTACTTCTTTTACATTTGTCTTAAAATGCACTTATATACCTTTTCCTTTATTATATCCTTAGTAATTCTTGTTATTATATTTCTCATGTCTTTACTAATATAAATCTAATATTATTTACACCGAAAAGAATATTCTTAGAAAACTTCCTTATATATCTTAGTAGTAATTGCTATATTAATTAGTTTAAGCATCTTATTGCTTATATGCTTATATTTTATAAATAAGAAAAGTATTAAGATACTTTTCTTATTTTATAAAAGGGTTTTAATTATAACTTAAGTAAGCTTTAACGTGAAACTAGTAAAAGTTAATACTAATTTAAACTTAAGCTTACTTTATATAAAGAAATTTTTCCGATAATTTATATAAATATATAGCTTCGATTCTTTTAAGACTTTGCAACTATTTCCTTAGATTAACTATCTTTATTATTTATAAAATCGCTTAAAGCCGATTTATAAGCACAATAAGCACGATATTAAAAATAAGCTTAATTTTATTTGTAATAAAGTTTATAAGACTCTTTATATTATGTTATTAAATAATATTTTATTTAGTTAATAAAAAGTAATATCGATAATACTTTATATTATTTGCATTAAAAATAATTATATTTAGACTCTTTATAGCTATTTTCCCCGTCTTAATTGATTTAGTATATCAAGTAAACTTAAAGCTAGCTTTATAAGTAAGCAATATTAATAATTTATTTTAAAATACGTTTTAATAGAGTAAATATACATTATTGTAGCAAACTTTTAAGTTATTTGTAAATTAATTATATAATTTAAAGCACTTTTTACAATTTAGACACGAGAGGAGATATAATTTAAAGAAGATTAAGAGTTAAGAGCAAGGGGTAAAAGGTAAGGGGTAAATAAGAGAAGGGAGGAAATTCGAGACCGATAAAGTAAATAGTTAATTAAATTTTCAAATAGTTACTTTTAAATAGTATATTATATTACTAAAAGTCGATTACTTAATTTTAAAATTATAATTGCTCCTTATCTTTTATTATAAAATTAAAATTGTCCTTTGTTGCTAGATATAACTTGTCAAGTAGCTCTTTACCCTTATAGCGCTTCTTATTAACCGGCTAAAGAATAGTAGCGACAAATATAGTCGATTATCTCGTCTTTATAAGTATCTTAAAATAATCTTATTAAATAAAATAAGCACTTTGCTTTATATAAAGTTTCTTGCCTTAATTAGCATATTCTTTTGCTTAATTGTTAATGTCTTACTCCTTAAATAGTACCTTTTAAAGAAGAATATCTTTCTTTATAAACTTAATTATTCGACTTAAATATATTATAACCCGATTTAAGACATTGCTTTAAGTGCTTTTAACTAGATTTTGATTTAAAGAGCTAATAAAAGCAAAACCGGTAAATTCTTTAGCAAGACTAAGAAAGCTAATTAATTGCTACTTTAAAGATGTGTTACCGGAATTAAGTTAAGTAAATTTGCGTTTATATTAAAGCCCGCTTTTGTAATAGCTTATAAGATCTACTAAACTAAAGAATATAATATGTTATAATTATTTAATATAAAAGGAACTAATCTTATTTCCTTCTCTTTTATATTCTTTAAAAGGTGTATAAATCTTGTTAAAAAGAGGTAAGCGAGATCCCGGGTATTTATATTATTATAATTATACTTAGCTAATAGCAAAACCCCTATTTTAGCTATAATTATTGCCGGATATGCTATATTTATAAGACTTAGCTTTAGCTTATTTAAATATTCCTTAAATAAAGTAATAATAGCTTTTGCTTTATTAGCATCGAAGTTAAAATTTTCGTTAAGCCGCAAAATATAAAGCACTTCTCGAAATGTTTTTTTTAATTATAGCTTAAGCAAGATCTTTAATTACTTTAAATTAAATCTTTGTATTTTAGAAGCTTAGTTAATAAGCAAGCTTTGCTAGCTATAGTTGACTATACGCGTTTAAATATTTGTAAACTTTATATACGCAAAGCTATAGCTATTAATAACAAATATTAAAAGAATCGAAATTGCGACTTAAGATAGTTATATAAGGCTTTAATACGCTTTATTATATTTCGATAGTCTAGTTACTTAATCCGGGGTTAATAAAATAATAATATTACTATTAGCGAAGAGTTTTCTTGTAAAATTCTAGTAAGAGTTTAGTTAAAAGTTTAGCTAGCTATTTTAAATACTTAATATCTTTAATTAGCGTATAAAGACTTAGTATTAGCTCCTTAAAAGCATGTAAGCATTAAGTGATATTATCTCTTGCTACTTAATTAGTAATTCTTAAAAAAAGCTTTTTAAATTTTATACTATTTTAAATAAACTTGAAGTCGGACTTCGAAAGGGCTAATACTCTCGATTATAAAGATTTTATAGTAAAGGGGTCGGTTTATATCATTTTTGCTATATTGCTATTAAGTATATAAGTCTAAGTTGTTTTAATAAATTTAATATTTGAAAGTTTTATAAAACTTAACCTTATTACACTTCGGGAATAAGAAGGCATTTAGCAATTTTATATAAAATTGTCTTTAAATGCCTTAAATATAGAAAATAGAATCTAATACTATAACAAGTATAAGTCGCTTAAATAATTACTTTAAGAATTAATCTTAAAAAGGGGTAAACCTTCCCTACTAACGTTATACTCTTAAAGCATCTTTATTATAATAGCAAAGTCTTATATAACAAAATATCTCGCCGGATATATATTTTGCAAAATAGGAATATCCCTTATAAAGTGCTTATTTAGTATCTTTATCGAGATTTAAGCGCTAATTAATATAAGTAATTAATAACAAGTAACACTTATTAGTCTTATAAATATTAATTACTTATTACTATTACAACGTAGCAAGATATTCCTTTGCTACTAAAACTTAATATTACTTATAAAAGCATTCTAATTTTACTCCTTTACTTAGTTTTAAAATCGGTAAATTGTCAACTTTAGCTTTAAACGCTTTAGCGCTTAATAGAATCTTTTCTAGCGCCTCTTTTAATATCGAATTATTTATAACGGCCGGAATCCGGTAGCACGATTCTTCTCGAATATATCTTTCCCCTTTAAAGTCTTTAATTAATTGCTTAATAATCTTTTTATCGATTTAATAAGCTAAATGTAAAAAGTTTAAATAAGTAATCGATACTCGAGCTATACTTTTAAACTTAGTAAGCTTATTACTTGCAATCTTTAGCTTAAAGGCGACAAGAGTCTCCGAATTTGACGTTTTTATAGACGTAATAGTAAACTTGGGTAATAATATATAATATAAGCATAAACTTATATATTTAAGCTTTAGCTTAACATTTCGAAGGTAAAAATCGAGGTATTATATAGTAATCCCTCCCTTTTATCTCCTTATTAATTAACGGTATAATGTTCTCTTAAGTAATATAGACCCTTTATATTTAAAGGGTATAAGAGGTAGTCGGAATTAAGCGAGGTAGTCCTTTATATATAAAAGGCAAGGATAAGTGGTTAAAGTTAAGCGAAGTAAAGCAATAATCATTTAAAGAGCGTAAAATTAAGCAAGGTAATTTAATTATAGTATAATATATATTATAAACTGCTTATAAAGTGCATTTTATTAAGGCTATTAATTACAAAGTCGAAGTTTAATCGGCAAACCTATTTTTTAAGCAAAGATTAAGACTTATTAGCAAATATTTGTGCTAATAAGAAAAATGTTAACGCTAACCGACGCACCCGATTCTTAAGAGGTTCCGACGTATAAAAGATCCTTTTATTAAAAAAAGAGGAATTACGCATTAAAGAAATTTTAAAAAAGGAAGCACTTACTATAGGGGGGCGAACCTCAGCCAGAAGAAAAGGCCCTACAAGAACGTCTCTCGGATACCAAGCAAGCAAGCAATAAGTAAACGCATATGTAGGTATAAAGCAATGACAAAAGAAACAACTAAAGCATGCAAAAACCAAGTGTAATTATAAAGCAAAAGCAAAACGCATAAACAAGCAATAAATGAACAATTATTAAGTGATATGTGTATATATATAAATAATTAAGAGTAATGCATATTTAGCTACAAAAACCTAGCAATTATACCTCTATTCTAATTACATGTAGCACTAGTCGAAAACCTCTAAAAACCTCCAAAATCGACAGAATTTAGTAATCTCCTTAGCGCCCCGCCACACTCGTCCCTCCTATATTTATTGCTCGTCCTTAAGCAACAAAAAAGCAACTATCCCTCGTTTTTTACTTTATTACTATCCGATATTACTAAGTATTCCTTGTCATCTTTAGCAAGGACCTTTAATCCTTCTTATTTGCACCTAAAATATGACTTATTCTTAGGAAATATAGCTATTTCGTCTTCTTACAAATACTTAAACGCAATTTTAACTTGCTTTATAGCTTCCCTTTGCCAAGTAAAGTATATTACCTTATTAGCTTATATATTACTATATACTAGCTATTTCTTTATCTTTACGCATATTACCGGGTAATTAAGGCGCTTTAAGCATCGGATTATATTATATAAAGCTCTTATACCTTTTAGCTAAATGCTTTTAGCAAAAGACTTATTATTATCTATATCCCTAAAACAACCTTTTATAAAAACACGCCAAGTATTATGTAAAGCTTTAATAATGTCGTATAAGATTCTTATATTAGTTATACTATTAAATCCGACTAAAATCAAGCTAATTAGAAGTAAAATTCAAGGTTATAAGAGCTTTATTTTGCCAAAAAAGGGGTAAGTAATAAAAACCCCCGAATAATAAATGTGTATATTATATACCTTCGGCGTAATACCTACTATTTAGTCTTCTTTATCCTTTATAAAATCACTAAAGGCCTTCCCTTTATTACTTTAAACAAATAAATTAATATATCTCCGATTTTAGAAAGTGTATATTATAAAAGCATTAAAAGGTCCCAAGTCTTTAAGGATCAAGTACCCGATTTCTCGCTTATTACTAGTTAAGAGGGTTTTAGCATAAAGAGAAGTAATAGTCTCAAATCTTTTAATATCCCCTTTATAAAATTGCGATATTATAAAGTCCTTGTTATAATACCGGATAAGTTAAGGGTATACAACTAGAAAAATAAGGTTGCCGGGTAGCATTTTATAAAATTGTAGCTAAATTAGAGGGTTTGCTTAAAGCAGCTGTGTAGCAAGAGAGAAATAACTATTCGGCATAATACTATTTAGTCTCTTAGCATTATAACAAATATAAAAATGTAGTATTTTAATTTTATTAATTAATAAGTCTAAAATTTTACCCTTTTTTACTTATACGAAGTATTATTCTAGTACCTTTACACCTTCGATAAGCAAATCGACTAGTAAGGTTAATATAAGGCTTATTATCCGTTTTTTAAGCCGGAATCGATTTTTAATAAGGTATTATTCGATATAATTTGCAATTATAAGCGTATTTAAGAAGAGCTTTCGTGTGTTTAAATAAACTTAAGCAAGTCGGAAACTAGTTTTATCCTTAGTAACTTTATAGACTTGTAATATCCTTTCTATTATACTATTTGCGTCTTAAATAAATTGTATAAAAAGAAAGTATATAAGCTCTTTAAAATGCTTTAAGTAAGGGATCTTGTATAATCTAAGTTTATAATATTATCTTAATGCAATAGCCTTTAAAGTAAAGCTTTAGCTATCAAAATCTAAGTTCGACTATAAAGCTATATCCCCTTTTTATAAATCACTTATCGTATAAAGACATTCCTCAATCTCGACTAATTTATAAAAAATAGGTTTCTTTCCCTTAAATATAGCTTTCTTTTTGCTAAAACCCTTCGTTTTAGGTCTTTTGTTAAAAGGTAAAGGCTATTCCTTATTATCGGAACTAAAATTAAAGTAAACACTATATTTAAAAGCAGCTCTCTTAGCTCCTTTTACAGCTAAAGCTTCGATTTATATACTAATAGAGGTGCTAGCCGCCGGGGGGTTTACATTACTAGCTTCTATATCATTTGCCAGTTTTAATACTAGGGTTACAACTATTTTAAGGTCTAGGAGATTAGTAGTAATATTAGTCCCTTTATATAAAAACTTATCAAAATTGACTTTACCCTCTTTTATATTAAGTCTAATAGTCAAATCTCGAATAATATCGTATTACACTTCTTTTTGTGCTTGCTTAATAGCTTACTCTTAATTAGTAAGTTATTTAATAAGTCCTTTTATAGCAGGTGCAAGTATAAGTATAAAGGCTTTTAGTATATTAATTATAACTGCTTTCTAGTTTATAAGCTCGTTTATAAAAGCAAAAAATAGTTCGTCAGCGTAAATTCCTTTAATTAAGACTCCCGATTCTTTAAAAGTAAAGCTTAGCTAGCTAAGCTTAATAGCTTGCAATTTATCGATTTCTAGCTATTAATTATTTGCTAAGCCCCTTAAATAGTTTAAGGCAGCTTTAACATTACTAGTTATAAGTGCTAATTAAGCGTAAACCGGGGCTTTGCAAGCACGCTTTAAAGTTATTATATTAAGTAACCTAATAGCTTTACGTGGCTCGATTTTCGATTTAAATAGCACATTTAAGTTACTATACACATTCTTGCTATACTAAGGGTATTTTTATTATATAAATTTGCTAAAAGCTTGCGCTCGAGAAGAGTTCTTCTAATTTATAATTCTTATAAAGCTAGCTAAAGCTTTACGGGAAATAGCTTTAGCTTTCTTTACATCCTTTGCAGCTTCGATAAACGCCTCGTTTTAAATGTTATATGCCGCTAATGCGTCTCTTTTTAATCCGAGAGCTTCTTTATTTTAGACTATATCTTTTTAGCTTATAATTACATCCTTTACCTTATCTTTACTTTGCAATAATATAGCATTAAACGCTATAATCGTAGCAGCTTTCTCTTTATCCGGGAGGTTCTTGATAATATTTAAGGCTTGCGCTAGACTCGTAACTTTAATACTAGCAATTTGCAGCTTTATAAGTTTATAAGGTGCAAATGTATAGCGCGCAACTAGGAGCTCTTCGTTTTTAGCTTCCTTAGTAAGGGTTTACTTAGCGCTCGATATTTCGGCTTCGTTTTCTTACATTTTATAAGGAATTCGATATTCTTATAAAGTATAAGATGCGTAAGTAAGTTATAAGGTTATAAAGCGTAAATGTAAGGTTATATAAGTTTTAGTGGGGGTAAATGTTTGCTACCTCGAAAAATCGACTAGTTTATAACTAGAAGTAATACTCTTAAATATTATAAGCTTTTAAATGTGTAAAATAAGAAGAAAAATCAAGGAAAAGGTCTCTTCTTTAAAGTGTAAGTCCTTTGTTATATAAAAGTAAAGGTAAGTTAATGCTATATGCAAAAAAGTCTTTTATAACATGTTTGCTTAAAGCAAAAAAGCAATTATAATACTAAGAAATAAAGGGTTTTAAGGCAAATATATATAGCTTTATTAACTTGACTAAATCAAGGAATAAATTAAGGGTTTTTTACAAGTAAAAAGAATGCAAAAAGCGAGTACAAGTTAACCTTATCCCTCTTATATTTATTACTTGTCTTAAGCAAGTAAAAGTAAAGTAAATAAGGGTTTTTAGTAAAGAAACGCGAGTATAAGTTAAAAGTAAACAGAAAATATAAGAAACTTTATATATAATATAAGAGACTTTATATATAACAAAGGAAATTATATATAATAAAAGAAATAAGTAAAAAAGCTTTAATAATTGCATATAAAAGCAAGAAGCATTTAAAATCCGAAATAAGAAGGAAATGCCGGGTTTTCCCTTAAAATAATTTATATAATTACTTCTCTTCTTCTAATAATACCTCCTCTTATAGCTACTATTAGCATCCTAATAGCTTAAAGTATAATAATATTATTAGAGTCTTATTTTAGCTAGTTGTAAAGTTTCTTTACCTTTTTTAGCTAATACTTATAGCTCCCAAGTTCCTTTGCTTATGCTTTAATAGTTGCGGCTATAATTTTATTATTATTATCATTTATTCCGGTTATAGTCAAATAAAGGGCTTTATCCGGTATTTTTCGTTATTATCAATCTTCCGGTTTTATTATTATCCCGTTTTCGATGCTTTTAATATAGCCTTTGTACCGCTTGTAGCTTAAACTAGCTTTTGCTAAATAACTACATTTGCAAACTATAATTGTTAACTAAGTCTTAGCTTAAGTAAAGTCTAGTTTTAAGTAATATAGTCCTCTTTAAGTTATTCTTATGTTTTAAGGTACATATAAGTCGAAGTTTAAGTGTTAGTAGCTATGTATTTATAGTCGATAATAGCCTTTACTCTTAGTCCTTATCCTTACTTGCTAACTTAGCTTTATTTTAGTTATTATTAAAGCAAACGTACTTCCCCTTTTTAAATTTAAGGAGTTCTGGGACTTATATAACAATCTTAATATCTTTTTCGATTTCTTAGGTAATTTTAGCATAAAACTTTGCAATAGCTTCCTCTTTTAGTTTTGCATTAGCCCGGAATTCGACTTCCTTAAGAGTAAGCTCTAATACTTTATCCTTATAAGAATACTAGTATTAATCTCTTTTAATAAATTGCTTTAGTCGGTTTCTTGCGTATATATAGCGTAAGAGAGTCCCGTCTAATTCTTTTAATATATAAGTCCCCTTTAACTAGTCTACTTCCTTAACTTTATATAATCTTAATTACCGGTATAAAAGCTTAATATTTTTAGACTTATCTTAATTAATATTCTTAATATTATATACTAAAATAAGATCTTTAGCTTAAATTAGTTTCTTATAAATCTAGTGCTTAATATCGAAGTTAGCTTTGCCCTTAGCACGTCGTCGAGTCTTCTATAACTTAGACTCCTTAATATCCTTATCACGCATCTAAATTTGCTATATATAAAGCTATAATAAGGTTAATCGATTATAGACTTCGTCCTATTTAAGAGTCTTTTATATAAGGTAACAGGTTTTTATTAGAAGTATTACTTCTTTGCTATAAACCATATAAAAAGGAGTAAAGCTTATAAGGCTATATATTATAATTTTATTTGCAAAAAGCACTTAAGGTAAAAGGTCTACTTATAATTTCTTGCCTCTTATGCTTAAAGCAATTAAAGCAAATGCAATTGGTTAATATTCACGCTTTACTATTTTATTAGCTTTAGCATTATATGCAAAGATTATAATCCTATAAATCCTTAGCTTTTAAAGCTCCTTAATCACAAAACCTTTAAATTTAGCACCACTATCGACTTTAAGTTTTCTAAATAAACTATGCCGGCAAATCACTTTAGTCTAAATAAACTTTGCAATCTTTTTGCTAATAGGATTTTTTATAAGTTTAGCTTTTAGCTATTTAAAGAAGTTATCCTTAGCTACTATTAGATAATTATAGCCTTTGCATTCGGGCAGTTTTATAACATTTATACTAATATAGTAAAATAGAAGAGCAGCTTTTGTAAGAAATAAGGCTTTTTCTTGTCGTTGCTTGTGCTTATATTAATATACCTTATAAGAATTGCAATACTTGTAAACATTATTATAAGAACCTTCCTAGTAATATCTGCATACTAGCCTTATAAAAGTAGTCTCCCGGCCCGAATAGCTAGTTTTGTTATGCAACTCCTTTATAACCTTTACTCTTTAAGCTAAATTATTAAGAATTAAACGCTAGAAGTACGTTTTGCACTTATTCTTTTATAATTGCTTGTTGCGTATGCTATAATTTAGTGCTTCTTTCTTTAGTTTACGGAATTTGCCCTTAAATATGCCCTTAAGCTTAGCTAGCATAGTCAAATACCTCGCAATTGCTTAAAATCGCTCCGAATAGCTCTTATTAAGCGGATTAATCGATATAAAATTATTAGTTGCGTTTTAGAGTATTAATATAAAGTAATGCGTAGTGTTATAGTTGTTAGTCACGTAGTTCGGAATAGCTTTTCGCTTAGGTGCTTAAAACTTAAAGCTACTATAGGAGGGGGAATTCCCCCTTTAAAGGCAGCTTAAAAAATAAGGCTCATTTTTAAAGTAAGGCTCTAACCCGCAAGTTTTAGCTAAGCGAGGCTTCGGCTAATTAAAACGCGTATCGCATTTAATATCGTGATACTTTACTATTTTTGCGCTTTTAGTAACTAGTTAAATTCCGATTGCATTAAGCTTTAGTGCAATAAATTTATTAATATCTAAGTTATCCTCCGAATCCTTTTCGTAATAGGGGCGCTAAGATAGTCTATTAGCTGCAATATGCTTCTTACCCTTTATATAGCGTACCTCGAAGTCGAATAGCCTAATCTATGCAAGCTAGCGTGTAATTAAAGCTTTAAGAAGGTTAATAGCTGCCTAATTTAGCTAAGTAACAAGCATATTTGCGTCTGTTTCTAGGATGAAATAAATATTATATAGCTAAAATCGCAGTTTTTATAAAGCTTTAAAAACCCCTTTACATTCTCTCTTAGTAGCATTATAGCCTTGTTTAGCCTAATTCTATATTTTAAATTTATATTAGGTAACCCTCTTGCGTCCTTTATTATTATATTAGCCTAAAATTGCTCTTTATCCGAATAAGCTAGCGTTTATAGCTAAGATAATAAGTCCTTATAGCTTTGCTAAGTTGTAGTATAGCTTGCAAAGCAATAGCGTAATAGTGAGCTTTTCTTAGAAAGTTTACATTGCTTTAATTTATTCCTCCTCTTATAAGAAGGGCTCCCCTTTCTTAAGCAATCGATAAATCGGTTTAGCTATTATAGTATACGCTTTAATTTAGATTTTGTAGTATACGCAAATTCCTAGGAATACTTTAGCCTTTATAATATTATTGCACTAGTGCTAGTTTAAGATCTTATTAACTTTAGTAATAGTAAGGCTTCTTCTTCTAAAACTATATATAAAACTTATAATACTTATGCTATTATAGTAAAACTGTGATTTAAGTTTAATAAAAGCTTTAGCTTGTTTAATCCGATTTAAGGCTTTATTTAAGTTTTACAAATGCTCGAATACAAATTAGCGAATCCTAGGAAGCTTTAATTTTTTACTATAGTTAGTGTATAGCCCTTTTACCCTAATATTATCGATAAATAGTATAGCTATAGCTAGAAATAAGTCTTTTAAAATCGTTATTACTACTTATATAAACTAAGCTACTAAATTAGTAGCTCCTTGCAATAAAGTAGTCATTTTAAGCAAGCTAAGAGGGGTTATAAAAGCTATTATATCCTTGCTTTTAACATTTAAAGTAAGCTAATTGTATCTAGAAAAGAAATCGATTAAGGAAGTATATTAGCATTTAGCAAATTCCTCTAAGAACTTGTCTACTAATAAAGGCATGTTAATATCTTGTAAAGTAATAAAATTTATCTTTATTGCTGCGTTAATAAGTTTATAAGTGCTAGCTAGTTTCTTTGCAACTAGGAATTAAGGGTTCTTGTAAAGTCTATTGCATTTTTTTAGTATTCTTCGGTTTAAGCGTTCTAATAGCATTTTTATTATTATTAGTATTAAAGCTTTAAAGTAAGGGAAGTTCTTTTCTTGCTAAGCTTTATGCGGTATTGTTTTAATAAGAATAAGGGGGCTAATATCTTTATAGATCTTTTTTACTTCCTTTTAGTCGAAAGCAATAGCACCTTTGCAGTTGATTATTAGTTCTTTAAATATAGCCCTTTCCTTTTCTTAGAGCTAGTTTCTAGTGTCTAGTTTTGCTAGTCGTTTTAGTATAAGGCGGGAACTTCTTGGTATTGCAGTAAAGCGTGGGAGTAAGTAGTCCTAGTATTTGCTTACTTGCTCTTGCGGGGTATCTTGTGCCTTAAATCGCTTATACTAATTAAATTGTCCTTTAAGTCCTCTTCTTGTTTTATTATTTCTATTAACTAGCTATATCTTCTTAGCTTTTAGTTTGTAAACATTGTCTGCTAAAAGCGTAAAGGGCACGCTTATAAGGTCTTATAATGCAATGGCTATTTTCTCTAATTTTACTTGTTTTAGCGTACTTATATGCAAGATTTTCTTACTCTTGTCCTCGTCTTTTAAATATAGCGATACCCCCTTTAATTTATCAAAAAACTATAAAAACTCTATAAACTTTAGTCCTTTATTCTTAGCTTTAAAGATAAAACTAGCTAGCATTAAATAGTATAGTTTTACTTTAGCATCTAGAATATTAGTATTTAAAATGTCTATTACTTGTTTTTGTGTTATATCCGGGAAGTGCTTTATAAGAGCTAAAATAAAGTCGCCTTTTATAGCTCTTATATCTAAAAAATTAGTAACACTAGTCCTAAAATTATAAAACTCCTTTAAAAACCTTAAAATAACCTTTACTCCCTTGATACTCTCTTTAGCTAAAGCATTAAGCCCTAATTTTCCTCTTCCTTATCTTTATTACTCGAGTTTATTTCCTCGATTTTGGGCTAAAGGTTTTGCCGGAATTAAACCCTCTTTTTAAAGATACTCTTTAATAATAAAACAATTATAATTATATAAGCATTCTTCGAATCTTTTAGATTAGTAAATGTATTATCCTACAAACCGTTATCCTTATAATTTATAACTATTTTCATTTTGCTAATAAACGGCATTCTTAGTAAAGTCTTAAGAGAGTCGTTAATTAGGAAGAACATGTCCTTGCAATTAACCCCCTTTATAATCTTGATCCTAATTTTAGCTACGCTAGCAAAACCGAATTAGTCTCTTATAACTATAAACATTATAAAGGTATTAACGCTATAGATAATATAGCTTAAGTTTTTAGCTATCTTTATAGATAAGATATTGTATTTAGCTTTAATATTTAGCATGCTATAGCATTCCGTTTCTTTACTAGGGCTATATAGTAGAAATCGAAGTTTAGAGGATATGATAATGCTCTTCTTCGAGATAAGAGTTTTAAAGTTAAATATAGCTATATTTCCTTAAAGCATATAGCTAGTTACTTAAGCCGGCTAGGTTATATTTTGCATTATGCGTTCTAGTCTATTAGCTATAGCAATTATCTTAGTTGTTTTCTTGATTTCTTTAGCTATATGCATAGCTATTATATTTCTTATTCTTAGAATTATTATATAAGCTTAGTTGTTTCTGAGCTATTAGTGCTAAATTGTAGCTATAAGATTAAGAGTTTTAAGGGCATTAATGATCATTTTTACCCCTTTTTGTATATATAGAAGTAAAATAATTGCTTTTTTAGCTTGCAAAATAGGCTTATCTTGCAAAGTGTTAACTAGTTTTAGTTCTTTATTAGAAGCTAAGTTAAAGTCCATATCTTATAAGGGTTTAATATCCCTTTTAATTCTTAATATAGCAAATTTTTAGCTTTTTGCTTATAAGAGCCTTTCCTTTACTTAAGCTTGTTGCTTTATAATATCTCGGGCGGTCTATAGTCCTTTTCCCTTTACTTTTAAAGATCTAGTAGCATTAATAGATAGCATAAGATATACTATATCCTTATATATATTACTAATAGAGATGCTATCCTTATTTATAATATTTACGCAATTACTTTTAAGAACTAGGGCATTATTATTATTTTTATGCAAAATCTCTTTACTCTTATATAAATTGCCGAGTATAAGAGGGGCTTAAGACTTGTTTCTCTCTTAAGTTTTAAGTTAAATATCATTTTATAGTTGTTAAGCGTTTGCAGGTCGCATTAACACATTATAATTATACTTACCCCCTTAAAGTTAAGTCTTAATCTAGTCGAATTAACGCTAATTGTTTTGTAAAATAAGAGGTATAAAAGGCCGGTTAAGGTCTTATTTTCCTTTGCACTAGTTATAGCTATCCTTATAAATGCACTTAAGGTTAACTAGCTCTTATATTAATAGATAGTTGTTCGAGTGCATATAATTGCAATTAGGATTTATAGCATTATTATAATCCCTTTTAAAATACTTTAAATAATTCTTATCAAATAACTAGAATACGGCATTAACTTAAGCTATATTTTATTAAGAATCCGGGTATAAGCAATTATTACTAGTCAATGTAAATGCTCCCCTTCCTCTTTTATTATAATAATTGCCTTAACCTCGACCGCGTTTATTAAAACCCCCTTTACTATAATAACCTCCGAATGCTTAAGTGTCTTTTAGGTTAATTGTAAAGAGTATAGACTAAATCTTGTTAGTAATAGCGATAGTCGAAGTATTAATAGCCTTTTATAAATCCTTTTAAGTGACGGATAAAATCGATAGTTTTTGCAATTCCTTTATTAATTAATCGATTTTATTAGTAAGTTTTTTAGGCTTTATTATTCTAGGAATAGGAACCTTCGACACTTTACTAGCTCTAGTAAGTTCCCTTGCTAATGCAAGCATAGTTAAGAGTAAAAGAAGGGCGTATTTATTATTTATTGCAAGTATTATATCTTATATAATTATATCGAGGTGTTTTTAGCGTAGCTAAGAGTATTTTAAGTTATTAGCCTCGTTATACTTGCGTCTCTTCTCTTTATACTTATACGCAAATATAGCAATTTTGTGCATTTTGCTATAGTTATAAGTTAATATATTTATAAGCTTATAGTTAAAGTCTTTAAAGATCCGGTCTTTAACTTAAGAAGGAAGACCCTTTATAAACTCTTAGCACTAGTGATTACTATTTAATTCTTTTTTCTTTACTAGTTTAGTCGATACCTTATAAAATAAGTCGATAGGGGTTTTAGTAGTAATGTGCCCTCCTTAAGACTAGGCAATAATTCGATTTAAGAAATTATAACTAATCTTAAGGGTTTTTTAGTTATGCTCCTTATACTCCTTCTTTAAGGCTGCGTAAAACTTAGCTTTATTATACTTATTAAAGCTATTAGTATAATATTTTAGTATAGCCTTAACTTAGTCTTTATATAATAGTAAAATATATTTGATAATACGCTCTCTTTTTGTAGTTATAAAGACTTAGTAATCTTTGTATATGTTAATATATTACTTTAAGAAAGTAAAGATGTTATTACCTTTAAATTATAAGGCTCCTTATGCTTTAAGCAAAGGAAGGTGTAATTTAAGAACTAATATGTACTTGTTATCCTCTATTGTGCTTATATTTAGCATTAAAATCGTGGGTTTGTCTTTTAAAGAGGTAGATTAAAGCGTGAGTTGCTATATAAATAAATTGCAAGGGGAATTAGCAGTTGCTATACTTGATTCCGAAGTTAACCGGGCGTTTTTTGTTAGAATAAGTAATAAACGTTTCGATAATAAGTCTTTTAAAGCTCGTTTTTTGCTATCTTAATTACTTATACTATTTTATTCTTGTTTTTTTTTTGCTTTTAGCTATACTTGTAGCTTTTTTTCTCTTTTCTTCCTTTTAACTACTATATCCTTTTAAAGGATTATAACCCCTTTTATAGTGTTATCCTTCTATTTATGCTATAGCTTTATAGCTATTTCGTATTTATGTGTTCTTAGTTCTTTGTGTTTCTAATTCTTGCTAGTCTTATATTTATACTTTACTCGTTCTTGGTTTTTCTTGTATATCTTATACACTTTTGTATAGCATTTATTGCACGAGGATTCTTGGCTAGTGTTTTTATAGTCTAGACTTCGAACTAAAGTTAGTAGCTTTCTTACTATTAATAGTAAAATAGTTAAAAATAAAACGCAAATCGACAATATAAGCTCGTTTAAAAGT
>Ga0302221_10000364_pt1 | contig 35126 bp, 29 predicted proteins | sample II_Palsa_E2_1_FD_193517 | JGI IMG/M metagenome (GOLD analysis project Ga0302221, IMG submission 193517) | Peat permafrost microbial communities from Stordalen Mire near Abisko, Sweden - II_Palsa_E2_1 | ecosystem: Environmental > Terrestrial > Soil > Palsa > Peat permafrost | place: Sweden... | reverse complement strand
CGACAATCTGCAGATCGCGGCGACCGGCCTGGAGCCGCGAAAGAAATACCGGCTGCTCCTCGTGGGAGGACCTGAGCCAGTAGGCCTGGTTGTGCTGACGGGCGGGATCGGAGGCGTGGCGATAGTCCAAACTTTCGGGCCCCTGAAGAAGGTTGTGACCGGGGATGCTGCCGTCCCCGCGATGAAGTTGGAACTTCGCTCGGGCGAGAAGGGAGACGGGCCCCTGATCCTCTGCCAACGGGAGCCATCGCCTTCAAAGACATGAAGGCCGATCCGAAAAGCGGCGTCATCAGTTTTGCCAGTCCCTGGTCGGTCAATGACACGGCAACGCGGATCGAAGCGGAGCTGGGCGCCAGGAAGATCAAGCTGTTTGCCCGTATCGACCAGGCGGCCGAGGCGGCCGCCTTTGGCTTGGTGCTGAGGCCAACGGTCCTGCTCCTGTTCGGCGATCCGAGAAAGGGAACGCCCCTGATGGACGCTTACCCTACCCTGGCGTTGGATTTGCCCCTGAAGGCGCTGATCTGGGAATCCGATCCAGGAAAAACCTCGGTTGGCCTCACTTCACCCGAGTTCCTTCAAAAGCGGCACGGCCTTCCGACGGCGCCCTTTGCCGAAGTGATCCAATTGTTCGGGAATTTGCTCGGTGAATGAAGCAAAGGATCTCCATGAATGCCCAAATCACCGACATTGCGGCAATCAAGACGCATTACCGCACCGCAAAGGTCGATGGCCTCGAGATATTCTATCGCGAGGCCGGACGGGCGACAGATCCAACGATCCTCTTTCTCCACGGGTTCCCGACCTCCTCCTATATGTTTCGCGATTTGATTCCACTGTTGGCGGACCGGTTCCATGTTGTGGCTCCCGACTATCCGGGTTTTGGCTACAGCAGCTCACCGAGCGTCACGGAGTTCGAATACACCTTCGATCACCTCGCCGATGTCATGGAGCATTTCACCGACGCCATCGGGCTCGGCAGATTCGCACTCTATGCGCAGGACTTTGGCGGCCCAGTGGGATTTCGCCTCGCGGCCCGGCGCCCGGACAGCGTGAGCGCCCTCATCGTCCAGAACGCCAACGCCTACACGGAAGGCGTCACCCCCGAGTTGCATGACATACTTGTCCGGCTGGCCACCGAACGGACACCCCAGATGCGGGCGATGGCCGCCAAGCTGTTCGAGCTACCGTACACCAAGCGGCAGATGCTGGAGGGCGTGGAAGACCCGTCCTTGGTCAATCCGGATTCATGGCAACACGCCCAGTGGGGCATGGATCGGCCCGGCAACAAGGAGGTTCAATACGTGCTGCACGCCAACTACGCCTCCAACTTCGACCGCTATGAGGAGTGGCATGCCTACTTCCGCAAATATCAGCCGCCGGCGCTGGTCCTCTGGGGCGAGGGCGATTTCGTTTTCGGAGTGGCAGGAGCCGAGGCTTACCGGAAGGACCTTAAGTCAATCGAAGTAAAAATATTGAACGGGGCGGCCCACTTCGCACTGGAGACTCACTCCCGGGAAATAGCGGAGCACATCATTCGGTTCCAAAGCCCCGTGCACGGCTGAACGCAGCCATGAACAACAATCAAGAATGGCCCATCGTACTTGGCACATCAGGCATCCTGGTACCGGGCCGATGGCTTCGGCTGCGCGCGGTCATTTGGGCGATCTTTCTCTCGGCATGTGTACTGGGTCTCTTCGTCTTGACGCAGTATCTCGGCGGATGGCTGCACCTGCCGCCGAATTCGTCCTACTACATCGTGCTGGGAATTCCTCTCCTGGCGCTGGTCGGCTACGGGCTCCTCGTCGCCGCGGCGGAGGGAAGGAGACCCGTCGAGGTGCTGCCGCATCGCGGGACGATCGCCGAGATCACTATGGGAGCCCTCATTGGCTTCCTTCTGCTGAGCGCAATCACGGCGATACTCTGGAGCTTGGGCCTATACAAGGTTCAGGCGAACCACTGGCGGCGCGTCTTCGATAGCTTTGTGTTCAACAGCTACCTGTCCGGCATGATGGAGGAGCTGATGTTCCGAGGGATACTCCTTCGCCTCCTTGGGCGTGCATTTGGCCTCGCATGGGGCCTTGTGCTTTCATCGGTGCTCTTCGGCCTCGCCCACCTCACCCACGGCGACTGGCTTGCCGTGGTGGGGATAACCATAAACGCCGGCTTCACCATGGGACTCCTCTACATCGCGACCGGCAGCATTTGGATGTCGATCGGGCTGCACACGGCCTGGGATTTCACAGAGGTTTCGCTCCTTGGCGTAAACAGCCACAATGGCCTGCTCCTGAGCACGCCCGTCGCCGGCAAGCCCGAGTTGCTGACCGGCGGCCAATTCGGCCCGGATGTGTCCGTCCTTTCCCTTCTTATCGGAGTTCTCTTGTCGGCGGCCATCGTGTTCGTCTGGAAAATGGGCCTCTTCCGAAAGACACAACCGTTCGAAACCCACGAAGTCAGCTGAGGTATAGGCGTTCCAAAAATGAAAAAAATAATTCCGGCTTCATTTTTCGGAATGATCCTTGGCCTTGTGGGCCTTGGAAATGTCTGGCGCGTAGGCGCGAAGATGTGGGGCCTGCCCCATGTGGTGGGCGAGATGATAATGGCCGTCGCCGTATTCATTTGGATACTGTTGGTCGTGTCCTACATTGCCAAATGGATCATGGCTCCGGACGAGGCCCGCGCCGAATTGGCCCATCCCGTTCTCTGCTGTTTTGTGGGCCTAGCCCCGGTTTCCACCGCCCTCATTGCGCTCGCCGTCGCTCCCTACAACGCCGGCATCGCGATCGCCCTTTTCTGGATTGGCTCCCTGGGACAATTGGCTTTTGCCCTGTTCCGAACTGGACAGCTGTGGAAGGGCGGGCGCGACCCGAATACAACGACGCCCGTTCTCTACCTGCCGACCGTGGCTGGAAGTTTCGTCAGTTCAATTGCCGCCACCGCCTTCAACCATCCTGAGCTGGCCCAGCTGTTCTTTGGAGCCGGCCTCTTCTCCTGGCTGGCGATCGAGTCCATCGTTCTACACCGGCTCTATATCCAGGAATCCCTTCCCAAGCCGCTGCGGCCGACCCTAGGAATCCAGCTGGCACCCTCGGTGGTTGGTTGCGCTGCCTACCTTGGCCTCACCACGGGGAAACCGGACCTGTTTGCCCACATGCTTCTTGGCTATGGGCTGATGCAGGGACTGATGCTCATTCGCCTGCAGGGTTGGCTGCGGGAGCAGCCGTATAGCGCGGCCTATTGGGCGTTCACCTTCGGTGTCACAGCTCTCGCCTATTCCTGCATGCGGTTTGTGGACAGGGGCATGTCAGGACTTTACGTGCCGCTTGCAGAAGGATCGTTCGTCATCGCAAACCTCGTGGTTGGATGGATCTTCATCCGGTCGATCGTCCTGCTCCTCAAGGGCAGCCTTATCCCGCCCGCACTCCAGGCCCCCAAACCTTCCACAGCCTGAGCGCTCCATCTCTGGCTATGAGAGCCGTATGTTTTCCGAAGGAGGGGTAACTAAAAGAAACTAAATAGGACGCGCCAAACTGGCTCACTCGGTCCTGCTCGACAGCGTCCATTTAGTTACCCCGGGGTCATTTCTCCGCCGCAAGACTGCCCTAATTTCACGCCGGCCTTCCGAGCGAATTTGATCAGAGTCCGAAGGCTGATGGCTCTGCCCGAGCGCTCCCGCAAAGCGGGTTCCGCCTGCTCTCTATTGATCCTACACAGCGGCCAAAGCTGCGATACACGAGCCCGCGTAATATTCTCTCTCCTAGCCACTTCTGCACACGATTCCACCCTGCCCTCTCTCAATTGCTTGGCCCAGGAGTGAACTTTAAGAACTACCAACCAAGGGTCCTCGACGTTGCCAATCAACAAGCGTTTCCCCGACAGTATCGCCCTCGCTTTTCCTTCCGAATTCCTTCCTTTTTCGAAGGGCATCGAGACCTGCAAGATTTTGTCTCGGATCCCTCCTTGGGCAGCCATTTGACATCAAAGATTTACAAAACACCAAGAGATGCCGAGAAAACATGGTGTCCGCCTGACTCTCTGGCGATTCGTCGGTTTTCGCGAAACGGTGTGCTAGAACAATTCAGACGCGGGCTTCAACGGTTTAAGATCCCGTCGCCCGTCACGATGAACGCCCACCAGGAGATAAATCGCAGATGTTAGCGAATGGGCGGCCCCGACAAGCGTGTAACGATCCTCATAGCAGCGTCTTGCTCTGAGCCGCATCGCGGCCTGTTCATTATGAGTAAGGCCGACCCATTTCTTGAGTAGTCGAGCACATCCTTGTGACGTCCCTTCGTCAGCAAGACCGGCACCGACGTTCACAAGGTCCTTCCAAATCGCGACTCCAGTCGAAACAAGCACAGGTGTGCCGGCCGATAACGCGTCGGCAACGGAATTGCTGCTGATTTCGTACGAAGAGGGCCTCAGGAAAACCTCTGACGCGTGGAGCACTCCCCACCTTTCGCTCTCCGTCAGCGCTCCGGTCCAATAGACACAATGGCCAACGCCGCATTGATTGGCGGAATGCTCAACGACAACTCGAATTGCTTGATCTGCAGAACCCGCAATTACCAATCGCATCGTTTGGCTGTTCCAAATTCCCCTTTCGGAGAGCCAACCAATGGCTCCAGCCAAAGCGCGCACGCCCTTAGCAGGGTCTTGGTCGGCAAAAAACGTGAAGAGCCTTTTCCCGCGAAGCTCGGAATGCGCCGAAAGGAAGATCTCAGAGGCACCATCGACCAAAGGCTGCGAAATCCCGGATGACCCGGAGCGCACAACGAATTCATGGCAATCGTATATCCAAAATGCCTGCCGGGCTCTATTCCGCTCGTCGTCACACAGGAAAAATACCGCATGCGCGTCGCGCAAAACCGGATATACGCCCCACGGCCAGTAAAGCCACCTCAAGAGATGCCTGATCGGTCGATAAGTCTTAAACCATGGGTCCAGCATCCCGTGTGCAAATACGAAATAGGGAACGGTTGAATCGCGAAGGGCCCACCACGTTCCTAAGGCGCAATAATCCCAGATCCCGTGAACGATGACACAATCGTAGGCGCCAGCGTGTTCCTTCATCCAGCGGACAAATTTGGCGTTGTAGCCGTAAGAACCCTGGTCGTTCTGGAGACCGTAAATGGGAATGCCCAATCGTTCTAACCTTTTCCCGATTGTGTGGCCGAGGGTGACGATCTCGATGGCGTGGCCAAATTTAAACTGGGCCGTCGAAAGCTCACATACGGCTTCAATCGATCGACCGGCGTCCGAATCAACCGGGCGCAATACGTGAAGGATTCGTAGAGACATCGCCTTGATGGGCCGCTGCGCAAGTGGGACAAAGTGTGTAAACCTGAGCGACGTCGTCATGGAACTCCGACGCCTTGCGCCAACCGCCTTCATTGACGCCGATCGCGCCACACCCCGGGCAAACTGACAATAGGCGCTCCAGCATTGCGAGCCGCCGCCGGTGCGCTTCCAGGGTCCTCTTGTATACGGAGACGGCGGCCACGATCAAACAGTAGGTAAATACGCGAACCCCGGCGTTCTCGAAAAGGATCCAGTTATGGGAAAAACGGTGACCTGTGCCGTAGTCCGCCAAGGCCCATAACGCCGGACAGATTACGGCGGTCGCCAGCCCAGCCCTCAAACCCAGCTGCCAACGAGCATAAACGACGATCAATAGATAGAGCGGTCCCACGCTCAATTCATACGTGAACCAATCGATGGCGAAAACGGCACAGAGCAAGACAACGAGACTCACGTAACGGCGAATGGAATCTGGAACCCTCATGAAAAGCGTGCTGGCAGAGGAATGAAGTTGGTGGATAAGACGCACGGAGGATCAAGAAGAAGCGCTTTCCCTCTCAAAATCCTCGATGGCATCATTGCAGGTTTGAACCAATCCATTCACCATTTGCTCCGCGGCAAACGGCGAAAATGCCGCGGCGTTAAAAGCTCGGTTTTCACGGCACCCTCCGTCAATGAACCATTGCTGACAAACAACTTCGGCAATCTGCGAAATGTCGGAAGACCCTTTGAAACCGTAAGTGTACCCTGCCGACATGTTCTCGGCGAACCGAAGGACGGGGCTCTGACTGTGAAAGATCATCAGCAAGGGACGGCTAGCCAAGACGTACGAAAAGAATTTTGACGCGCTGTAAGTCGGGTCGTTTGAGCCCACCGCAACGAGCGCATCGGCGTTTTTCAAATAATATAGTGAATCGAAATAGGGCACCCGGTACCGATGCTCTTGGACGAACCCTTCGATGCCCTCTGCCTTCGCGACGGGAAGAGCCCAGTCGCGGCCCAACGGAGGCGGAGCGTAGTCCGTCCCGACGAAATGAATCCGCATATTTGCCGCCTGGCTTGGATGTGTCTCCCTGTATCGCTTGAACGCCCGAAACAGAATTTTCAAGGCGACGGACATATCCGGCCCGCATCGCCCGACGTAGACCTGGTGAAAGAGCCCATCGGAGAAATCAATGACTGGCTTAGCAGGGGTGTGCGTTCCAAGGCGCTCGAAGTCCATCATTGCCGCTCCAAAGGGCAGCACCTTCACCTTGCGCGTGAGAAACCAAGGGTAGTTGTTGGCAAGCATGCTTCCGTAGGAGTCCGACACAGCGACGACCCCTGAGGATCCCCTCAGCGCCACGGGTTCAATCCTCGCCGCCTGCCATTGGCTAAGCGCGAATTTGATCCGCCCCCCAGGCGGAGTCACACCGGTAATCTGATAGTAGTCGTTGATCCACGGATCTTGGTAGTCCAATACGTAGGGCAACCCGAATTTCCGGCGCCATCGAGGACCCAATTGGAAGGCGCTGAATTGCGTCGTGCTTATCAGCGCAAGATCAAAGTGCTCCTTTCGCAAGAGCCGCTCCCCTGCCTTGGTCATGGCCCGCCCGCAGCGCAGCCACAGGTTTCCAATCCCGGCCCAACGCGTGAATCGCGAGGGTACGCCGTTCACCCGAATCACACGAATATCCGCTGGATAGGTTTCGGTGAGCTTGGGTTCAATTACTCCCCCCTCAATCGACTCCGGGGCGATCGCCAGGACCGTAGGCTCCCATCCGTGCGAGCGGAGATAGGGCAATGCCATCCGAACTCTCTGCATGTCAGGAGCATTTATCGGCGGAAAATGCGGAGAAATAATGAGCAGCTTCTTCATTAGGCGCCGATTTCAGGGAGTACCGCAAATATGCCGTTCATCACCTCGATTCGGCAAGGCTGCGTATTCGCCGAAGGCGTCCTTCCGCTCCCGTAACCGTCTTACGGCATCATCCAAAGAGCCTGTGCCAGCCACCCAATTGAGCCGCTCAGCCTTTTTCGCCGATTTCTACGCCTATCCCGGCGCATCCGCGGCATTCGTCGTTTTCGCATTTGCCAGTAATCCCCACCGTTAGCCTTCCGTAGGCTTCTCGTGCTGGCCATGCCGGTGAATGTTTATGCCGCATTCAAATTAGACTGTTTTCAAAGATCGTGCCCTCGAGCTGAATTATTCCTTGGTGCGGTTGCCGCTGCAGCTCATGTTGATCGTCAGTGCGTATTCGCGTGCAATCTGGCATGCACAAGAACCTCGGCATCAGTTTCTTATTGCGTCAGGCCGGAAAAGGAGTATACGATGTATACATGACTACCAGTCAGCGCATTTTTCAGACTGCAAAGGCACAGTTTGAAAGCGGCGGGCTAGCCGGTCTGTCTCTGCGGAGCGTCGCAAGAACAGTGGGCGTAACACCCATGGCCATTTATCGGCACTATCCAGGCAAGGATGCTCTTTTGGAGGCGCTTATGCGGGACGGGCTCGCCGTGTGGGAGAACCGCGTGGGTGCGATCACCGCCCGCGATCCGCTGGAGTGGCTGGAAGAGTTGTGCGATGAATTCTTGGCGTTTGCCCTGACCGATCCGCGGGGTTACGAAGCTGCGTTCCTGCTGCCTGCCTCCGGGGCTCGGCGGTACCCTGAGGACTTCGCGGCGGGACGCTCGCCAGTCATGTCGATGGTCTATAAGCGAATCGAGCAAGCCAGGGCCGCCGGACGCATAGGCGAGGCGCCTGCCGCCGAAATAGGGCTCGCTGTCGCGGCGTTGGCCCAAGGCCTCGTTTCGCTTTATCGGGCGGACCGATTTTCCGGAGAATCGCAGTTTCGCGCCGCCTACCTCACGGCGACGCGGCACTGCCTTCGCTCCTTCCTTAAAAACTCGCCTCCATGATCGCTTTCTTCTGTGCCCTGCTTAGCGGCGCCTTGTTCTATTACTCGCAGGGCCAGGCGAACGCTTGGGCGCTCGCCTGGTTTGCTCCTGTGCCGCTGCTCTGGCTGGCCTATAGCAAAACACCTGCGTGGAAGGTGCTTCTCGCCGCCTTTGCAGGATTTTGCTCAGGTCAACTCTACCTTGCTCAGTGCTACGGCGGCAAATTGCCGCTCTGGGTTCTCGCGCCGACACCCTTGGCGTCGAGCGTCCTGTTTGCTGCGGCTGTCCTCTTCACGCGTACGGCCTGGCATAGGTTGCCTCCGCTCGGAGCTCTCGCCGCCTTTCCGGCTGCTTGGACCGCCTCCGAATTCGCCATTGGCCATTTCTCACCTCACGGGAGCTTCGGATCTCTCGCGTACAGCCAGGTATCCTTTCCCGCTGCCATCCAGGTTGCCTCGCTCTTCGGTCTTTATGCGGTAACTTTTCTCCTCTGCCTATTCGCAAATTCCGTGGCATTGCTCGCGCGCGGGGCTCGCTTTGCCGCAGCCGTTGGCGCCTCCGCCTGTGCCACGGCATTCGCCTTCGGCCTCGCCCGGCTTTTCCTGGCGCAAGGCCCGACGGTGCCGGTCGCGGCGCTAGCTAATCCCGATAGTTGGCGGAGTGAAAACCGCGACGGCACCCCAACTTCTGCCGCAGCGGCAGCGGCTGGCTACGCCTCGGCGTCAAAGGAGCTCGCAAGCCGCGGCGTGCGCATCGTCGTAATCCCGGAAGGAGCGATATCCCTGCAGCCTCAACACGAGAAAGCCATCCTCGCCCCGTTAGCAGCGGTCTCAAGTACAGAAGGCATTCTAATAATTATCGGAACCTTTGAGCCGGCTCCACCGCGCAACCGCGCATTCGCATTCTCGCCGGACGGTTTGGTGCATATATACTCCAAGCGCCACCTCTTGCGCCCCTTTGAAACCGGAGCACCCGGCGAAGAACCGGGGATCATCGGCTCGGGTTACGGAATGGCAATTTGCAAGGATCTCGATTTCCCGCGCTCCGTCCGAGCCGATACGCGGGCGGGCGTCCGACTCCTGCTCGTCCCTGCCAACGATTTCGGTACCGACGGATGGATCCACGCGAGAATGGCAGTTATGCGCGGTATAGAAAATGGCTGTGCCGTCCTCCGGAGCGCGTTCAACGGCCTCGAAACAGCCTCAGACGCCGAAGGCCGTCTGCTTGCAAGCGCAAGTACGGATCACGCAGGCATGACGACGACCGTAGCAGAATTGCCCCTGGGTCGGGGCCTCACACTTTACAACCGAATCGGCGATACATTCCCGTGGTCCAGCGTTGCCGCCACGCTATTCCTTTTGCTGATCATGAAAGGGAACCGAAGGATCATTCCCGGACCTTCGGACTCGATCGCGTAAAAACAATCGACGCTTTGCGACCTGCCGACGCCAACGCGTCGCAATGCCCGGGCCGGCGGCGCCCTTTTAGGTAGCTTGGGCCAAGCAATTGACGGACGTGGGCCGGCTGTTGGCCACCAACCATTCTAGCGACCATGCCGATACGGCGCATAGCTGGTGAATAGTTCATTGCTCGGAAGGCGGTTTATTTCAATTCGCTCTCTTTCTTGGCTGACGCAACCGCGCCTCATGGAATGGTTGTAGCCCATGAAGGCCAAATCGATTGGCTCGGCTCGATCCCAGCCCGGGGGCAGCCATTCTGCTACCCCAAGAAGGTATCAGATATTCCCTCCAGCCATGCTGAGGCTGTCCTCCGAGCGATCCGAGGCTAGGCCAACTCCGCAGCCGATCGTGCGTGGTTTCTTAAACGATCCCGATGCGAGCCGCGGGGCTCGCCTCCGCATACGTTCCTAATCGTCCTCGATTTCAGGCGGCTTGATGGCGGTGAGCAGGACATCGAGCTCGGCCTGGTTCGGGTTGCGCATGGAGCGGATGGTCACGATCGCTTCGCCGGCGGGGAGCATAACCCTAGTCGGTGCGTCGACGGTAAGGCCCAGGATCGCGGCCGCCAGCGGGGAATTGTGCGGTAGGCATTCGATCCCTGATCCGTGATCTCTCGCCGTCTCGCCGTGCGTGGTCACGAGGAACGTGAAGCGGTCCTTCCGCTTCGACTGCACGTCCTGCTTCTCGACCGTGACAACGTGGCCGAGTTGCAGAGTGTCCGTCGGCTTGGTGAGCCAAGTGGCCGGGTCGACCTCTATGAAGGCGTTGCGGGCCACAAAGCGGTCGAGCGCGGTCATCTTCCGGTCGACGGCCCGGATGGCATCCTTGGCCGCCTTGAACCCGAAGTTCTCGCGCAGGTCGCCCTGGCTGTGCGCCTCGACCTTGTCCTTCACGAGGTCGACCCGCTTGAGTTTGAGCGCCTCGAACTCCTCGGCCAGCACACGGTTGTAGCCCGTCCGCACATAGATCGTCGTGGGCGCCGGGGACGGATGGCGGAAGATGTTCTTTCGACGCAGGGGCATGCTGGGCGTTATGACTGGAGAAAGCACAGGCTCACCGCCAGCCAAGCGCCGGAGCGACGTCGGCAAGAATCGCCTCCATTACATGTACGTTGTAGCTGACGCCCAATTGATTGGGGATTGTAAGCAGGATTGTGTCCGCCTCGGCGATGGCGTCATCTTTCTGGAGTTGTTCGACGAGAACGTCCGGTTCGGCAGCGTAACCCCGGCCGAAGACAGCCCGCGTGCTTGAATCGAGAAAACCAATCTGATCCGTCTGCTGCTCGTCGCTCCCGAAGTAGGCGCGATCTAGGTCGTTTATCAAAGGGAAGATGCTTCGGCTCACGGAAACACGTGCAGGGCGGCTGTGACCCGCTTCGGCCCATGCAGTCCGAAAGGCCCGGATTTGAGCAGCTTGTTGGACATGCAAAGGCTCGCCGGACTCATCGAACTTGAGGGTCGAACTCTGAAGGTTCATGCCAAGCTTCGCAGCCCACACTGCCGTCGCATTGGCGGCCGAACCCCACCAGATCCGCTCTCGCAAACTTGCGGAAAAAGGCTCCAGCCGCAAGAGTCCTGGAGGGTTGGCGAACATCGGACGGGGGTTTGGCTTCGCAAAACCCTTCCCGCTAAGAAGCTCCAGAAACGTCTCGGAATGACGCCGTCCCATGGCCGCATCATCCTCACCTTCGTTGAGCCGATATCCAAAGTGACGCCATCCGTCGATAACCTGCTCGGGAGACCCGCGACTTATCCCCAATTGCAAGCGCGAGCCAGCGATGAGATCGGCGGAGCCTGCGTCTTCAGCCATGTAGTGAGGATTCTCGTACCGCATGTCGATGACCGCGGTTCCGATCTCGATCCTTCGTGTTCTTGCGCCAACCGCCGCGAGCAGCGGAAACGGAGATGACAATTGCCGGGCAAAATGATGAACCCGGAAGTAGGCCCCGTCCATCCCGAGTCGCTCAGCCTCAAAGGCAAGGTCAATCGACTGCAAGAGGACGTCCGCGGCAGACCGCGTCTGCGACTGGGATGAAGGCGTCCAATGGCCGAAGGACAAAAAGCCGATCTTTTTCATTGCCGTAAGTTGTATGCGTCAGGCTTCGATTCGCAAAGCCGGCCTTAACAAATGCCTCGGTGCGCCGCTGAAGCGGTGATGTCTTTTGGTCTCCCGCCAGGCATTCAGCGGCAACTCAGTGGCGGAGCCCATTTAATGAACAATGAGTTATGGAATAAATCCGTCTCCAAATTACTCTTCCTCCTGTTGAGAAATTGGTAATTCTTGCGAAGCGTTGCGGAATCCATTGGGAAGCTGTGAAGGAACTCAGCGATCACGGAACAGAAGCGCTTGTTTCGCTTTAGTTTCCTCACCCATCCTGAAGTTTGCTTGTTCCTTCCCATATGTTCCCATCGAGACAACCTAATGAGGCAGCAATCTCATCCAGCAATTATGAACGAGGCGTTGTGACCCATTTTCCCGAAAATGACATTGGATTCATGGAGTAATTTCTTCCTGGGCGAACTGGGCGCGTCCGCGGCGCTGGCCGGCCTTCTTTTCGTGAGCGTCTCTGTGAACCAGACGAGGATCCTGGCGCTTGGCCGGATGGCGGATCGGGGGCTTGAGGCCCTTGCGATGCTCTTCCTCGTGCTCGTGGTCGCCTCACTGCCCCTCGTCCCGGGACAGCCGCTGCGTCTCCTCGGCGCCGAAATCCTCGCCGCCGGGATTGCCACGATTGTTGCCATCGTCCCCCTGCAGCGCGCCTACCTCGGTTCCACCCAGCCAGCCTATCTCCGGCAGTCTTCGCGAATGGTAGCCATCAATAGAGTGGCGGTGGTGCTTATCGCCGTTGCCGGCGGGGTGCTTGCATGCCGGGGGGATGGAATCGGCCTCTACTTCCTGCCACCGGGGATTCTTCTGACATTCATCGCGTCCGGTGCGAATGCCTGGGTGCTGCTGATCGAAATAAACCGCTAGATGCGCCCCGGCGTTTCGCCCGGACCCGGTTCTCGCAGGTTCCAGCACAGCTATGCTGAAGATTCTCCATCGGTTCTATAGTCGGATTACTCCGCTTTTCGAACGGCATCGCCACATGCAAAATGGCGGGCGACGATGCGCCAAAGTCGATCCGGTTCAGGCTTTGCTCAGGATCTGCGTCCGGAATTTCGGGGCGAGCGCCTCGGACTTTTCCATGAAAGTCGCCATTGCAGCGGCGTCTGGCTTGGGAGGGGGCGTCGTCCGCCCCGCAACGGGCACACCAAGGGCCAGGAAGAGTTCTTCCTGCCCGGCAGGCGAACAGATGCACAACAGGCGCGCCGGCCGGGCCGTCCTGTTCTGAAACTGGTGAGGCGCGTTAGCCGGGATATTGGCGGTCTCGCCGGCCCGCAGGACCGATTTCACGCCGCGAAAGGTGACCTCGATCTCGCCCCCTAGCATGGTGAATGATTCCTCGAAATCGTGCCGATGGGGAGGAGGGCCTCCGCCGGGCGGGACGTGCATGTCGATGAGACAAAACGGCCGCGGGTGTCCTTGCCCGTTAGGAGGATCGTGTAGGTATCCCCCACGATGCCGATGGAAGGCAATTTCGAGTCCCCATTCGGCCGCGCAAGCGTTAACTTGCGGCGAGGATCATCTGGAGGCACGGTCGAGGGGGTGGCGCTTTTCTTGGGCATTGTTGTTCTCCAACGATTGGTTTCAAAAGGCGGGTGCTAGGGCTGCTTTGTCTGCCAGTACTGTACGGCTTCCTGTGCGAAATCTACGTACCTACGAGGCGGATGCCCCAGAAGTTTAGTCAGCATCTCCACGTCGCCTTCTTCCGCGGCGAAGCCCCGTTCCAAATACCCCTGAAACATCATGCGGAAGTCATAAGCCATCCAGGACGGAGCCTTCTGCCGCATCTGTTCCTCAAACTGGTCCATCGCCTCTCCTGTGTAACGAATTTCCTTGTGCAGCACTTTGCTCCAAATGGAAGCCGCTCCGGTCCCACTCAGGAGCGAAGGCCCATTCAGGTTGTAGGATTTCCCAAAATGGCCGTCCGTCGTGAGCGCGATCGCTGCCGCTTCGGCAATGTCGCGAATATCGACAACCGATATCCCCGGCGTTCCCAAGGGCATCGGATAAATGCCGGGTCCCATGAGCGCATCCTTGAGCGTCAGGTCATTCTGGATGAAGTAGTTCGGGCGAATGATCGTATAGGGGACGTCGAACTGCCGGAGGGCGCTCTCGATGACGACCTTAGAGGCAAAGTGGGGCACGTCCTTGAACTGCTCCGCCTTGAAGACCGAGTGATAAACGACATGCTGGAGCTTGAGCTTCTTGGCCAGGCCGTAGGCGATGAGCCCTTGCGTCAGCTCATCCGCCGAAACACCGTTCAGGAGGTAGAGCTTGTCCACGCCGTCCAGCGCCTTCAGTACGGAGACGGGATCGAGCAAATCACCGACCACGACTTCAATGCCTAGAGGAAACTGCGTGGACGGCCCCATTTTCCGCACAAGGGCGCGCACCTTGGCGTTCCGTTTCGAGAGTTCTTTGATGACCTCGGAACCCACTTTGCCGGTGCCGCCTGTTACAAGAATCTTCATAGAGTTCCTTTGGGTTATCTAGTCGCTCCAATGCGGTAAGTGTTCCCTCACGGGGTGAATTATTTAATATTACTTGAGTAAAGATAATATCCGGTCATTCGCAAGGGCGATTGTCATTTTAGGTTCAAGAGGCCTGAATGGTGACCGTGGGAAACCGAAAGCCAGTAAAGCGCAAACCCGGCCGGCCGCGGGGCGCGTCGGCCGTTGCCCACGACCGCATCCTAGACGCGGTCTACGAGCTGCTCCAGACCCAGTCGGTTCGCAATCTGCAGATCCAAGAGGTCTGCCGCAAGGCCGGTGTCAGCAAACCAACGATCTACAAGTGGTGGCCTACCAAGGCGGCCATGGTGATGGCCATGTTCGAACAGCGAATGGTCCGACGCCTACCTTCAATTGAGGGCCTAAGTGCTGAGCAACTCATCCGAGTCGCTGTGCCAGGGCTCATCCGGCTTTTCAATGGACCCTTCGGCAAGGTCGCCGCCGAGATGATCGCCGCGGGCCAGAGCGAGCCGGCTTTGCTCCGAGAATTCCGCGACCGGTACGTGCTCAAACGCCGCAAGGTTGCCGTGAAGGCTCTTGAAGACGCCTATGCGTCCGGAGAGATGAAGCGCTCCGTCGACCCCGAACTCCTCCTCGACCTCATCTTTGGACCGATCTACTTCCGTCTCCTCGTGAAACATCAGCCCCTGGATCAGGTGTTCGGCAAAGACCTATTGGACTACGTGCTTCGTCCTGCGGTCACTTGTTGACTTGGACGGCGATCACAACGCGCCATCTATTCGCAAGGCACCCCACGAAAACAACCCACACAACCCATCTGTCCATGTTCCTGAGGTTGCTCCGGTTTGACGGGCACGCGTTGGGCTATTGCCTGAACAGCAAGTCCCGATCCCGAGCTTCTCGTTGTCAATTCCGCGGCACGTCTCGCCAGAGCCTACCTTACGAAAACGCAGCAGCCAACAAAATATCCGATCCGGCGGGTAACCCAGAACTCGGCCCGGAAACGGTGTTTGGTAATTTGTCTCATATTGCCCGTTGGGCCTCCGCGGAATTCTGGCAGGTGAGCACGTGCACACCGCGTCTGTAATGGATAATGGAGAGGATATTTAGACCTATGTCTTTCCGTGGATCCGGGACAATTCGAACGACTGTGCCAATCCCCGCTGCATTGCACGCGTCCATTATTTTCGTAATATCTGCCACACAATCCAGCTCCATTGATTCCAAGCTGCTGAGATCGGCCAAGAACGTAAAACCTTGGCGCATTTGAGGAAGCAGATTCAGCACCTCCTCATGGACCGCCTTCACCACTGCGGCAGTTACGCGACCTCGATACCGTACCTCAATAAGATTACGGGAAATGTCCGCTTGAATAAGGTAGCCGGAGGTTGCGTCCATCTGTGTAGATTCGTCCATTCGGGAAATCTTTAGCATGTAGTCGGCTTCAGAAAATGAAACATTGCTTCTGGCGCAATGCTGCCAACCGCGTGCGATCAATTGCTTATTTTACGGTCATCACGCCACGCATTCCCGCCTGGAAGTGTCCAGGGAAAGAGCAGAGGTAAATATAGTTTCCCGGAACGGTAGGCGCAGTGAACGTGACCTCCCCGTTCTGCCTCGCACCGAGTAGGCCAATCGACGCGATCACGTCACCCGCAAGCGCTTTGGGCTCATAGTCTTCGTCCTTGGCATTGGCGGCCGCCGAAGAATACGCGGCACCGTCTTTGCCGGCCTTAAGGAGGATCCAATTGTGACCCATGACCGATTTGGGAAGTGTGCCAACGTTGCTTAGCGAGACGTAGACCACTTCGCCGGGTTTCACCGTGAAACTCGTTATGTTGAACTTCATGGAGTCATTCCCGGAGAGTTCGATCGAGGTTTTGGCCACCTGGGCGTCCAATGACGCGGCGCATAATAGCGAGAAGGCGAGACCGAGAGAGAATTCTTTTATTTTCATAGTAGTATTCAGTTAAGTGATGAAGGCGTCTAGAACATGATCCACGCCTCAAAATATAGCGTGTTATTGGCCGAAGCGTTTTGGGCTGTGCCGTCGAAATGGCTGTAGACGATGTACTGCACGGAGAATTTGACATTGCTCTTGGACCAAAACGCCGGACCTCCGTCCTTGTTGAACGGCATATAGTTCAATTCGAAGATATAGCCGTTGCTGTCAGCTGAGCCGGATGTACTTCCGCCATACAGGAGCGGATCGAGGCTGCCGTTCACGTTGAATATCTGAGCCGCGGCTCCGTAGGTCTTGTCGTAGAGGTAGTCGACAGTGATCTTCTCGTTGAGCAGGGTATCGGTGGAATTGCTTGTGGCGCCGAGGGGCTGGCTGGCCCTCCAGTCGTCATGCTCGTAGATCGCCGACGCCATAACCGTGACATCGCTGCTTAAGCTTGAATATTGGTACTGAGAATCGATGCCGGCGTCCGCAGTTTGATCCTCGCCTGCGCTGCTGTCTCGTCCCGGATAGGTATTGGCCACCATGCCGAAAGTGCCCAACTCCCAGGTTGAAGAATCGGTGGATTTCTCGACCGCGAGGCGCCAATATGGCGCCAGGCTCGCGATCTGGGCCTCGCCGGTTGGATCCACTCCAACAGCCCGCTGGAACTGGGGGCCGAGGGTGCGGTAGGCGCCGACGTCCAGGTAGACCGTGTTCGCCACCATAGCGTAGGCCCCAAGGCCTGCTACTTGGGCTGCAAACGCACCGGTGATCATCGGCGAGGCGGCAGGGGTCGGGGCCAGTCCCGAACCGCTGAATGGGAATCCCCATGCAGGCGTGGAATTCCATGGATCCTGCATCGTGGGGTTGTTGTTGAGATAGGCGCCGTACACGACGCTCTTTCCACCCCACGTTCCCGTGTCGGCGAACCGAAGCTCGGTGTTGTCCCAAGACCACGCCTTTCCGACACCGTCGTAGGTCGTCTGCGAGAAGATCCCAAATTTGTCGGCGATTGCCCCGCCCTCTGTGCCGAACAAGTCTGTCGCGTACGGCCCAAACAGGCGGCCGGCGTAAAAGATGCTCGCCTGGGTGAGCGCGAAATTGTTGTTCGGAGCAAACCCCGGCGCGGCGCCCCCCGCCTGGCCTGACTGCGTCTGGGTGAACGACGGCTGCAGCATAATCGCGATCGGCGGCAAGGAAAAGCTGCCTGCGGCGAGGGTGTACCCGCTCAGTTTGAACTGCCTCCCAAACTCGTTAAGTAGCGGGTACTCTGTATGGCACGCGATGCACTGCATGTTCAGCTGGCGTGCAAAGCTCGGAAGTCCCTGGCAGCTTAGGGCGCCCGATAAGAAACCCATCGCTCCAACCAACGAAACCCTCGCGAGATGCCTGTTAGATGATTTCAACATTAAAATCATAGCAGCTTCAGTCCCCCACCGCATCGCAGATTCTGTGGATTGCTGCGCATCTCTTGCTTCGCTTTTTTGGATGCTCGAACCATTCCAAATAAAAGGCGTCCTCCACACCTGCATCTTAGCGATCGCAAAGGACATGGGAAATGGGGTGAACACCTGTGGCGTGCGAAAGACCGCAGGCGCTTGCGGCAATTCTCTGCACGCGGCTCCCCATCGCCGACAAGGTCCCGACGCTCGCGGAGGTGGACGCTTTAATGGAAAGAGGATCGGCGGCAAAGGCGCACCGCTGAGGCCGCCCCGGCCAATCGCCCGTGACCGTCAAGCCCTGAGATTGAATTCCTTCCTTTCTCGAAGGGCATCGAGACCCGCAACAATTTCTCTCGGATCCCTCCTTGGGAAGCCATTTCGTCAGTGTGACAATGTGCTAACCACCAGGTCATGGGCACGTGAAAGGGGCATAATTGGGTGACACTCCAATGAAACAGGCGCGTCATCATGGACGAGAAGGAAACGGTAGAGGGGAAGGTAGGACACGGGGCTGAGTGACCGAAGCATGCGGCGTCCGCTACGAAGATGCAACCAACGGAATTGGGACGGAAGTCGTCGACGGCGTTCCCATTCCTTTTGCAGGAGCTGAGCTGATGCTCAGAACGAAGCAGAGCCCGCGCGAAAAGCACTCAATCGACCGGAACTTCCTGCAGCAGCTAATTCGCACCCGAAAAACGCCGTGATGTCGCCACGGAAGTTCCCTTTGGCCTTGGAGGGGGCTTGGTGAATAACTCTTCGGCGACATGTGCGGCGCGGCGGTGCATCGTACCATTTCCCGCCGGAATGTGCTGCGGAATGGCGAACGCCTTTTCCTATTTCGCATTCCAGATCGCCATCGTGTCGGGCGACCCCTGGCTTCGGACGTTGTTGTCGCTCAATATTCCCTCAGTAGCCGCAATCATCTCCGTTCTCGGGAAAACCAGGATCTCGCTGAACTTCTCGGCGAACTCAATCGTGACGAAATCTTCCCTGGAGTCCCTCATCACCGTAACGAGATGGCCAAGGTTCTTGATTGGAATCTCGTTCACCGCCTTGACCACTGAAAACGTGGGTTCGGTGTAGCCCCTCGCTAGGGGATGGGGAAAAAACGGGGAGGGAACGAAGACCAGCTGTTCACCTGGAAACGCCGGCTTTTCTTCCCGGCGCTTCAATAGCGGACTGCCCCGAATGCCGAGGTAAGATATCATCTGCGCGGTCTTGGCTAGCTGTGAGAACATCTGGATGGTGGCGGTCGAAAAAACCATCGGACCAAGGATGAAATAGGCGGGAAGATCACCCTTGAGGTCAGGGATCAACAGCGCGCGGTCAATCTCTGGAGTAAAGAAAATCTGGAGCGCGACCCTTCCCCGCTTCACGAAGGTCAGCGTCTCCCGGATGCCTCCCAGCCGCTGATATTCATATGCGAAATTAACCCGATGGGTGAGGCCGAAATGCACCATCCCCTGGTCGTCAACCTCTTCACCAGAGACCCCCGTAATGATATCCCAGTCACGAAACGTGTTCACCTCTTGCTTGGATTGGATAGAGGTGACGACCATCCCGTGTTCACCTGGGCCGGCCCCGAGAAATGCGCGCAACGCAGGGTTTTCGAAGGGTTGAGTTTGGTCGTAGAGCATAGATTTCCGCTTCCTTACGCCCGTCTTCACCTCGTCGAGAAATCTTAGGATCACCTCCGATGGGATCACGAAACTAAAGATTTGGCCTTCATCCTGGCGGCTGCAGGTTATCCCGAACACGCTGCCGGCCGCGGATGCGGCCGGCCCTCCGCTCATCCATGGGTCGAGCCGGGTATTGAGCCGTATCATCAGTTGGAGGTAGTTGCTGGTGTAATACTCGAAGTTTAGAGCCGCCATTGAAGGGCTCAGTTGGTTTATACTGTTGTAGTTTTCCGACAGGCCGTAGACCGAGACCGTTTCCCCAGAATTCGGGACGGAAGGCATGAACTCCACAGGGGGATGGTTCGCGAAGAAGTTGTCGTCAGACAGCTTGAGCACGGCCAGGTCCAAGGTCGTGTCGAGGGCCACGATCTGGGCCACGATCTTGGAGCCCGAAGCACCCCGGACCTCAATATCCGATGCGTAGTTCACGAGATGGGCGCTGGTGAGGATTCGATTCCCCGCGATCACGGCTCCCGACCCGTGCTCTTCCCTCGGAGGCGATTTCGTCCAGGGTTTGGTGAAGTCCGGTTCGCTCAGTGTAGCGGAGACCATTACGGTCGAGTCCAGCAAGGGATCATGCCGCTCCGAATTCGCCCGGGACGCCGGTGCCGAGGTTCCGGATGGTGGGGATTCAATTTCTGGAGTGCTGGGGCTCTTCGCGATCGACGCCACATCCTCCAGCGGGATCATCTTGGTGGCCGCGCCCTGCTTTATCAGAATCTTGGTCGAGGACTGTATAAGAATGATGCCATCAACCTCGGTTCCGTCCTTGAGGATGATCGTGTCGCCGCGGACGAAGGGAAGCGCGTACACGAGGAGGGCGCCGACCGTGGGGAGCCAGCGGGATTTCATGGGGTCCGGTTCCACTCGGCCATCGTGTCGGCACTGCCTTGGCTTCGAATTCCGTTGTTGGCCATAATTGCTTCGGTCGAAGCGACCAGTTCCTGCTGCCGGAAGACGAACTTCTCGACGTGCTGGTCCGCAAATTCAATCACGACAAATTTCTGCTTCGAGTCCCGAAGGAGGGCGACCAGATGAAGAAGATTCCTGACAGGAGTGCCATTCACCACCTTGACCACCCGTAACGCGGGATCCCGGTACCCCACGGTCAGCGCGCTGGCAAGGAACGGGCAGAGAACCACCACATCCTCGCCGGGGAAGGCCGGCTTGTCTCCCAGGCGCGTGAGAAGGGGGCTATCGTGTTTTTCCAGCCACTCGGTGGTTGCAGGCAGGCTCGCCGTCAAGGCTACCAACTGAAGGGAAGCCCGGGAAAAGACCAGCGGACCCAGGATGAAGTACGACGGATAGGAACCCTCCAGGTCCGCGAAAAGGACGGGGAGGTCGGTAGCAATCGGCAGCTGGACGGATTCGGCTCGGCCCCCCCGGATGACGGTAACGGGCACGAAGGCACCATCGCCCAAACCCTGGTAGAGGTAGGTCATGGACACCTGCAGATCATCCCGCAGTTTGACCATGCCTTGGTTGTCGACCGGGACCTCGCCAATCCGCGTCACCACGTCCCATCGCTTGATCGGGTAGGCGGAATCGTCGAGGGCCGGCTTGATCACAACCACACCCTGCACGCCGGGATCGAGGTGAAGAAAACGCCGCAGGGCCGGATTTTCCGTGGACTGGTAAGCGTCGGCACTCATGGGTCGTCCGCGGTAGGCGCCGCCCGCAGCGACCCGCTTCAGCATGAGGTCGATCTCCTCGTTCGGGATGATGTAGCCGATGTTCTGCGCACCACTGAGGAAGCTGCAAGCCAATCCAATGACCTTGTCGCCCACCATAGCGGGGCCGCCGCTGTTGCCGTGATTGATCGCGGCATCGATCTGCATTCGAAGGCCGAAGTGGGTTCCGCCGTAGGAGGAAAAATCGATCCTCGAAACGATTCCCTTTGTGATGGAGAGGCTTTCGCCCCCGGTCGGATAGCCGTAGACCAAAACGGAGTCCCTGATGCGGGGGAGACCAACCGCCCGCATGAGCGGTGGATGGGTCGCGAAAAACGACTCGTCGTCCAGCTTCAACACCGCGAGGTCGATTCCTTGAGACACGGTTTCCACCTTCGCCGAGATGCGGTCGCCCGCTTGGCTACCCTGTATCTGGAGATTGGTGACATACTGGACCAAGTGGGCATTGGTCAGGATCCGGTTGCCCTCGATGACGAGACCCGACCCGCTGATCTCCAAGGGGTCTAGCTTGGTCCACGGCTTCATGACGTCAGGACCCCTGCGGGTGCCGAATACCTTCACCACCGAGTTGCCGATTGCGTCGATCTGGGCGCCGCTGGCGGCCTGCGAGGGCAAACCCGGCATGCTCGGCGCGTCCTCGGCAAATAACCTTCCAAGGCCGCTGACCCAGATTACGGAGGCTAACAAGAAAATCCGAGCACGGAACAGAGTCATCGACGGCGGAAATTCATGTCAGGGGCTTATGAAACAAAAGGAGACCTCAAATGTAGAGGCCAAATGCTGCAAAATGACGGCGTTTAGGGGGGAAGGTGAGTCGGTCCTCGCTTCAATCCGCTCCATACTGGTCTTCTGAAACGGGACCGTGGATCTCAATAATGCACTGAGGCTCCCTTAGGAACTTCATGTGCGTCCGCGCTTCCAAGCGGTCTCTCCTGAACGATTGCCGAAACCGTTTTCAAAACCGCCGTCTCCTCATTGTCACAATTTGAAACCAGGCCGCCAAGTCTTGCATTCCGTCGCGGTCGTCCAGGGCCAAGCTGTGTTTGCGATCCCCGCCCATCTGGCTATCGGCCTCTCGACCGCATCGCCCGGCTCGCTTGATGCCGGGCTGAATTTCGTCGGGCCCCAGGACTTCTGCGCCCCGACCCGGAATGTTTCTGCCCAGAAGTCGCTGGATGCGCCAGCAACTGTCCTTTCCAAGATCCTACTCATCGCCATCACGACCTCGAGCCCATCTTTCTCCGGCTTGACGATGTCGGTAATCACTAGATCCGCATTCGCGTGCATAAACAGCTCCATCCGTTCCTCTCCATTGCACGCTTCGCTTACGGAATGGCCAAATTGGTTAGGTACTAGATGCAAGACACTCCGCGCAGAGTACCATCGTCGATGAGAAGGATTCGCGCCATGATTAGTGGGTTAGCTGAGGCGCGAGAGCCGCATGGACCGCGACTCCCATCGAGTGGATGCTTGTTGGTTTCATCAAAACTTGAAGTATGCCCGCCGCATCAATTTGGTCTGACCGGAGTGCCATACTGTAACCGGTCATTAGAATGACGGGCAAATCGGGCCGGATATGTCTGAGCTGAGTGGCAAGGAATATGCCCGTCATCCCGGGCATCGTCTGATCCGTCAGCACAAGATCAAATCGCTGTGGATCAGCGCGCACAACGGCGAGCGCTTCTGCGGGCTTCGTCGCGCATTCAACCTGGTAACCGAGCGTGGTTAGCGTTTTCTGGCCAAGCTGGGCAAGCAGCTCTTCGTCGTCTATGAACAGAATTCGCTCACCGTTGCCGATCGGAACCGGTTCTCCATCGGATCCAACCTCGGCTACCTCGCCTGCTTGCTCGGGAAAGTACAGGTGAAAAACTGTGCCTTCACCAAGATGGCTGTAGACGGTGACCGCCCCATCGTGAGATTCCATAATGCCGTGCACAACCGACAGTCCCAAACCCGTGCCTTCGCCGGGAGGCTTAGTTGTGAAGAATGGCTCAAAAATCCGTCGCAGGGTCGCTTGATCCATTCCGCTACCGGTGTCACTGACGGACACGCGCGCATAAAGGCCGGGCCTCAGCCGCGGCTGCGTGGCGGCTTGCGCCACGTCGATTGGACACCTCTCCAACTTTATTTCAAGACGCCCGGGCCTTCCCTTCATCGCATGGCAGGCATTGGTCCCGAGGTTCATAAGGATTTGATGGATCTGGGTCGCGTCCGCGAGCACCGTGGGCGCATTTGTCGCTAGCGAAATGTTGAACTCGATTGTCGAAGGTATGCTCGCTCGCAATAGCTTGATGGTCTCGGCCACGACAGGACGCAGTTGGATCAGTCTCCGCTCCACTCGTTCCTGCCGACTGAAGGTGAGAATCTGCCGCACAAGGTCGGCGGCGCGACTCGCCGCCTGTAACACTGAATCAAGGTATCTGCGAACCTGGTCATTTCCGGTCAAGATCATCTGGGACAGTTCGGTATAGCCGTTGATTGCTGCGAGGGTGTTGTTGAAGTCGTGGGCGATCCCGCCCGCCAGAGTGCCAATGGCTTCCATCTTCTGCGTCTGGCGCAGCTGCTCCTCCAAATTGCGATATTTTGTGACATCCTCGGCCACGCCAACCCAGCGCCTGATCGCGCCGGCGGCATCACGAACCGGAAAGGCGCGGTCACGAATGCAGCGCTCGGTTCCATCTGGCCTGATAATTCGGTATTCCTCATCGTACGTGCCCTGAGTCCTCTTGATCTCCAGGGCGCGGATCACGCGATCCCGATCACCGGGACGAATCGCATCGAGCCACATGTGGGGCTTCTCGTAGGCGCTCTGGCAAGTGATGCCCCATATTCTTTCATAGGCTGGACTAATGTATAGTTTCTTAGCTTCTTCCGGATCGGCGATCCAAAAAACCTCATCAATATACTCGGCCAGCTCACGAAACCGCGTTTCACTTTCGCGTAGCGCATCTATGGCGCGTTTGCGATCCGTAATGTCGCGGATAATCCTCGATACACCGACTACGTTGCCATCGGAATCCTTGATCGGGGAAATCGTGACGGCCACGTCGATGCGTTGGCCGTCCTTTCGGATCCTGACGGTCTCGAATCGTGGCGTGATATCGCCTCCGGCAACGCGATTCATTTTCTCGTCCTCTTCTACATAGCGATCCGGCGGAAAGAGTATTTTTAGGGGTCGACCGATGATCTCCGACGCCGTATAGCCGAACATTTGTTCCGCAGCTAAGTTCCAACTTAAGATATGGCCATCCAATGTCTTGCTGATGATTGCATCGCCCGAATCCTCGACAATGGCCGCCAAGGTTCTGATGTTCTCGTCCTTACTCTTGGTCATAGTGATGTCGTGGGCCATGACGATGACGCCAACCACTTGTCCATTTTGGTTGCAGACCGGTACCTTGTCCGTGCTGACCCAGAGTTTTTTGCCATCGCGGCCAACCAACTGCTCAATGATTCCAAGTTTAGAGACACCCGAACAGATGACCTCCATGTCATCCTCATGATATTTGGACGAATCCTCCGGATAGGTTTCGATCGATGGCCTTCCCTCGATCTCCTCGACAGACTTTCCGGCGGCGTCTGCCGCTCGTTTATTGATCCGAAGAATGACGTCTTTCGTGTCCTTGAACCAGATCATGGCCGGTATTAGGTCAAATAGCACCCGCAGTTCGACCTGCTGCCGCCGAAGCGTTTCCGTTGCATGTTTCCGCTCGGAGATGTCCTGAAGGGCCCCGTAAACGCGCCGGATGCAACCTTTGGCATCCCTTTCGGCCTCGCCACTGACGCGTACCCAAATGCGCCGGCCTTTGGCGGTTATAATCTCCGACTCGAAGTCAAAGGGTGTTCCGTCTCTGACGCAGGCCCCAAACGTCGCTTGAACGGATTCGCGGAATTCAGAGGCGTAGAACTTGATACCTTCCTCGATCGTCGGAGTGAATCCCGGCGGAAGCTCATGGATGGCACATGTCTCGTCCGACCACGTCAGCCGTAGGTCCGGCAAATTCACTGCCCATGCACCCAATTGGCCTAATCTCCCGGCCGACGCAAGCCACGCTGCGTAGGCGCGGCGGCGGGCAAAATCCTTCTCGGCCTCAACGAGCGCCAAAACAACAACGACCAGAGCAAGGACGCTGCCGCCGACTATAATTTCCCTAGTCGTCATGCTGCTGTGCTTCGCCTCAGATTCACGCTGCTCTAGGAGGTTCTGCTCAGCGATTTCCATCTCTCCCACTAGCATGCGGATACGATCATGAAGCCGCTTCCCCAATCCGGTGGCCGTCGCCGCCTGCGCTGCCGCGAATCCCCGGTTCCGTCGGATTTCAATCTCTTCGGCCAATCGTGTCATTCGCTCATGGACGAGCGGCGCCAGGGCGTCTAACCGGCGCTCTTGCTCGGCATTAAACGCCATAAATTTGTGCAGAGCCATGATATCTCCATCGATGTCGCGCCGCGCCTCATAGTAGGGCGCCAGATAAGTCTCATCGCCTACTAAGGCATAGCCGCGCTGGGCAGTCTCGGCGTCGGTTACATGCGATAGGACAAAACGTAAAGTTGATATCGTCTCCGTTGTATACCTCGACCACCCCTCCACTTGATCGAGGCGAGTCACGCTGAGATAGGAAACAACGCCGATCGTTCCCAAGCAGACTAGGGCAAACGAAAAAGCTGCTCGCACTTTCCGCTCCGCATTGAGTCCGCGCGGCTTGAATTCGTCGAAGGAAAAAGGGTTCATGAGGAAGTCCATCAGTCTGTGGCTCACATATGCGACTGAACTGCCTTGTCGTGAAGTCGGGGCGAAGCTGCCCGTTTGTATTCTCGGCCGAATCCAGTGTCCCTCACTCCACCGCGAATCGCCAACCGACTTATTCGCTTTGAGTTACGCTTTGGATGGCGAGTTGAGAGCTAAATGGAGTTGAAAATGATGGACCTTTGCCATCCTTCTATCCTACCCATTGTGATGCCTAAAAAGGATATTAGGCGGGTTGAGGCGTCCCCGCTATAGGGTCTTTGCCTACCTGAAAGCGCGGCCCAGGCTCAGTCCACGTCCTTGGGAGAGCGATCGTAGGATCCTAGGTTCCATACCGTCGATCCTACCGAAGTGTGTGCGCCTTCGACCCGTTCCGATTTCATACATATTGTGTACCATCCATTGGTGGCTAGGAGATCACCGCCGCCAGCGCCGACGGAAGTTCGACCACATGATCGTCCTCGTTAAAATGGCCATGGCCGTGCTCGATGATGATTTTGGGACCGAGCGTGGCGCGAAAAACGGCCTTCGCACGGTCAACCCCAATGTAGGGATCATTGTCGGAAAGGATCACGGTGCAGTTCCCTGCCGCTTTTTTCACCTTCGCCGGATCCAGGCCCTTGCTGAACCATGGATCTAACGCCGGGTCGCCGCCGGTTTCCGTATCGGCATCCTCTGGCGACATCCCGGTGGGAAAGATCCCCGCCACCAGCACCGTTTTTGCCACCGACTTCCCGGCGGCTCCCACGGTTTCGAGATAGCGCAGCACTCCCTGACAGCCCAGACTGTGGCCGATCAGGGTGGTCCCATCGTCCGGCTCGCCGATCAATTTCGCGATGAAGTCGATCCATTCGGAAATCACGGGGCGGTCGGCATGAGGCATGAGAGGCAGCGAGACCAGGTACCCTCTTTCTTCCAACTCGCCTTGCAGCCACGGCAGCCACGCCTCATTCGGGTTGCTCAGATAACCGTGGATAATGAAAGCACGCCTGAGCATCACGGGGCGGAACTGCCGGCCTCTGGCGCTTGAGCACCCAGCGGAACAACTGGGCCGTCTTAAGCCGCTGGCCCGGCCCGGAATCCGATCGCGGCATGCTGGCCGTCGCAGAAGGGTTTGTTCTGCGACGCGCCGCAGCGGCACAGGGTCACGCGGTTGCGCACCTCGTATTTGAAACCATCGGCGCCGATCACTTGGACGCCGCCGCGGAGCCAGACCGGGCCGGAGCAATGTTTGGCCGGATCCTCGGTCAGGGCGATCGAAGGATTATATTTTGGCTCCGCCGGTTTGCCGGTGGCGTTGTCCCACGCCACCAGCCGCCCCGAGGGACAGTCACAAGCCTCCTGCACGAAGTCTTTGCGCGCCGCCGAGTCGTCCGTTCGGTTCACGAGATTCCACACCTGCCCCTTGGGGTCGCAGAAGCGCGCAAAAGCGCATAGGCTCTCCGCATCCGTCAACGACATCGTCGGGCCTTCGATCAGCTTGGCCTGGTCCCGGTAGGGTGCGCGGGAGGCGGTTTCGGTGCCGTCGAACGCGGCCTTCGCATGGGTGCCGTCACAAAAAGGCTTTTGCGCGCTCCGGCCGCAGCGGCAAAGCGCGTAATTCGCCTTGGGTGGATATTCCGGTCCCGGGGTCCACTTCACCGAATCACCCTCCCGATTGGTGCCGATGGTTTCCGTCAGCAGCGGCAGGCTGCCGGAGACGAGATAGGGGCCGTTTTCCGCAATCTGCACCTTGGCCGCCGCGGTAATGGGTTTATTCATGGAAGAAATCGGATTAGGGCAATTTCCCAAGTGCTATTGGATTTTAGTCCTTAGGGCCAGAGTGCCCTGAATTCGGTCGTAAATTCAAGTCTTCGTTCGGCGCCATAGCATCTTATCCGCCGCCCGCGGTGCAGCAAGCGTCCCGTTGACTCGCCGCCGATGCAATTCATGCGGCCCCTGTGCCCAAGGTGAAAGCCCCCAGAACTCGCACCGCCTTCTCAACCCACCCGTTTCGTTCGATCCCAACCCGGGCAGCCACTTACCTACAATGAGTTAAGACCCCTTGAGCGTCTACCAAAGGCCGCCCGGCCCATTTCTGGGCCACAGGCCCGGGGCCGCGCGTGTCACGCCACAGGCAGCAGCGCGCGAAACCCTGCTTCCACGAAATGATGGTCGGTCGTCAATGCCTCGGTGAGACGCAATTCTCGCATCACCACAAAACTTGTGCAGTCCGTAAACGAGTAACGGTGGTCGGCATATTTCCGGAAGAATGTCTTCGCGGTTTCGAACCGGCCCACTCCGATCCATTCCACGCGTATGCGAGCCGACTGCTCGACTAGGTCAAACACGCGTAGTGCAACGGCCGCTCCGCCGCGCGCTTTGGCCAGGTTGACGGCCTCGGCAATGAGGTAGTCTGTCGCGACAATCAACCTGCCCGCGTTCAAAATCCGGGCGACGGCGTCGCGTGCAGCAGCGTGGTTGGCGTCGTTCTTGTCAACAAACGCATAAAGCGCGGATGTGTCGGCCAACACGTCACGCGTGGCCATATAGCAAATGGTCGATGTCCTTGTTGGTCATCTTGCCACCCGGGCCCTCGACCGCAAACCTGTCGAGATTGAGCAGCGGATCATCCGGCGACAACGGTAGGCGTTCGCTTTGAGGGGCAGGTCCCAGCTGGGCGACCGGACGACCGGCCCGTGCAATTGTGATGCGTTCACCCTTTTCGGCGCGCATGACCAAGCGGGAGAGGTTGCTTTTGGCCGCGTGGATATTGAAAGACACTTGAGGCATGGAATCAAAGTTAGCTAAGCACTTGGGCTAAGCAAGCAAATCTGGGGATTTCGTCCGTAATGTCGGGGAAGCCCAATGATTGCAGACGACGCGCCAGTACCAGGATTCACCTGGAGCCTGTCAATCACTTGGTCGCTGGTTCGACCCTATTCGCCAAATCAGCAATAGCACTGATTGCTGCCTTCAATTCGGGGCCAAGGAACGTGATTGTTGACACGCCTCTAACCAACTTCTTCACAAATCGCGCCGGCTAAGTCAACAGCGACGCTGACAACCGGCACAGCCGACCAGGCCGACTGTTCAAAAAATAAGGATCGATTTCCTTCCTAAGGCGAAATCAACGCGACAAACTTTCCCGTGACAAACCGACGGATGATCTTGTAGATAGCCCCATGATGACGCATGGTTTTCGCTGCCCGCACCCCATCGGGCATCACGGCCCGTTGCGTTTGGCGGGCCTCCTGTTCCTCGCCGGATCCATCGGCGGCCTTTCATCCCGTGCGCAGACTCTGCCAGGAGTGACATGGACGACCGCGACCCAGAAGCTTGTCACCGGTACGAGTCCCCAATCGATCGCGGTGGGTGACTTCAATGGCGACGGAATTGCCGATATCGCGGTCGGGCAGGCAGGCTCCATCGGCATATTCCTTGGCAACGGCGACGGCACGTTCAAGGCCGCCGACACCGGCAACAACGGCGTCACGATCTCAGTCCCCCTGACGGCCCCTCTGGCGATCGCATCCGGGGCTTTCCAAACGGGCAAACCCGTGGGCATCGTCGCAGTCAGCGGCAGCTACAACGCCGTGATTCTCAGCAACGGCGGTGGCGGAGAGACGGCGCCCGCCGCCTTCACCGGCGTGGTATCCGCGACGTCCGTCGCCGCGGGCGATTTCAACGGGGACGGGAAAGCGGACCTTGTCGTCGCGGGCTTCGCCCCCGACAGCTCAAATCCGATAGTAGCCATCTTCCTCAACGGCGGGGGCGGCACTTTCGGGACGCCGACGCTCATCCCCATTGACGCCAGTTCCCCGGAATTCGTGGCGGCGGGGAACTTCCTCGGGAATGGATATACGGACGTGGCCGTGACCGTAAACAACTCGGTCGATGTGTTCTTGAACGACGGCTCGGGAAACTTTTCCCAGGGAGTGGGAGGGACTACGGGCAATGGCCCCTCCAGCATAGCGGTGGGGGATTTCAATGGGGACGGCAAACAGGACCTCGCCGTGGCGAACCAAGCCGACGGAACGGTATCGGTGCTGTTGAGCAACGGGGACGCATTCGGGACTTTCACAACCTCGGCGACCGTGAAGGTGGGCAACGGCCCCTCCTGCATCGTGGTGGGGGATTTCAACAAGGACGGAAAGGCGGACCTGGCGGTGACGAACCAAACCGACAACACGGTGACGGTGCTGCTGGGCAATGGCGACGGAACGTTTTCGTCGCCCACGACGTTGAAGGTGGGCGTGGCCCCCACGTCCCTCGCCGTGGGGAATTTCAACGGAAACGGCAACGTCGACCTGGCCGTGACCAACAGTGCCGACAACACGGTGACGATACTGCTGTCGCAGGTGGTGGGGACGCCCACGCCCACCCCAACGCCAACGCCCCCTGGAGGTGGAGGAGGGGGCGGAGGCGGAAATGGATTAGCCCGGCTCATCAACATCTCGACACGCGCGCAGGTGGGAACGGGCGGCAACATCCTGATCCCAGGCTTCGTGGTGGGAGGCAGCGGAACGGAAACGCTCCTTATCCGGGCCGACGGACCCAGCCTGACCCAGTTCGGCGTCAACGGCGTCCTGGCCCAGCCCAGTCTCAGCGTCTATAACAGCGCGGGCGCGGTGATCGCCTCCAACACCGGCTGGGGAACCAATACAAACCCGGCTCTCATCGCCAGCACGGCGGCCTCCGTGGGCGCCTTTGCGCTCACTTCGGGCAGCGCCGATTGCGCCCTCATCGCCAGCCTGCCCGCGGGCGCCTACACGGTCCAGGTCTCGGGCTTGAACAGCACGACCGGCGTCGCCCTGGCGGAAGTCTACGAGGTGTCGGCCAGCGGCACCCGCCTGGCCAACATCTCGACGCGCGCCCAGGTGGGAACGGGCGGCAACATCATCATCCCGGGCTTTGTGATTTCAGGCAGCGGCACCGACCAGTTGCTTGTGCGGGCGGACGGCCCCAGCCTGACCCAGTTCGGCGTGAGCGGCGTCCTGGCCCAGCCGAGCCTGAGCGTTTACAACGGCGCAGGCACGGTCATCGCCTCCAACACCGGCTGGGGGACCAGTTCAAACCCGGCGCTCCTCGCGAGCACGGCTGCCGCGGTCGGAGCCTTCGCCTTCGCTTCGGGCAGCGCCGACAGCGCCCAGATCGTCAACCTTTCGGCAGGCGCCTATACGATCCAGGTCTCTGGAGTGAACGGCACGACCGGGGTGGCCCTAGCCGAGGTTTACGAAGTTCCGTAATCACCATGTGGATATCTGGTTTCGGCCAAGCTCTATTCGGAATCGCAGTGGCAGGCCTCGCCATACTTAGTTTAGTCTTCGGCAACTTCGCGCCAATTGCTGAGCCGTTTCCCGCCTCACTCCCCTGGCCGGAAGTTTGGGTATATGGATCCGGGGCGATCTTGCTGGCTGCAGGCGCCGGCTTGTTCTTTGCGCGCACGGCTTTGGTAAGCGCGCTTATTATCGGAGTGTACGCATCGGCCTGGACCGTGACACGCGCAGGCCCCGTTTTGCTCAAGCCTCTGAGCATCGGCTCCTGGTACGGGTTCTGCGAAGCCATGGGACCCCTGGTTGGCGTATGGATTCTCTACGCTTTGCTTCGCCGCCAATATAACGCGCCCGCGGTGACTGTGATGACCGGCGATCGCGCCCTACACGTGGCACGGGTTCTTTTCGGCGCGGCTTGCGTGGTGTACGGCGCCGCGCATTTCGCCTACGCGGCGTATACGGCGAAAATGGTACCGGCGTGGCTTCCCGGCCGGACGGGGCTCGCGTATCTAACCGGGGCCGCTCACGCCGCCGCCGGCTTTGGCCTTCTCCTTGGGATTCTTCCCCGCTTAGCGGCGACAATGGAAGCCATCATGTTAAGTCTCTTTGGCGTTTTGGTCTGGTTACCGAGTTTTTTCGCACAGCCCGCGCCTGGATGGGCGCCTTCAACACAAGTTCAATGGTCGGAGACCTTGCTGACCTTCCTGCTGGCGGCGTCGGCATGGATCGTCGCCGCATCGCTGCGAAGAAGCCCGTGGGGTTTCGCGCCGACGGTACCCGACGATTCGGCAACGCTGGCCAGGTAGGATTGGCGTGAGCGCCCCTCCTCACCGCCTCGACCACGGCGCGTGCGCGGCGACTGGCATAGCCAGCATTCCTATCATTGCTCCGGTGTTGTGAGGCCAACTGAGAAACAACGGGCAAGAAGCGGGTAAAATACCCGGTTAAGGCGCAAGTTGAAGACAAGATAGATGACTATCATCGCTGCCACGCACGCGTCCGCGAGATGGTTGTACGTGAGCACGATCTGGTGCTGCGTCCAATGGTAGTCGTCCGCTAGAATATTCATGTCGCCGCCGCCTTCGTCCTCGCCGTGGATCATGGAGCCGTAGGGAATTCCCTCGACCCCGCTCTTGACCTTCTTCCAGAAGGAATAGCTCTCGAAGAAACTGGCGGCGCCGATGAAGAGAACAATGTAACGGCAGGATCCCCACCTGAACTTCTCGGGAAACTCGAAATAGAAGAGGCAGACCATCGCGGCCGAGAGATAGAATTCGCCGCCGACGCCCCCGAAGATCATCCACAGGTGCGCACGGTCCTCCGACAGACCCCATGTCATGAAGGTCTGTGCGGCGATCAGGGCGGCCGCCAGGATCATCGGCCACGCCTTTCGCTCGCGCCAGCCGGAAACGGCCAGAACTCCAAGGGCGGCGAGGATCGCCAGGTAGAGGATCGCCGACCCGTTGGGCTCAACGTTTGTCCATCCGATTGGAAGCGGCAGGGCGGGCCTGCCGGAGAGCCACGCGACGCTTGCATGCCCCAGCTCGTGAATCCAGACGTGAACCCCTCCAGCAGGAATCCAAGAGGGGTCATCTTGAAGAGTATGGCCAAGGCCGCCACCAGCGGCGGGGCGATTGCCTTGACGATCGGGCTGTCGAATGACCTGGGATCGTAGGGGTTCTCCGCGGTCTCGTGTATCGCTTGGGAAGTTTCAGTATTCATGCTTCTCCGCACGCTTCTCCGCACGCTTCTCAGGCATTCGCGGGCCAGGTCTACCGGGCGTCCTTGCGGACCCGCGCCCCGATCGCCACTACGGCGACGCCTGCGAGCAGCAACGCCCAAGTCCCGGGCTCCGGCACCGGCACGAAATTCAGCGTCAGGGAGTTCCCAAGCTGGCCCATGGAAAAGGAACCTCCGCCGAGGGAATTCTGGAAGGCGGACGTGTTGAACGAGAAGTCGGCCGGATTGAAGCCCGAGATCGAGCCCGCCGAGACCAGGGTCCAGGAATAGGGCTGGGCCGGATTGAAGTTGGCCAGGCCGGGGTTTCCGCTGGCAGGATCGATCGACTCGACCGCGATCGAAAACGGGCTGCCGGGCGTCGACGTCACGGAAAGGACGCCGGAAACGCTGACCGTGTCGTAATCCGTCCCCGCCATGGCGCCGGGGGCATTCTTGAGGTCGAATGCATAGACGCCGGCCGGTCCGAACGTGAGCGGCGTCCCGAACGACAGGGTGGCGATTCGCTGTCCGGCCGCCGCGCTTCCGGGCGAAACCTCCGCCCCGTTGCCAATCGTCGTCCCTCCTGCGGGCGAGAACGTCCCGAAGCCGGAAAGGACGGAGCCTGGGTTGCTGGTCAGCGAAGGGGCGGTGAGCGTGCCGCCGCCCAGCTGGACCACCCCGTTGTTGATCAGGCCATTGGAGCCGGAGAAATTGCGATTCCCGATGACCTCGAGGGTGCCGTCGTTGGTGGTCAATGTCTGCTCGACCTGCTGGTAGGTGCCGCCCGCGCCGGTCTTTGTCTGGATGGATGAGCCGGGTCCGTTGAGGACGAGGGTGGCTGCGTTGGTGTCGATCGCGTTGGCCGGGCTGTCGAAGGAGAGAGTGCCCCCGTTGCTGGCCTCCCACGTTCCCCCGGTGAGCGTATTGACGGCGAAGTTCGTCAGCGAGGAAGTGAGCGACAAGGTGCTGTCGTCGGCCTGAAACGTGCCGAGGTTTGTCGCCGTGCCGGAGGCATTCAGCTGGAGGCTCTGCATCGGGACGTTCGCCAGAAGGAGGCCGGCAACATCGTTCAGGAAGGACAATCCGCCGTTGCCGATGGTGCCATATCCCTCGATGGTGTTGTCGACATTGGTGAGGGTGAAGCTGCCCCCGCTTTGCTGCACGAACGCGCTGCCGTTCGCATCGCCGCTGTTGAGCGTGACCGTGCCACCGCCCTGGAGCGTCACGTTGCCGGCGATGTCGAGGTTGGTGTTGCTGCCGCTGCCCGCGTTGAGCTGCACGTTGCCCTGGTTGGTGAGCGTCCCAAGGAGCGTGGTGGTGGTGCCGAGGCGGCCGGTATAGGCGCTCGAGCCCGTGATCGTGACCGTGTCGAGCACGGCCGGCCCCAGCGTCTGAAGGGTTCCCGTACCTGCGGTGGTCAGCATCCCTCCGGTGACCGTGGCTCCCACGTCGACGGTCCCGCTGCTGGCCATGATCGTCCCGCCCGTGTTGGCGACGTTTGAGGAGATCTGCAGGATGCCACCGCCGGTGGCCTCAAGGAGGCCCGCGTTGACGAGGGCGCCGCTGCCGTTAAGGACCATGGTCTGGCCCGAGATATCCGCGTTCACCGTGCCTGCCGACGCGTTGGTGAAGCCCAGGGCGCCATTGCCGATCGTTCCAGCCCCGTTGATCGAATTGTCCACGTTGGTCAGCACCATGCCGCTGCCCGATTCCTCAAGGTAGGGCCGGCCATTGTTGTCGCCGTTGTTCAAGGTGACGGTGCCGCCGCCCTGCAGCGACACGTTGGAGCCCATCTCCAGGAAGTTGTTGCTGCCGCTGCCCGCGTTGAGCTGGATGTTTCCCTGGTTGGTGATGGTGCCAAGAAGCGTGGTCGTGGTGCCCAGGGCCCCGGTGTACGTGCTGCCGGAGGTGAGGATGATCGCTCCGGCGCTCCCGTCCAAGGTGGCTGCGCCATCAGTCCCGAGGGTGCCCCCGTTCACGGTGGTCAGCGTCGCCCCATGGAGGGTACCGCCGCCGTCGATCAGGACGGCGCCCCCGTTTGCCGTGATGGCGCCGCCGGCGTCATCGACCAGGATTGTGATCTGCAGCGTGCCGCCATTGGTCGCCTCGAGCACACCCGCGTTGGAAACGCCGCCGGAGCCGTTCAGCAGCAAGGTCTGGCCCGGGGCGTTCGCATCGATGATTCCCATGGCGTCATTCACCAGCGTCAGGCCCCCGTGACCGATGATTCCATATCCCTCGATGGTGTCATTGAAATTGGTGAGGGTGAAGCTGCCCCCGCTTTGCTGCACGAACGCGCTGCCGTTCGCATCGCCGCTGTTGAGCGTGACCGTGCCACCGCCCTGGAGCGTCACGTTGCCGGCGATGTCGAGGTTGGTGTTGCTGCCGCTGCCCGCGTTGAGCTGCACGTTGCCCTGGTTGGTGAGCGTCCCAAGG
>Ga0302221_10000361_pt1 | contig 35340 bp, 55 predicted proteins | sample II_Palsa_E2_1_FD_193517 | JGI IMG/M metagenome (GOLD analysis project Ga0302221, IMG submission 193517) | Peat permafrost microbial communities from Stordalen Mire near Abisko, Sweden - II_Palsa_E2_1 | ecosystem: Environmental > Terrestrial > Soil > Palsa > Peat permafrost | place: Sweden... | reverse complement strand
TATAGGCGTCGTAGATAATGATGCACGGGGAAGATGCTTGTTTATCTTCGAAGAGCTTTAAACAGATTTCAGAGCATCATTGAGCCGTTGCTCATCTTTCAATTCTTCTTCAAGCATAAATTTTGCTTCGCTGAGATGTCCGAGTAATTTATTGTAAACTGCAAAGGCTTGTTCTAATTCTTTTGCTAATTTGTTAATTCTGTCTTGTAATTCTATCGTTGTCATGAATACTTCCAATTATTAAGTGTTTTGTGCCACGAGTGGCAAATAATACGTAGTAGAGCCTACCCTGATTGCTAAGACCTTGCTAGGGGTTGGTGGTGTACCATTTCCCCAACTCCCTGAGCTAACCCCGGCAGTAGCAAAATATGTGCTTACATTTTGTAAATTCATTAAATATGTTGCATCCGTTACGGCTGAAATAACTGAATTAAGAACCATAGTAGTACCGTTAACATGGGCAAATCCGGATGTTTTAGACACATCAGTAGTAGTCGGAGATGTACCAAGATAAGCAGATAAAACAGGAGATACAAGAGCCCCGTTAATAGTGCCACCGGTTAAAGTTATATTGCCGTATACGCCTGTTGCCTGAGTCGATCCAGATAAGATCCCGGTAGCAACTAAAGTACCGTCAACTCCTGCATAGCCTCCAGCAGACGCTCCAACCATATTTACATGCCCAACGATACCGTAACCCTGGGCGCCTGTCAATGTAGTAGCTGATAATGTTAAAAGAGTAGCTAAAGAATTTATTGTAGGTGTTGCTGAGGCACTTGTTGTAGTTACAAGTTGTCCAGTAAGGGAGGAATTTATAACAAAATTAGCTGTGCCGGCTCCGGCATCAGGGATATAAATAACCTGATTTTGTCCTACAGTGCTATTATTGCTAACAGTAGTAGAAAAGTCTCCGGCACTATTTGTAACTGCACATAAACTTAACGTTCCACTTGCCGCTACGCTTGGGTATGCAATAAAACAGCCGGATGTTCCGGATAGTCCAGCTTGAATACTGCCTCCTGGATTTACAATTGTGCCGGTTCCTGATGATAAATTCCCAGTCGTATTCGTGAAAACAGCTATCTGCCCTGCCACGATAGGAGGCGTATACGATACGAAGCCAGTAGCTGTGGCTATTAAAGCCGCTAATTGTGTACACGTTTCTTTATATGTGACGCCTCCTTGTACTACTGGGAAAACATCAGTAAGTGCTGGAGCTACAATCTCTGGTAATGCGCTGATTTTTACGCCTGGAGTTGACATGGTTTAATTTCCTTATTAATTTTTTAGCGGCCACATCCTATATAGTCTATATCAGATTCGCTTAGCTCATGAGTATTTATTTTTTCTAAAAATAATTCTAAAACTAAAATTAATTCTTTAATATCTTTTATCAGCTCATCTGTGTTCATTTTTAGTCCTGGTTCTTGTTCTTGAAAACCATAATATCTAAATGTCCATATTCCTTTTCTATTTTTAATCTATGAATAGGTTTTGCGTCAGTACTCGCAGCAACAATTATGACATTTACATATTTATCTCCGTAATCTTTATTAAGTTTTATTTGTCTAGCATGTGTCATCACTCCGTGATGCATCGAAGGACTAACATTAAATCCATTAGCTGATATTAATATATTGCCTTTAACTGAGGTCGCAGAATCACATAGTTTAACGCTTGAAGCAATCATAAGATTAATCCCAGTATTATTAGTCACTTCAAATTCAGTTGTAATAGACAATAAATCATTCTCTTGTAAATTTTCTACTTTTGTAGAATATAAAACATATTCTCGATAGGGAACCCATGTATCTAAAGGAATATATTCCACTTTTTCTATTATATCTTGAGAGTAGAATATTGAATCATGTATTGGCTGCAGATTATCTATAATAAACATTTTATGAGAATTCCCATATAAATATAACGCCGCCTGAGCCGGCACCTCCTGCTTTGCCAGTGGCCGAGCCTGTTAAACCTCCAGAGCCTCCACCGCCATAGTTACCGCCCGCAACACCGGCATTAGTAGTCACAAGAGCAATGGCCCCCCCTCCGAAATAAGAAGATCCGCCGGAGCCTGAATATGCATTGCCATTGCTGAAGAATCCTACACCTCCAGGCTGTCCAGCTAGATTCATAGTTCCATTAGAACCGACTCCTCCAGCTCCGCCGCCTGCAGCGATAGAAAGAGCTTGGGCAGTCGCAGCTCCTCCACTACCCCCTACCCCACCTGTTGCTTGCAAAGTAGATCCACTAAAAGTGGTAGTACTTCCTGTCGTCCCGGCGTTATTTCCTGCAACTCCTCCTGCGCCACCTCCTCCAACAGTATAGGTATAAGTGGCTGAAGGAGTTGAGATATATAATCTTGCATAGCCGCCTGCGCCGCCCCCTCCTCCGATTGCAATGGTTGCTGAACCCCCAGCAGCACCTCCGCCTCCGCCTCCGCCGCCTACAAGTTCTACTAAAATGGCAGTTGTTCCAGCCGTAGTGGTAGATGTTGCTGCTGTGCCTGTAGTGAAAACCTGCACATTAATTAAAGCTGTAATTCCAGCCGGGTTAGTTTGAAATGAAGGTAAGGCACTTGCTCCGTTAGAAGTTAAGACTTGTCCGGTCGTACCAACAGACGCAACATTTTGCAATGCTCCTGTTGTTGTTGTTCCGCCGCATACTAAAGTGTAAGCAGGGAAAGCGCTATCCCCTGTGCCTCCTCCTACCACTGGTAATCCAGTACAATTAGTTAATGTACCTGATGCTGGCGTGCCTAAAGCTGGAGTGATTAGACTCGGTGAAGTTTGTCCCACAAATAATCCTGTTCCTGTAGCACCTGAAAGACCGTTCCCGACTGCATTAGTGGTTGCCATGCTAACTCCATTTGTTAATTAACTGTTAATCCTGTTGATTGCTGTGATACCACTGACCATATTGTATTTGCTGTATCACATCTTAATTTTACTGCATCGTATTGATTCACTGACGCTAAATAACCTGTCGCGCCTGATGTAGTAGAATTAGGACTTATTTGTATTTGCTGACCGGCCGCCTGAGCTATTTTCCATAAGCCACTACCTTTGCCTACAATTTCAACGAAATCACCGATAGCTGATGTTGTCGGTAAAGTAAATGTTACTAATGAAGATGCATCATCTGATGTGTAACCGGTATTTGTAGTCATTGTAACAGGAGAACTAGATTGATCTACCCAGTGGTCAGCACCGTTCGTCGCGATGGTAATCGTATTATGACCATTAGTTATAGTAATTCCTGTACTAGCAGTGATGGTAGCTGCCGCTGGGATCCCAATACTTGAACCTATAATAACTTGACCATCTGTAACGGCTTTCCAGCTTGGGTTTCCTGATCCGTCGGATGTCAGTACTGCATCGGTTGTTGGACTAAGAGTAGTAAGAGATGTGCTAGAGTTGGCATACATCAATCCACTAGACATCAAAGTAGATGGAAAAGCATATGCACTCCATGACGGAGCTGCATTGCTACCTGATAACAAAGCCTTATTTGCTGTACCGGTGCCAGCCAATATAGCACCAACGCTACCAACATTAATGTAAAATATTCCTCCAGCACTACCAGTCAAAGAGGCACCTGTACCACCTAATGCCAATGACAGTGTAGCTGCCCAGGTAGGAACGCTGCTTGATGTTGTTAAAACCGCCGTGGTTGCAGTTGCTAATGCTGCCATTGTATTGGCCGAACTAGCATAGAGCAATGTATTTGCAGCATTAGTGCTGGGATATGTGGATGTGCTCCAGTTTGGAGTTGCTGCATTGCCGGATAATAATAATTGTCCAGCAACTGAAGTGCCAGCTAGAATATTTAATTTACTAGCATCACTCCATACTATGCCACCTGCACTTGCCGTAAGAGCGTGATTAGTTCCTCCGCCAGCTAGATTAAGAGTACCTGTTAAATTCAATGTAGCGGAAGTACCGCTAGTTGTTAAGCCTGTCGTGCCCCCTGAAATGGTTATCGTTCCACTTGATGGTGTAACACTTCCTGAATCACCGTCGATAGTAGTTATAGCACCGCTAGCCGAAATTGCTTGCCAGCTCGCAGGAGCTGAGCTATTAGCAGTTAGAACATATCCGGGCGTTCCTGAATTAGCGAGCCAGGAAGGTATTCCCGTAGTACCACTAATCATGACACCGTTATCAGCCGCTGTGATGCCGCCTACAACGTTACTAGAAGAACTATATAGAACTTGATTAATAGTAGTAGTAGATGGATATGTAGCAGTAGTCCAGGATGGTGTCCCAGTTCCTGCGGAACTTAATAATTGTCCTGATGTTCCAGCCGCTGTTAGAGCAAGAGCACTTGCCCCTGAGTAAACAATAGAGCCGGCACTAGCTGTTAAACCTGCTCCGGTGCCACCATTCGCTAACGATAAAGGTAACGACGGGATGGAACTAGTTGTAGCCAAAGTTCCGCTAGTAGGAAAAGTTACATTGGTTGCTGCTGTCATGGTAAAAACTGAATTAAAGGCACCCGATGTAGTTAAATTACCGCCAAGTGTCAATGTACTTGAGCCGTTATTTATTCCCGTCCCGCCATGTGTTGGACTTAATGTACCGGTAAAATTAGAATCTGTAATTGTAATATTTGCTTCAAATAAAGCCAAAAGCTGAGCGTTTGATTCTTGATAGGTAATTGGTCCTGGCAATTGGTCAACTGGAAAAACATCAGTTAACTGTGCTGCACTAACTGCGGGTAAAGCATCTATGAACGTGCCAGCCATGACTTATCCTTATCTATGAATGAAAATCCTATCTGAATTTTGCGTTAAGATATCAAAATTCGTATGAGCTATTAAATAAAATTCTTCGGGAGCGTAACCGCCGCCCCCGTAGAATAATATCATTATCAATCCGCCGTAAGCACCTTGCATTATGAGTTAGTGCTTATTAAATGAAACTTAACTTTTACGATAAACGTAGAGTTTCCGGTAGTAAATGCCTGCGTGACGTTACTTAGATATAAGCCTTTATTCGCACATGTAGTAAATGGTGCTAATACAGCACCAGGATTTAATTTAAATACCGTGCTAGCAGTTGCGAAATAATCTGCTGCCGCTTCAGTTGTAGACGCTAAGACGCCAGCACCATTTGCTGTAGAATCATATTGAGCTGCCACGACGCCGCCAGCTGCAAATGCTGCGGAGCCATAAGTCATAACTAAAGCAATATTATCAACAACGATCATTAAATTAGCACCTGGAGCAGCTACTAATAAAACTGGCGTCGCATACATTCCATTAAACTGCGCGGCAGTTAAAGCAACTTGAGCATATCCGCCAGCAGGGACGCCAGAATCAACGACAAGGCCACCAGTTCCTGAAGCCACTACATAATTACCACTGACTAATGGAGCAGCCTTTACTAAAAATTGTGCAGTAGCAGAGCCAGAATCAGGAATAGATACAACTTGAGATTGTGCAACAGAAGCAGCATTACTTATAGTTGTATTGAAGTTACCTGCAGCATTATTTACAGCGGCAAGTAATAGTTCGCCCTCTGCAGATGTTGCTGGAAAAGATCCAACCGTTCCGGAATTACCTGAAGAACCGGCAACAAGATTTCCTGTTGTTGCTTGTATATTTCCAGTAGCTGCTGTTAATCCATAAGCTAATGTAGAAGTTGTAGTTTGTGGCTTTACATCCCCTGCTGTATTGGAGAATACGGCTAAAGCATTTGCCACTGACGGACCGCCAGAAAATGTTACAGAAGCTCCTGAAGCAGGCTCGCTACTATAAACAATATTACTAACACCTAACTGTTGCGGACGTGGCTCAATAACTGTAAAGATACTGCCTCCATTTACAGAGCCGCCTTTAACTGATACATATTGCCCTGTTTGGATTTGCTCTAAGTTTTGTTGATCAAAAGCGCGTTGTAACACAACAGTTGAACCTATACTTTCGACAACATAAATACCGTTTTGAAACCCTGATGTTTGGTCTATAAATAGTATGCGATCACCCACCGCAGCAACAACACTATCCACAGTTAATGATGAAGCGGCAACAGTAAATGTTGCTCCAACACCGTTGTTATTCGGACCGTTATAGTATGTACCGGCTAAGTTAGAGGTTTGCACTAAACGTACAGGCGTTAACCACGGAGAGAATACATATTCTGAATTTGAAGTTGTCATTTTATTTCCTTATTAATATTAAAATTATTACAATTACATTGGCTAACTTGTTAGCTTCCCCATACCACATCAGTAGCTGTAGTCGAATCTGAATTAACCCTGATAGAGTATATAGGATGCCACACACCTGCTGCAATGCCTATAAGCACCTGTTCAGTTCCGTCCCATTTAGTATAACTAACATTTCCCGTAACGCCCACATACAACCAGCGGGCAAACTCTACCGATCCATTTGGACCATAGTAAGTATCTAGCGTTGATGTGCCAGTACGGCCAACACCAGCCATTACCCTAGTAGGTCCTGTAAAAATATTCGGGTCTAAAGGGGGTAGAACTACTAATTGAACTGCCATTTGTTTGGCTCCTATAGTTTGATAAATACATTAAAATAAGTTGTTGGTTGAATAATAAAAAATGCAGTATTGCCACCTTGTGAATATGCATTGCTAGTACTAGCTGGCACATTATAAGTGCCGTCAGGAGTGATTAGAGCCGTCCCAGAGCCTGTACTATTAAACGGGGTACCAGATGGAAGATTTACTCCCGTCAGAAGGACAGTTTCTTGGCCCTGCCATTCACCTAAAGTTGTTGGCGTAAGCCCTGAACCTGAACCAGCTCCAGCCAAAGCCCGTCCTAAAGCACGTGGCAATGTTAAAGTCTTATTCGCCAAGAAATCAGCTAAAGCTGTAGAGCCTCTCCCCCCAGATACTGGAGCATAAGTATTATTCGATACACCATCCCAAATAGTTTTAAACAAAGCAAAAGCATGCGCACCCTTTGCAGCTGGAATTGTTGCAGCCGAACCGGTATTACCAATAGAGCCGTCATTCATCGCTATCCAACCAAGAGGAGCCGTCGATAGATAACTTGTCTTAACATCTCCTGTCCTAGCGGTAGAGTTAACGGAATCTATCTGGTCATAAGTATTAAAATCTTGAGGTGGTTGAATAGTTCCAAGATACAATGCAGGCTTAGTAAAAGAGATTATAACAGCTGTATCTAAAGGCATTCCTAATTGAACATATATAGCATCATCATCTGTTTGGGAGCCTAGCGTACCGATTGAATTTAGGCCAACACTTGGAACAGTAAAGTTTAGATAAAATGCTGTCCATGTTGTTGTTACCGCACAATTACCTATTAATGTAAGAGTAGACGTTGATTCTGGTGTGGCAGCGGTTCCAGAGCCATAATATTGCCTCAAATAAACCGGTAAAGTTTGTGTGCCTGTTGACACCATCGCCCAGACTTTAAAAGTCATTTTCTGATTAGATAAATTCTTAACCTTTTGGGTTATCGGAAACTGGAAGCATTTATAGACATCCCCAGTGTTAGAACTTGTGCATTGGTATTGTAAAAAATCTACCGGGGTTATATCAGTAGAACTTCCAGCTGCCATAGGCGAGCTAGAGAAAGCAAATAACATAAATTGTATATTATCTTGATTGACGGTAGAGCCTTTTAAGAACATTATATCTGGACCTAATGCACCATAAGTTCCGATAATAGGGACTGATGTATAAGGAGTAAAACCTTTGTGATTTGATGGAGCCACTACTAAACTAATGGGAAGACTCACAGCCGGCGTTATCTGCGTATTACCTATATGATTAATCATTGGCCCATTAGTGATATAGTTTAGAATTTGGCTATAATCTGTGCCACCACCACCGCCCCCTCCGCCTCCAGCTGGAAGATAGTTATTTACACTCCAAAGTGGATTACCTTGCGCATCTTTAACAACAAGGAAATACCCATCGTTTGGATTTGCACTATCAACCGCAAAATAAAACGGTCCACTCGTACCATTCAGATCAAAATCAATCGGGTTATCCCACGCGGCGCCTTCAGCATTCATATAGATAGGTTTAGCGTTTCCAGTCAGCGCATCATAACTTGTAAGTGTCGCGCCACCAGACGGTGTCCCATTATTATTTACAATGTACCATATTGGCTCGGCACCTAACACATAAGAGATTGACATTTATTCACCCTTTATTTTATTCATTTTGCAAATAATCCTTGCTTTCTACCTTACTAACTATTATACTTATCTTTTTAACTAAGTGGAGATAATCACCATGGTAGAATTACTTGCAACATTTATTGTTATTGCTATTCTTTATGATCTTTCACAACCTTAACCACCAATAGCGTTACTAGCACTTTGGCTTAATATTTTTCCAAATAAGTTCAATCCTTCTGATGTTAGCTTTTCTCTATCTGTAATCTGAGATAATCGATGTACTTCATCTCGCCATTTTGGATTATACATAAGCTCTACTGCTGCTACATCAAAATTACCTCCAAAGTGCTCATTAATCGCTACTCTCATAGCATCATATGCGCTTTTTACCATATTAGTGTCTAATTGGGCCATTCTCTCGCCAGCTTTGGCATCTAAATTTTTGCCACCCATATGCTGCGCCAATAATTGCATGTCTCTTAATTGTTGTTGTGCTTTAGGCGCATTCCTTGTGCTTGCTATTAATTTATCAAATTCTGCCTTATCACCTAATACCTGAGCCATGTTCGCCATTGTTAACGGTTTTTTATTAAATGCTTTTATTAATCCTTCTTTAACCTTTTTAAGTTCTGATAATTCACGTGCCTCTTTGTATTCATCAGAATATTTATCTAAATCTTTAGTCATCTGTTTTCTTACTTTCTTTATATTAGCTGCGGAGGTCAAATCTGGCTTATCTCCGCGTTTTGCTGCACGCTCCATAGCATAAAGCTTTCTTTTAACTTGGTTGTAATATTCAATACTATTTTTAGGTGTGTTTTTTAAAATATCTTGATAGGTCACGTCGTTTTCTAATTGTTTAATCGCTTCTCTAAAGATTGCTTTACCACCTTTTATTTTACCGGTAGCTTCTTCTATTAAATCCTTTTTAAGAATTATTTCTCCCTCTGGAGTTTCCACAAAATTTTGTCCCGGTTTTTCAGCAAATAAATCTTTCTTAGCATATTTATCACCTTCTTTGGTTTCAACATAATTATTTCGTACTGGCTTGCCTTCGTATTTATGTGTGTATTTTTCAGGCACTATGGTTTTACCAGCCTTGTCATATAATGCTGATATCTGGTCTTCTGCTTCTGGACTAGAAATGGTATGAAATAGACGAAGAATAGCGTCTTGTTCTTGTCTTGTTCTTTCGGCTTGATTTTCAGCTAATTTAACAGATCCACCGGAAGTTTTACCGACGTTTCCTACTTGTTGTCCCATATAAAACGTTGGGTTTGCTTCTGATGGTTTAACGTGAATGCCTAATCTTTCCCCTGCCTCCATCAAAGCTTGTTCTTGCAATGGATTTTGTCTACCTCTATTAATCTTTCTAGCCAAAGCATTTAAACCTGGCCGGCTCATGCCTAAAGTAGTAGCAATAGCCGCTGTATCAGCTGCGGCCTCTGAACCTGTAACGCCTTTTGTTACTTCATGAGCCGCGTAACCTAATCCTGCTTTGCTGCCTAATCTTGCTATTTGTCTCACTAACGGGTGAGAATGTTTAGATAATTCATTAATAATAGCAAATGGTAATGAGGTGGCTGTTCCAGCCATTCCAGCACCTAAAGGATTTTCAGAATTAAAGGCCGCTCCAATTCCGCCTTGAGCTAAACTGTTTAAAGCAACTCTCGCTGCCGGGGCACCGAAGCGGCCAAGTGCAGCAACGGCCCGAGGCCCTAAGGTTGCCTGCGGAACGGCTAAAGTTGCTGCAAGCTCTGGAACGAAACCAGCCGCCATATGTCCGAAATTTCTTTTTTCTTCTGGTACCCCGCCAGTAGCTTGTCTCCAATCAATATTTGGTTGAGGCCAAATATATTCTAATGGGTTAGTATATTTACCAATTGTTTGCCCAAAATTTAATGCAGATATCAAAGGTTCTTTAAGATATTCTAACGCTTCTTGCCTATGCTCTCTTCCCTCTGCAGCTGAATAAGAGTAATCAGTCTCTTTATTACTCTCATTCTCTTTATGTTCTTGAATACGATCATATAATGAGCTTTCTGAACTTTTAGGGGCTTTGGCTTTATGCTCTTGGATCCTATCGTATAAGTCCATTATTTTTTTCTTCTTTTTTTTGCTATTGCTTCGATAACTAATTTTGTTGCTTCACTTGTATCAGGTTCCAAATATAATTTTTCTAACGCATTATCAGACATAAGGCTTAAATCGTCAGGTTCTTTTTTATTATTAGATTCTTTTTTATTTGCTTGCTGTGTTGTGGATGCTCCAATAGGAACGGCTTGTCTTGCTTCTAAGCCTTTCGCTAATGCCTCATCCAGGTATCTAGCCGCCTCTTGTCTTGCTGTTTGACTTAATTTTGGAAAATTTCCTTCTATTTGTTGTCCTGATATTCTCATTAATTCTTCTGTAGCTGTTACACCAGGTTGTCCGTTTGCTAATTTAATCCTATTTTGTGCTGTTTCATAATTTAAGGCTTGAGCTGCAATAAATCTGCCTAATTGTATTTGTGATTTTTCATCGGATTTAAAACTATCTAAAATCTGCTGAGGAGATTTCCCCCCATATGTAGTGCCATAAGGTTTTAAGGCTTCTTGGGCGTACTTATTTAAAACAGCTAATTCCGCTTCTGCTTGTTTAGCTTTTATATTTCCGGTTAGGATCGGTGCGGTAGTTCCTGCTTTAGTTACTCTATCCAAAGATGATTGAGTGGCTGCTGACATTGGGTTTAACTTGGTCCCATCAGATAATTGATTCCCCCCTTGACGTACAACATTAGATGCCTCATAAACCTGCTCTGGGGTTAAGTGCGGGTTATCTTTATGAACAAATTTTTGAAAATTTAACTCTTCTTTTCCACCAACACCTAATCCACTTCCTCCCTCTTCTCTCAGCTTAACAAGAGAATTGTTAAGACCTATATTTGACTTTGTCACATCAGGATAATATGTATTCTTTAATTCTAACTCTTTTGCCTCTAAAGGGACCATCGTATTGTATTTATTTGTAAGAGCATTACTGTAGTTTATCTCAGCTTGAGCCTTGGGGCCATAATATTGATTTTGTAATCCAGCAAAAGCATTAGCTTGTCGTAATTTTTCTGGCATATACTCATTTTCTATATTTTGACCTTGCGTTAACGCATTTCTATAACCCATTTCGGATTGAATATTAGGGCCATAATATTTCTGTACCTGATGTTGTTTTTGCATTTCACTAATAGCATTAATAGCCTCTACTAAACTTCCTCCCGGGCCTGGCATTTTAGGTGTTGGTAACCAGCTCATGTTATATCCTCACTTAAAAAACATCTTGGCAATCCAGCCAAAAAGATTACTCATATCTTGATCACGCGCTTGACCGGCACCAAAAGTAGATCCGGCTGCATTTAGTCCATTATTTTGAAACAGCCCACTAAGGGCATTTGCTGAGGTCTGGCCACCTTTCATTAAGTTTTGTTGACCTTCGCCATATTGCGTATTAATGCCAAGAACGTTTTTTAGCCAGTCATTCATGCCGCCCTGAGCAATATTTCCAGCATTCTGTTGCTGTTGCTGCATGAATGGCGTACTTCCAGTTAATCCACTAGCTGATGCAGCATTTATCCCAGCGTTCTGGCTTTCTTGTTGCAAATATTGATTATATGGACTTTGTTGATAGTCTTTCATTAAATTATTAATAAAACCACTAGGGTTTTGTTGGCCTCGTAACCACTTCTGATAGTCACCAATAGCCCCTTGTCCGGCCTGGAGCCAAGGCTGTTGTACTCCTTGCGCCTGATTCATGTTATTTTGATACTGTTCCATCGCATCATTGTACGGTTTATCTGATCCAAAAAGTCCGAACATAATCTAATCCTTTAAAATTTACTAACATTATATGTTAATAATACACTAAAATCTTTAAACAATTACTGTCCATTGTCCTACACCAGCCACTACTTGCCAAATCTGCAGTTGGGCAGTCCTTGGCAGCGTTGGCGTATTAGAATCGACAATATAAACCAACTGGCCCTCCTGCGGGCTTTGAATCAAGTTTTGTTGAGCCACAGTTAGCACCGGAACAAACATTCCATTCTGACCTAAATATCCTTGTAAAGTTTGCACAAAAGTGGCAAAGAAGTCTGACCATATACCACTTAGATAATCACCTTTGTTGGTTAATTGATCATATGTCGGAAAGTTATCGAAATCTCTTGCCATAGTTACTCCGGCATATCTTCAAAATCCCAGGCCGCGCCTAGGATGATAAATGGTATTGGGAAAAAGAACTCTATCTTAGGAACGAATCCCTGTCCCCTAGGCGTAGTTCCTAGCTTTCTCCAAACTGTTCTATAAGTTCGCTGACCAATTTGACCCATGTTAGCTGGTAACCTATAGCCATAAGTTTGACCGCCATCTTTGGAAATCGATAAATAAACTTGTGGGTTAGTAAAATTACCACCATCACTTGTACCGGAATCTTCCAATATAATATTTATTCCCGATTCAGTGAGGATTGGCTGCGAAAGTTCGGTTAATAAATTAATAGGAACTATTTGTGCTATTTGTACAGAACCCTGAAGTAAATCAACCTGGAATCTATCAATTCTTAACCTGTTATAGCCTTCCGGGGTCATTTGGCGACCGATTCTAGTGCGTCTAATCTGTTGGCCATTGTTAGTTGAAACTGTATCATCAACTATATAACAAACTGCCTGGCTATAATCACCGTAATAGTTAGTACCCTGGAAATAGAAATGAGTTTGAGCTGGATGACGATTAAAGTTTAAAACTTCTTCTTCATGCCATTTAGGCTCCTCCGGCGTGCTCATGCTCACACCAAGCACAAAGGTATGATTAGATGCAGTAAAGTTTAAACGGTAGAATATAAGTCCGTTTTCTTTGATAAGAATGCCTCTAGCATCTGAGACGCCTGTAGTTTCAGCGTATTGCCCTAGCTGATAATCCAACGCTCTGTTACTCACTAATACTGATTCAGTACCTTTAACGCCCATCACGCCGGCTAAACCGTCTTTATCTTGCGCTAGAAAATACATTTGATCAAATCCTACTTGAATACTTCCTACCGCAGGCGTGCCGACTTCCATTAGTAAAGAATTATTACGCCGAAACGGTAGATTGCTTCCTAGTCCAGAATTCTCCCAAACTTCTGTGAAGTTTTGAGAAAATAAAAATAATCTTCTATGCAGCGTATCGCAACCAACAATTGTACCCGGATGTGACGTTATACTACCGAGTTGCAATTGACCAGCAACTGTAATAGTATTCGGCGGGGTTCCATTACCAGTCAGGGTTAACGCAAGTCCAGCTATCGCATCAGCATAGGTTAAGGCAACTTGAATAGTATTATTATCCATGCTCGGAATATTAATTACATAATAAGTTTGCGGTGGGCCAGATGATAAAGGAGGAGGTAATGCGCTGCTAGCATTAATAGTATTTGTACCGCTTCCTATAGTGGATAGCGTGATATATGTTCCAGCCGTTGCGTTAGCAAGCGTTGTGGCCACTCTAATTGTTCCTGGGTTAGTCGTAGGGACTCCAACTTGTATTGCGTAATAGGTAGTAGATACCATTAATGGACTTGGCAACGCGCTTGTAGTAGTAAATATAAGCGGTGTTCCAGTTGGGAAATTTTGATTGCTCGAACTTAATGTGAGAATGCTGGTAGTTGTATCTGCGGTAAATGTTACACTGCCTGTTGTTGAGAATGTAACAGGAACACCCGTAGCAAAGTTAGCGTTACTTCCAGAAAGTGTGAGGATACTTGAACTGGCTGTAAATGAAATCCCGCTGCCTATTCCGCCACTCCAAACCAAACCATTATTAAATGCGGAAAGTTGGAATGTATTTGTGCCGCCAGCTACTACGACAAAGAAGCCATCTAAAAAACAGACATCCAATGGGTTCGCGGGAAAACCAGTATCAGTAATTTGTTGCCATGGGGCAAGATTTCCTGGCGTAGTATCATAAATATAGCCTAATGTGCCATCGACAAAAATTACTTGATATTGATTAGCATCTATACCTACATACCCGGCCGTGTTGGTGAGTACTGTAGTGTTGATTTTAACAGTCATTAAAGAGCCGGTTACTCCGGTCGTTTTGTAGACATTAGCACCAAAAACCTGATAAACGGCATTATTAAATACAAATGCTGCTCTAGCTCCCCCAGTTTCGGTACCAAAGTTTAAATCAGCGTTATCTAACCCTGAGGTAGATAATAGAGTCTTGGGCCGTTTACCTTGAGGATCCATATATTCAAATAGATTAATAGATCTCTCAGCGTTAATCGTACTGTAACGCTGGTTATCATAACTACCGACTATGTCGTAATCTTTTTTCATATTAATATGCTAATATATTTTGCCAGTAGAATGGCTCTGGCCTACTTAATACTGCAGATGGTCTAATAGTAAGATCTGTTTCATTCGCATTTTTAATAATATTAAAATAATCTTGGTATTCTTCTTCTGCTGTTTCATTCCAGTTCCCGGATGGATAATATGAGCGGAACTTTCTAGCTAAACAATATTTTAAGAAGCCGTAATAAAATGGTGGTAATTCTGATAAACTTTGATTCGCTATCAAGCTATCAAGCATGCTTTTAACCCCTAGCAAACAGGGATAGGGCTGGTCTGGAGCCGGATAAAATGTCACGCTACTATATAAAGCTTGCTTATCAAGATATACAAATGCAGGGCGAGTATAGAGTATGGGCAGGCGTGTTACGCCGAAATACTGAGCTTTATTAATAATATCTAACGGATAAACAATATTTTGACCGTCACTTGGAACATAATAGTTAGCAAAAGATAAATCAACAATTCTATCGGCTTTGACATCCGGCGTAGGGTTCGCAGTGATAATATCAGAGATTATATATGTTGCTTGTTGAGCCACCATATTAAAACTAAGTTCTGTCAGGTAAGGGATGTAGATACTATCAGATGCAAATTTATCTAGAAGTTCGTTAACAAGTTCAAGTCCTGATGAAAGCATGAATGAGTCAGGTGCTTCTCCAACTCCTAGCTCACCTAGTAAGTAGAGTGAATTAATTATCAGGTCGTTTACTGTTTTTGTAACTTGCGGCATGACCTTCCCTCATGTATAAATAAGAGTAAAAAATCGACATATGGGAGAGCATATGTCGATTCCACCTACCTATTTTAAATGGTCAACTGCTGAGTTGAAGTTAGCTGGGAAAGCATCATCAAGTCCACTGCATAGCTTGCGACCAAAATCTTCAGCTGCCATGCCATCATTGCTCATATAAGCATTGAACTTTTCCATTTCAGCTTTCATTTTAGGACGTCCGCCCATCATGGTTTTTAACTTAGCTTCTTCGCGTCTTACAAATGCATTGTTAGACTCAACTTTTTTATTATCTTTCATTTTTCTTCCCCTTTACTTTATCTTTGATTCTGTCATTAAGCTTTGCTAGTTGTAGCTTTTCTTGAGCCTTCTCGTTTAAAATGTCTTGCTCAACTTTAGCTTTATATTCACGTGCTGTTTTAGGACTGTTAAACCAAACGCCTGTATCAAACAGGCGTTGAGCTTCGTCATCTTCAACTACGATCATATTACCCAGGGCATGATAAACACAAGTTAACATGTCTATCTCCTTTTATGATAATACTCTCACTGCGTATTGTGGATGCCATAAGAAGCCACATAATAAGTCTAAACGCATATAGTTTTGATATCCTAGTATATCTCCAGTTTGTGTCACCGCTAATGACAATCCTGTTTCAGGATCAACCGCAACGGATGCATAGGGCACCTGCAACTTATAGAGGGGTGGGCACACGATATCTAGCCCTCTTGACGGATAGGCTACATTTACATTATGCGATCCTACTACCGTTACGGCCGCACCTGTTGGTACTGCATTAGTAACGTTTTGATTTGGATTAGTAGTATCAGATATAATGCTCGGAGCAACAGATAGCGTTACCGCATTACTACCATTAGAGCTTGCGTTAGCAGTTACAACAAATTGCATGTTTTGGCCAGTATCACCACGACCAACAGGGTTCACCGAATCAACCCCGGCGATAGAAATTACATCCCCAACCACAAAATAATTAGTAATATTATCAGTAGCCCCACTGAGAATAATAGTTGATCCAGATGATACCGCCCCATTAACAAGTAACGTATCAGCTGAGTAAAGAGTTGGTCCAGCTCCTGCGGTGTGGCGTTTAATATTTTGAGATTGGAAAATATCAAAATAAGATAAATGGCCAATTGCAGAGCTCCTTACTATATCCTCGTTGAATACAGGAGTGAAGTTGTTTAATAATGCGCCTTTTAAGCTTGAGCCATCTCTAACGGTCATAGCTAGATAAGCATCGGATGCAATATTAACACCTTGCTCTAATAATTTAGCTCCAGCCGTATCAACGGTGGTAAAAGAGTTAATAGCTACGCCAGCAGTACCAGTGAAGAAATTAAGTTCTTGCTCAGCGGCAGAACCTATATCTTTTTCCATCTGCGTAATAATTTCTTGGATAGCAGGTGCTATAAATATACGGGAAAAGTCTTCAATTCTTAAAGATAAATCCTGTATGGTATAAGCAATCAAAGCATTATATTGATGGTTAACAACAATGGTTTCCACAGTTTCTATAATTGACTGAGGTGTTGCGACACTTCCATCGCCAACAATAAAGTGGTTTTGTCTTCTTACCTGTAAGGTATCACCGATTTTATAGCCAGATGAAACGAAATCGTCTTGGTAAATTCTTGAGGCCGTCATGACAAATGGTGCGTTATTCGCAAACATAGCCAGAGCGGTATTAGATACCAAATCAGTTGTAATAAATTGGTTAACAGTAGTCATTCTATAGGTCTCCATTTAAAATTAAATGGCGAATGGCTATAATTATTTTATTTCCAGTCGCCAGCCTTCATCCTGGATCTAATACTAGAAACAGGGGTCTTGTCCGTAACGGCTTGAGAAGCTCCTGGATTTACTCTGACATTGCCCAATGGCGTTGTTCTGGATGACTGGGTTTTTCCACTTGTGCCACCCATCAGAGAAAATGAAAGTTTATTAACTTCTCTTGCCTGATCTAAAGGATGGAGTTTAGATATTCTTTGGAGTTCAGATGGATTTTTGCCTAATTTATAAGCTACCTCTACGGGATTATTAACGAGTAATAAAGCATCTCTAACGTGCTCTGTAAACGGGACGTCATCCCCTCTAACCACTTCGTCAAAGTCTTCATACTTGTCAGAAGCCTTATCAAACTCATCATTTAAGCGCTTATATTGCTTATGTACATGAGCCTGCTTTTGGGCTTCTTCTGCCTGTCTTTGTTCGTGCTCTCGCATTCCTAAAGCATGGCGTACCGCATACTGTATTTTATCCTGTTCCGACATAGCTGGCGGGTTAGGCTGGCCTGGCGACGGATAAGGTTCTGGCTGATAACTTGATGCGTTGGGATTAGCATTATTACCACCTTGCATCATTGCGTGCATTTGGGACATTTGATCCCGCATTTCCCGCATTTCGCGCTGGTGTTTTTTAGCTTGCATCCCTAAGCGTTTTTTAATGCTATGAGGATCATCGCCAAGACCGTTGTTAGATTCCTCTAAAGTTGCTAGCTCTTCGGTTTCCCCTGGGCCCTGACTATCATTCCTAACATCATTTTCATTATCGCCGCTTAAACTTTCGGCTAAAGCGTTTGTATCTTCACTCATAAAAATCTATGCTCCACATCTGACACTTAATATGCCCTAAGTCATACGGTTGACTTGAAACCCTAAGAAAGAATTCTTGTTAATACCATTATGGCATATATTATATGGAATTACACCTTATTGGTATGACTTGATTAGAATATTTATAAGTGAGGGCGTGTATTTAAAATTGAGAAGCTTCTAGTATTTGCATCTTCGCAAACTATTTCGCTTTTAAATAAAAGAGATAATGGCACAAGATGATCGGCTTTCATCATTAATGCTTTTTTATTGATAAAAGCAATAATCACATCTTCATTTACCCCGACAATCCTGTCCTCGTCAAAGGCAAACCAATATACTATGTCGCCAGCTTTGAATTCCATTATTTATTTATTCCTTTGAAATATTAGAATCAGCTTACGCATATTTAAAATTTAATCAGTAGAATTATTTTTTTCTAAATGCTTCTCATGATCGTGTTGTCGTTCTTGTTTATGCAAATCAGCTAATACTTTTGCTAAATCGCCTGAAAATTTAGATTCTGCTTTTTCTTTATCTAATCCATGAGCTAATCTAGTCTTCTCTAGATTAGCTTGATGATTATAGATATCTAATTGGCTATCAAGTTGTACCTTTTGAGCTTTTAATAACATTTCGGCTTTCTTCAATTGAAGTTCTTCTTGTTCAAGTTGCAATTTTTGCATCTTAATTTGAACCTCAGCCTGCTTGTTCTTCATTTCTTCTTGCATCATTTGCATTTGCTGTTGCATAGCAACTTCTTGTGGATTAGGTTGTTTAGGTGGGGGGGGTTTCCCTTCAGATTGCGCTATTATTTCTGGGGGAACTAAAGTTTTTAATCTTTCCTTCACCTGATCACGTTGTTGTATATCTAAGTTATCAGCCCATAGATCGGCAATGAGGTTAAATACCTGTGGATTCTGTGCAGTAGTATTTTGAAAGTACTCTAACGCAATATCACGTTGCACAGCGAAGCTCGGACCAACATCAATCTCAATATCATAATCGCCACTATCTAGCACATTCTCCCGCATCGGTTCGCCATCATCTGATTCACCAACTTGTTTATTTAAAGTTAATGATTCGGTGCGTCCATCCGCTTTAGATACAACCATTGACCGTTCGAAGTCACCAATTATCACTGGTAATAAGTCTAGTACTACCCTTCCACCCTGCTCAACAGCCTGGTTTAAGTTATCAAACCATACGTAAGCAGACATCGAGCCTTCGAGTTTACGTTCTCGCCGAGCTTTCCCCGACATATCGTGACCTTGTAGCTGCTCATTCTCTGAAAATCCTAGAATTTCGCGCATGTCCTGGCAACCACGCTGGAACTGTTGCAATAAGGTCTGTGAGAGCTCCCACGGTGGCTGCTTAGTCGGCATCATTCCTGTTTTAGGGTCTGGTTTAGCTATTAATATACCTGATTGCAATTCAGGATTACGCCAGAGTTGTTCGTTTCCAAGAATGTTATCAGGTGTACCAAGCCATTGCTCACGTCTGCGATTCTTAATTTCTGCGGCAATTTCAGACCCTACATAGTTGACAAATCTTTGGGAATCTCGCGCTTCATGAATAAATGAACGTGTGTATTGCTTGCCATTAATATAATTGCTATCGCCATCAACAAATATTATCGGTAGATGTCTACTCGGCCAGTCTGTAAACTCTATTACCTGGTTCTGAGTTAATACATATTGGCGAATAAAATAATCTTTACTCATGCGCTCACCGATTATGCGCGGAATACCTTTTCGGATTATATCTCCTACTACCTCAGAGGAATCAGCCAATTTTTCTTTAAATTTAAGATTAATTTGCATTTCTTCCCATTCATCTTCTGTTACGCTTTGACCGTCAGATAACAAAAATAGTTTCACGGGGAACCATTCTTTACGTGTATATTTACAAACAACAATAGTATCTCTAGTTTCCCACTGGAAGTCTAAGAGAGAGCGTGGATCAGAATATGACACAGGATTCATCACATGCGGATATGTAGCGTAGAATTCCTGTTTGGTATATAGATACTGGCGTGAACAGAAGTTACCGTCTCCTTTATGTGGCTTCATGGCGCATGGGTCGAAACTCGTACGTGCAGCATCAGGGATTAGCTCATATTTTACCATTTGTTTAAATGAAGTGGGGCTTTCGTAATCAAGACATATCTCAAAAGCCCCAAAACCCATCGTCAGAGCTGATTTAAATGCTGTTTGATACACTAAGTCATTCTGATTACGATAGGCAATAGTACGTACTAAATCAGCTCTCATATCAATCTGCTGCTGCTTAGATTTACCAGTTAGCGAACGAACCATTAGGTCTGGTTTGTTCTTTCTCTGCTCTCCAGCTATCTTTTTAGTAACATCATAGAGCTTATTAAATGTCATAGCAGGCTTAAATAGTCGGGAGAATTCGGAACGTTCTACAGCTGACCACTGGTCGCGTAAAAGAAAGTTCATGTCATCGCGTCCACGTACCACATTCTCATCAAAATAGCCGTCCCAAAGCACCAAATCCTCACGGCATTTTCTTAAAACTTCAGCTTCATCAATTCCAGCATCTGAAAGTCTCTCAAATAACTTCTCGTTGATTGCTTCAATTTCATCAACCGGCATTTGATCGCTAATAGTTTCCATACTATAACCTTATTATTTAGATGATTACACTAATCGTTAGTGTGGACCTCTGCTAACTCAAACTCTTTCCAGTCCGTTGCTTGTAAATCGGCTATAGTAAAGATGTAATTGCCTGCATTAGGTTTTAACATAATTTTCCAGACATCGCTCATGCCCGGTAAAATCTTTAAATACCCATCGTCATATAACCACGCTTCACGAGACATACATTTACCGGCTTGTAACTCTTCTAGGGCTTGACTTAAGTTCATTACTACTACTCCTCTTTGGTTTATGGTAAAACAGTTAACTGACAAGATCCTGCAGTAAATACACATTTATACCATTGCGTGCCATTGCTTGCAACAGCTGCAACCAAATCGGTAGCTAAAAGTGGGTTGCTATTGGCTTTTAAATAAGCATCTAGGAACCCAGCTGTTGAGACTTGAGACAATGTATTATTAGGGGCATATAATCTACCTAATCTTGGCACAACTTCATTGTTCTGGCCTGCAAAATTTAATATCAGATCGACTGCTGCTTGGGTAGTCATTTGAATCACTCCTTTACGGTGTTAATAAGTTAATGTTTACGCTAAGTTTAGCATTTTAAATCGTTGACATCCTCACCGACCTAAAGGAAGGTGATTCCGGTTCTTGCTTCACAGTGGTGCTTATGCATTCCACTCCACAAGCATTACATCCCGCCTGCCCGGCGGTAGATCGTCTTGGTTATCGGCGACAAGAACCAGCATAGCAAAGATTATTTACTTTGCAAACTTTTTTACTCGCGTCTTATATCCTCGACCTAAAGCACGAGGTTTTACGACGTATTATGATAAACTCTAGAACTGGACATACCATATTTATCCCCTATCGTACGTAGACTTTGGCCAGTATTATGATACTCAATAGCAATATTTATATCTCTAATTTTATTGGGGCTTTGTTTTTTATAAATTGTAAACATAGTTATTTTATTGCCATCTAAATATTGACATGCTTCCAATTTTTGCCATTTTTTATGTCATATATGGTCTGATCAGATACATTATACTTTCTTGCGATTATTGTCCCTTTAATGCCTTTGAGTAGTTTAATTTTTATATCTTTAACTTTGTCTTCAGTTAGTTTGGCATTGATATGCTTTAATCCCTGGATGTTGGGTAATGGCCCTCTATGATGATTTTGTCTTCCTTTATTCCGCATATCTTGTTGATTTTCTATGTTAGTTCCTAACCATAAGTGCTGCGGTGCTACACACCCACGATTATCGCACGAATGACAAACAAACAATCCAACTGGTATCGCACCAATATGAAATTCATACGAATATCTATGTGCAAATGCGTATTTAGAACCTACACTGAACTTCCCATAACCATGTTTGTTTTTCCATCCCAGCCATTCCATGCAACCATTATCGTTTGGCATCCCAATTTTGGATGTAAACTTTGATTTCATGCATTTAACATCTACAATTGGCGACCTATCAAAATCTTCTCCATTCCTTATGAATCTTTCATAATGCGCAAGGCAAAGATTTCTCTTTTTAGCTTCTCTATCACATATATCTATTGAACATTTCATTATTAGTTATCTCACTGCCATCGAAAGACCGGATTGAACATATTTTCTGATTCCTTACCAACCATTTTATCAGCCATTATCCTATCACTTGCTACTTCGAGGCAAGCATAACCTAACGCATCCATAGGATGAGAAGCCATATTTTTATTTGGTTTATCCTTAAAGCGCTCTTCTCCACTCACAGCTAGCCTAGCATATACATAATCTTTAACAAATCCTTTAAATAAGGTAGGGCAATTTTTTCTATCTAATATAAATGCTGGTTTACCATCAATCATCTTATTTAAAAAATATCTGACTGAACCTAATCTAGGGTCAATATCATTTGTTCTAGCACTTGTTGTTGGTATACCTAATGATGATAATTCCCCAATGCAGGACATTTCTTCTACAATTTCATTGCGCGCATTTCCAGCTGGATCTGCTACAGATATTCCTACCTTACAATATGGAAAATCTCTTAATAATCCAGGTATAACGATAGATTCAGCAAATGTTCTAATGCCCATTCCGTCACCCACATATTCTTTTAATACCATCAGCTGACCACGCGCCGATAATTGTGATATAACACATGCTGGGGTTAAACCAAAATCCCAGGACGCTATTAATTTTTCACCTTGGATTGCTTCTAATGCCTGTACAGCATGAAGGTCAGGATTAAATTCAGGATAGACACGCTTGCCAAATCCAACCGTTCCCCATTCTCCTAAACAGAATACTTTAATAAAATCCTCAGACTGACCAGCTGCCAACATTTCATAATAATTATCTGGTAAATGATTGGCATTATCTGCGTTCGGATTGCGTACCCATTTACCATTTTCGTCTTTGAGCAACCCAGGCGGTTGTTTAAAGAGAACATGATGTTCTGTATGTTTTTCTTCAAAGTCTTTGTATATCCAGTGGTCATCTTCGCAAGGATTACTATCTGCAATAATTCCAGACCAATACGGTTGTGAACAAAAAGCTTTGGATGGATAGCGATTAACACGACCTTTCATGTGAGCTAACGCAGCTTTGGGAACCTCTGACAATTCATTAATATAACATCCCGTCAGTTCTAGCGATTTAATCTTACGCACATCCTCTGGTCTATCTAATGCAATGAATAAAAGCTCTAATTCAACTACGCCATTGCCATCATTAAAACAATGCTCATAAGTCAGGATAGGCTTTTGTCTTTTTCTTACATCGCCCAAGTCATCAAACCATGCCAGCCATGTTGCTAGCGTTGTACTTTGTAATTCGCCGCTTGTATTGCGTACGATTCCCCAGCGGCTTTTTCTGCGTCCAGAATACCATCTAGGGACTTCACAAGCTCGTTTAACGATTTCAGTAGCTGCCCATGTGCTTTTACCACTGCCGTAAGGTCCCATAATAACACGCACAAAAAAATCATTATTATGAGCCACATTACCTGTTGCTGTCGGTACATATATTTTATCCCCGCCACCTGCATGAATTATCATGCTATTATCTTTTATTGTTAATTGTATTTCAGTTGATTTGTTTTTAGACTCTTCTAGCATTGCAGTTCTTTTCTTGAAATCTGAGAGGCTCATTTGTCTAATACCGATTTGGGAGGTATAGTTTTATAGTCTTGACCACTACCACTTAGTCTTAAATCTTCTTGAGTAGTAAAACGTACACCGCATTTAATGCACTCACGCCTACGCAATAACTGATTGCGTCTATCATCTTTTGTAGTCATGACTACATGGCTTTCGGGATAATTGCATTGTCTGCATTGCATATTATATTACTCCTTTGGTAGCGGAGGCAAAGGCATCCAATATATTACTTTTGGCCAATAATAGCTGTGGTAATCACACCAGAGATTCTCTCTCTTAAAATAAGTCAATGCCCCTACATTATTGCCATTAAAAGCTATAACTTCATCGCCATCAGCTGGCAATCTATCTTTAACATCAATCCAATCATTCATCATATTACTTCCTAAAAGTACTTGAGTTTGACCGGTTCATTGTCATTTTAAGACACGGCGTGCTACGTTTATCAGGTTTTCTAGTCTGCTGTGCAAAGTCATTGCGATAAACCGACTTTTCATAAGCTGGGGCAGTTTCAGCTTTTTTTTTAGATTTGGTTTTCTCAACCCATGAATTTAAGATAGTTATCATATCTACTAATCCTTGATTTCATCAATAGACATATTAAAAACATAAACCCCTGGCTTGTGTATGCTCTTTTTTGCACGCTCAGTTAAAGTTGTAGCTATGCATTCCATCCATTTATTCAATTCAATAGCATTAATCTCTAACATTTCTGCACACATATTGAATTCGTCTAATCTATTTTGAATCATTCCCATCATTTTTTCTTCATTTTACCTAAAGTTTGTGCTAAGTTGGCCTCTTTAGCCAGTTTACCGCCTTTCTTTTCTGCTGCTTTTAGCTTCTTTTCGGGGATTTTATCGCCCTGTTTTACGCCAAGTTTCTTATGTAACTTACCCTTACTAGATGGTGGCAATGCTTTCTCAATCCATTTGTTATCTTTAGCCATACTAATAACCTTTTTTTAAATAAACTAATGATATTATTATATATATCCGGCTTTATAACAATATAAAGCCGGATATTAATTTAACTAGACGTCAAGCTGAAGGGAACTGATTTTTAAATAACCACAAGACGGCTGAGCATTAGTGCCTAGCGTAGGAGATGATAAGATTACCGGATTTGTACTCGTACTTGCTAAAGCTAAGACGTCACCAGCTGCACAATATAAATAAACATCTGCAACAATCTCATTAGATGCCTGTTCGGGACTAATAGTCTGATTAGCAAATGTTGATCCTGGAACTAATACGCCATTTTTAAACAACGACAATGTCCAGCATGGCAACGGAGAAGGCACAGGATTTAAGGCGCCGCAAATACCGGTCGCAACATCATACCAACCCTTTCGGTTTACCGTGATTTGACCTGTTGTAGCTGCCTTGGAGACGTCTATATTAGCAGTAGCCACCACAGTTTTTTCTAATATTACAACACCACCGGGCATATTAAGTCCAGGGGAAACCGCTAGATTTTGAATAGCATTAGAGTAAACTTCTGCATATTCAACGCCTGCGCCCTCGCACGGACAGTTAACACAGTCACCAGGAACGCCTTGTAAACCTTGTAACCCTTGAGGGCCTTGTAATCCCATCGGGCCTTGAGCACCTGGCAAGCCAGCTAAGCCAGGAGCACCATTTAACCCGGCTGCGCCATTAACGCCAGCTGCGCCCTGGTCACCTTGTGGGCCTTGAGCACCATTAGCACCATTAAGGCCATTAGCTCCGTTGACGCCAGCAGCACCCATCGGGCCGACTGGTCCAGCTACTCCGTTCACACCCGGAGCACCATTTAGACCAGCCGGCCCTTGAGCACCTGCTGCACCATCCGCGCCAGATGGACCTTGCAATCCTTGGACGCCTTGCGGACCGACCGGGCCCGCAGGTCCTGTACAACATCCTTTCATGTTAGTAGACATAGTAAATATCCCTTTTATAGTTATTAATTTCACCATAACTATAAGAGAGAGACCTATGTTTGTCTAGAGCTAATTATCTGTCTTTGTCTATTCGCAGATCGTTCTTACCGTAATTTTTCTTGCTTTGTGGCGGCAAATTACGCAATGCCCCTTGTTCTCTGAATGTTCTGTCTTGAAGCTTTGTTTCACGCTCAAGATAAACATTGTTACGTGTTCTCATATAGCCATCAGGCTTGTCCGAAACATATTTTCCACTCATGATAATCTCCTTATGGGCAATCTTTCTTTTTCTTTATCTTTGCTTTCATAGCTTTTGGCTTTTCCATCAAATGCTTTTCATGTTTCTTATGTGCGTCTTCTTTCTTACTTTCTTTCTTCTTATCTTTCATGATTTATTCTGTTTCCTTTTGATTAAAATATTGCGGCCATCTGTGATGAAGTATCCAAGCGTGTGCTTCCCAATGTTCCGGTCTAGCATTCATTATATCTAAATGTGAACGAATAGCTTGCATCTCAGCTCGCTTAATGTCTTGATAAAATTTTGCATATTTAGTTTCCACGCCATCTAACATATGCGCCCTACCCGTTTCAAGCCAGTCATAATACTCTGTATAGCATATGCCGTTGGCCTCAGCAGCCAAATCGTGCGGTATATGATGCGCAATCGCATCAATGATTGCAGAGCATCTCTCATTTGTAAATCTTTTATCTGTCACAACACTACCTCAATTATTATATTCAGTTGTATTATATAATAATACACCACATCCAATAAAGGACTATTATGGCATGTATCAAATTCAAAAAACCTTTTAGGACAAGAAGAATTCCTAAAACATTTACAGCGCACCAAGGTAAACGTTCCGATTTGGGAGATATACATTTCCGCAGCGGCTGGGAGGCGAATTTTGCCCGCTATTTAAATTTCTTAATCAAACAAAAGATTATCTACAAATGGGAGTTTGAGCCTGATGTTTTCTGGTTTAATGCAATTAAGCGTGGGGTTAGAAGCTATTTACCTGATTTTAAGATTTGGGATAAGCAAGATAGTGAGCCACGCTATATAGAAGTAAAAGGATTCATGGATAGCAAAAGCCGCACAAAGATTAGGCGAATGGCTAAGTATTATCCAAAGATTAGGCTAGATGTAGTCGGTAAGAAAGAATATACAGAGTTAAAAAATAAACTAGGAGCAGTTATTCCGAATTGGGAGTGATATTATATTTAAGGGTATCATCCAAATATTCTTTTATAACTTCTTCAACCGTACTTTCACTATAACCTGAAGCTATTAAGAATTCCTCAAAAAAATATAATAAATTAAGTATCCCATCAGTTTTATTTATTTTATAAGTGATTTCTTCATTAAGGTCTGTGGTTATATACTTAAATTCATATGACATATATTATCCAATATAAAAAGATATATAGATTAACATGCTTAGTAGTTTTGATCAATAACTTTACAAACTCTTAAGTCAGTATAATATAAAGGGTTTTCGCTATTCTTAATGTAGTTATGCACAAAAAACGGGGATAAATTAAATTGTAGCAATCGCTTCATGTAAGTAGTTTGCTATGATATTATAGTCTTAATTCAAACAAAAAAAGAGGTAAATAATATGAGCACAATAGAACCGATCCACGATGAGGCATGGATACAACATGAAGTAAAACTTAGACATCACGAGCTACGTTTATCAGAGCAAAATAGTAAATTTTCTAGTATTGAAGCAGCTATCGAAAGATTAGATGTAAGAATACAGAATCTAGATACAAAAATTGATACTAAAATACAAAATCTAGATATGAAAATAGATACTAAAATACATAATTTATATAACTTAGCAATCGGTGCTATATGTATGCCGTTGGTTTTGTTTGCATTAGGTATGTTGATTGCAAGCTGGAAGCATGTTTAAGTTTTCTGACCGTTCTCAAGAGTAACAATTCTATCTTCTAATTCACAAGTCTGCTTAACCTTCAAACTAATATCTATCAGGGATGATAGTTTTTGTGCTTCATCGGGCGTTAATTCTTCTTCATCGACTGCTTTGTTTAAGCATTTGAGCATTTCACGCTCATCTTTTGCTTTGCCGAGGCCCTTCACGCGCACTGTGCGTTTGTCAGCTACATTAAAGCGAGCACTATACATTTTATTAAATGTACCCCAGTTTACAGTCGGATCTAACATGTTTTCATGACGCATCTCATCATAATAATCACGTGCTTTATTATGAGCTAACTCACATGCTTTATCGAATGCTTTGTGGCTCTTACGCCATTTTTGGAAAGTATCAGTGGCTATTGAATGTTTGGCACAAAACTGAGCTTGTGTTTTGCCTTTAGAAAACATCTCAATGAGTTCATCACACATCCCATCTTTGTATTTACTGCCCCACCGATCTAACTCAGCATCCTGGCTCATCGTTGACGCCCCTTATATAACTAACTAATAATTTATTTCACAGAATATTTGAATTATTTCACTCAACCACTTGACATATAGCAAGTGGATGCTATAATACAAATATGAACTGATACATCAGCTCTAAGATTAACACAAAAGAAAGGTAAATAAAAATGATTCTAACAATTCACTTAGCAATAACAATAGCACTAGCAACTGGGTTAGTACTTTATTACGCGATAGAAAACTGGAGTAAATAAAAATGAGTATGTATAGATGTTTTGAATGCGAAGAAATAAAAGATGCTGACGATGCAGAATGCGAAATACACCCGGCGAATAATTGCGAGTTAGTCTGCTGGGATTGTCTAGATAATTTAGCACTAGACGAATGTCCATTCTAAAAACATGTGCTACGGGCAAAGGTAGCACATGATATATGGATATCTAAACTAAAATTACAATATACAAAAATATATAATGAACAATAATATTATAATCAAATATACTGCATTTAAGCAAATCTTTTCGAAGGATCGAAAAATGAAAATCTCTTACGTATACGGAAGAATTAAGGACAGCAAAGAAAATTGGCTTGACGTAGTTGGTGACACTCAGTTTTATCTCATGTTAGACACTGGAGTATTAGCCAGGGTTAGTGAGGTGACTCATGCTTAATCTCAATGAGCCGCACGGGGACGAGCACCTCGACTGGTGCAATTGTGGGTATGATAACTGCAAGTGCGATAGGATGATGGAATTTGTAACATACATGGAAAATGATTTTTTGATAGACGAGGGTTATCACGAGTAGGAACCGGGAACAGTTGTAGTGTTAAGGTTGTTAATAACACACAAACTGTTCCCCAGGCAACTGTTCCCGTGGTGCTTAACAAACTAATAGCAGTGGCAAATGCGTATAGCTATCATGAAAGTAATAGGCTTGCAGAAACCAGAGATATGATTAAAGGCAAGCTATATTTAGCACTATCAATACCAATGCGTACATAACTTTAAGTTTAATCGTAATTAAATACTTAGAAAAAGAACTATTTTCAAGGGCTTACCCTTTTGAATCGTACGCTTTTTTTGCAAGTTCAAGATTGGGATAAGTCCAGGCTCTTTTACCGAATTCCTCATCACGTGGGAATATTTCGTAATATTCTTTGTTACCGGTATCTTCAAAAACGGTATTATTAAGTTTTGCAAAGCTTTCTTTCGTTTTATTGATATCCCCCAGTTTCGTTAAAAAAACCTCATAAGAGTTAATCGTACCAAGTTTAGTATATTGCGCATACAAACATCTGTGATTTGCGCGCTCGACTAACTTATAAATAAAACCATTTCTCTTAACTTCATTTTCTAATTTTCTTATAGTTAGATTTGGATAATTAGCTAGTAGTTCTTCTTGATGCATAAAAATCACTTTAAGATTAGTTAATAATGGGATGATGATAGAAAAGTCATAATGATTTGTCAATTAAAATATCACCGTGATAGTTTAGACTACAATGCTACCTATACAATCATACTACAATAAGAAAATAGCGTAACTATATAGATGACGTATACCCGATTTCGGCGTTTAAATTCCCTTATATTTCTTTATCAGCTTTTGTAATTTCTCATCAGCTATTGGCCATTTATATAACATATAATAATCATACAGTTTTTCAACTGCGGGGATATTTCTTTCATAATTCTTGCATTTACACATATGCTTTGAATATTCTTTTCTGTACTTGGGAGTTAGTCCATCAACCCAAATCATGGCGAAAAGCCGCTCAAGCGTGTATTTCTTTTTGCTTGTGTTAAATCTATGTTCAGTCATATAGCATCCCTAATATAATTATTAGCTGCTCTTCTTCCTTCGCCCTGCTTTTTATTTTCGTTAAGTTCATTTTGCATAGCTTTTTGCCAATGGTCGATATACGCAATTAGAGCGTTTCTAAGGCGGTCTGGTTTTGCAGCCATTGCTAGACATCTTAAATACCTTTTGTCGCCCTCTAACAGCTCTAAATTGATTTTTTCGGCATGTCTGAAGAAGTTGTTTAATATGTTTATTGATTCTGAACTCATGATTGCTCTTTCCAAATATTATTTCTAAAATAAGTACGTAACCTAGATTGCATAGGAATGTTTTTATTTGACACTTCGTGGATTTCTGCAAGTTCTTCTTTCGTTAAATTGCTTGTCCATGCTTGATATTTTTTATCAAAAATCATAAATGAATCTACTGTGGCTTCTTTAGGTTTATTAGAGCCATTTTTATTAGATGGAAAGGGAGGCGGTGGAGGAAAGAAGCCCGTAGAATTGAAAGTTTTAAAAAAATAACTCGGTTTGTCAGCGATTCTTTCTGCATTAGAGCCTTGTTTTAGATAAAAAACAAAATTATTGAGTGCTTGTTGAATCCTGTCATGCAATACCTGTCTGCCTTGATAATGAAAGTTTATTAGTTGGTTGATATGTGTTCCATCAAATCCATAATCAACTAATTCTGAAATATCTAATTTAGTTGTCTTATCATTATTCAAAACCTCTACTACTACTTCACTGAAATTTTTAAATTCCGGAGTTCTAGTAGTAGTAGTAGATCTTTGAGATGAAGGGAGAGTTGAAGGTAGAGTTGGTATAGGTCTGTCATTTTCGTCATTTTCATCTGACTTTTTAGTCTCTTCCATCTGACTTTTTTGACAGATGAGTGGTGATGTGGGTTCAGAAGGTTTTTCAAAATTAGCATCTTCGCGGGGCGAGTGTTCATCGGATGTGTCAATTTGGGAGTCTTCAATTAATCTTCCGAGAATTTTTAAGCCTTTGTCAGAAGGGGTATACCAGGAAGTGCGGTCGTACTTCAATTTATTAAAGTTACCAACTAACAATAACTCTTCTTTTAGTAATTTTTCAATAATTGTTCTGATTTGTCTTTCGTTCCAGTAAGGGAAATGCTTAACAAAGGCCGGATAACTACGATAACTCCAAAATCTACCGTGGTGATAGTTATCTTGCTTCCCTTCGTCTTGATTCCATTTCACCCAGTTGCATATATCACTTAAAACTATAGCGCATTGAATGCCTATTTTTGAAGCAACCTCAACATCGAAGCTATGTTTGGATTTATTATTAATCAGAGATTTTTGATTTTGTGGAGTGGACATAAAATATTTCTCAAATAGCACAAATTTATCTTGCCCCCCAACAGTAGTGTGCTATAATGCCAACTGTTGGGGGGCTGCCGGGCCCATTAACAAATTTAAAGGGTAGCTAAAACTGCCCTTTTTTATTTTTAAGTCCCTTTCTTTCTACTATATTCTGACATATAATAATTGTGATTATTGCCTAATTCCCTATTAGCAAAGTAGCTGGTTCCATGACTAGCTACTTTCATTTTTCTCTAACTTACTAATCTTATCATTTAGTACTTTGATGCGCACTAAAAAGTCGTCAATTAAATTAGTAAATCTAATCGTCTGAGTATACATCATATCTAGTTCTTGATGATGTTTGTAAGCTATAATCATTAACCCGATATTAGCGAATAATAGCCAAAGACCGATAACCATAAATATAGGTTCACATGGCATAACTTCCTTCCTTTTTATAATTTAATTTGCAGGTTTTCTTCTCATTTCTAATTCGTCATTAAGTATCGATAATACAATATTAAGTCCGTCGCGTAACCTAATTGCATCTACAATATTATGATTAGGACGCTTTAGGAGTGCTTCTAAATGCATATGATCTATCGATGTTAAAAAATCTTCAGTTAATTGTAGTAACTTTTTAGACTCTGCTTGAAAGCGTCTTATCTCAAAGTATGATAAATTCGAAAGATAAGGCTCCATTTAGTCAGACTCCTTCATTTTGTTATACATCTCTAAATTATCCATGAGTTGGTCATCGAACCAATCATTAATGTATTTAGCTAGGGTTATACTTTGAAGTTGGGCGCGTAGAACTTCCGCCTGGTCTTCAGATATTAGATCTTCTCTTATCTCTTTTAGTGTGTTTTCGATCACGCTTATAGATTTTAAAATTGGTAGTGGTATTTTCTTCATGAGAGCCTCTCTATTGTGTTTAATTCGTCTAGGGATATATCGGTCGGGGTAAAAGTTATTTCGTGCTCTAGGGCTGCTAATAACTCTTTCATCTCTGCGAGTTCCATTTCTGCAAGTTCTTCCATGAAGTCAGGCATCTATCTTTCCTTGGTAATAAGATATTTAAAAAATGGTCTTGAGGATCGGCAAACGTAATGTTAAAATTAAAATACTCTGTTGGGGTGTGGTACATTTTCCGCCATGCCCCGATCCAATTCTCTGATTCTAATACCTTTTTTTGCTTAAAACAATAACTCTGTTATTATTCATAACTCATCCAACTTCTTTTAAAGTTTTTAAATCGCGGCTAGATACATGAAAAACAGAATTAGTTTTTAGATCCTTGCATAAATACTCGTCATCAAGATCATCATTAACAATAATCATAAATATTTTAACCTTTAGTTTAAAATCTACTTTATTCGGCACAAAATAATAAACTATATCGCCCTCTTTAAAGTTCATCTAATCTCCGTTTGAAAGCATCTATGCATTCTTGTTTTGATTTAATTTGACATCCTCACCGACCTAAAGGAAGGTGATTCCGGTTCTTGCTTCACAGTGGTGCTTATGCATTCCACTCCACAAGCATTACATCCCGCCTGCCCGGCGGTAGATCGTCTTGGTTATCGGCGACAAGAACCAGGATAGCAAAGATTATTTACTTTGCAAACTTTTTTACTCGCGTCTTATATCCTCGACCTAAAGCACGAGGTCTTACGACGCGGATAATAAACACCTGGATTTTTATTCAGATAGTCTAAATCATGGCATGATTCAACTTCTTCAAATTTTAAAATTATTTCGGATATATCTGTGTCACTGTCAAATCTTATGTTACGTAAAAAAAAAGCCTCATCGCCAATTTTAAAATCAATCATGACTATACCCCTTCTCTCTTACTTCTAATTCTTTTGGATGCCATTCAGCGATTAACTTGCTATTCGTTAGGATTTCTATTTTCTTTTGAGATAGATAAGGCACATATCCCCACTTTAGCCAGTTGCATAACGTGTTATTTGACATTTTGGTAACTTTTTGGAAATTATAAGTTGTACTAAAATATTCTTTTACTTCTTCAGGAGTCATATATATATCTTAATTAATGTTTTATTTTCAGGATGACTATAACAAGGAAATTAAATTATAGCAAGCTATTGCATTATAGTTTTACTTATGCAATTATAGCTATAGCAACATATTGCTATATACTAAACAAAGGAGAAAATACAATGAAACAGAAATTAAACAATGGTGTTCACGCTATATCTAATGCCGAATATCACACAAGCGAAGGTTTATCACGCAGCGCGCTTTGGGAGTTTAAACGTAGCCCTTGGCATTACTGGAACAAATACCTTAATCCTGACGCAGTTCAACAAAAATCAACTAAATGTATGAAGCTTGGGGAATTAGTACACGCTTTAGTGCTTGAACCTACGAGTTTTGCTGATAGGTATATTGTCGAACCTAACGATATAGCTTTACCTAAAGTAGAATTACTCAGAGATGTAGGGCGCGATAAATACGAAAGACAAAAAAAAGCACGTGAAGAAACAATTGCAATCAATCAGGCATTTAAAGAGAAATTTAATAGAATGTCTATAGGCAAAGAGGTTATAGCAAGTGACATATATGCCGAGGCAAAAGCTACTGCTAAAGCTGTTCTGAATGATAAAATGGGGCAAGATTTATTTACTAATGTTAAAACTGAGAATAGTATTTATTTCACGCATGGGCCTACTGGCTTACAAGTTAAGTGTCGTCCTGATGCCTGGGTAGGGTCAGTAGTAACCGATCTTAAAACGGCTAAAGATGCAAGCTACAGAGCATTCCAAGCAACTGCACACAGCAGCGGTTATTTTATGCAAGCAGCGATTATCAGGGCTGGTTTAGCGTCTGTCGGTATTACGCTTGAAAAGTTCGTATTTTATTGTGTTGAGAAGACACCAGGATATCCATGCGTTTATTATATACTTGATGATGAAGCTATCAACCACGGGATGAATCAATTTAATAATTCAATGCAAAAGCTAGCAATCTGCCTTGACAATGGGGATTGGCCGGGATATAATTCGCAAATACTTACTATACCGAATTATGCTAACAATGAGGATTAATTATGATTGATCTAGATAGACCTTATAATGCAGAACAAATACAGAATCTTATCAATACTTTAGTAGAAGATTATAAACATATTATAATGCGCATTATCAAAGATATTCTTAAAGATGCGGATATGACTGAAAGAAAGGCTAAACGTATAAAAATAAAATCTGCATATAAATTAATGAAATTAATAACTAAAAATAAAGGTAAATAAAATGAGTAATGAAATAACTATAACTACACACGATAACGATAATTCATTTTTATCACCGAAGAATTTTGAGCATGCTTTTAGAATGGCTAATATGATTTCTAAGTCTGCGATGGTTCCTAAAGCCTACGCGAATAAGCCGCAGGATGTTTTGATAGCCATGGAAATGGGTAGAAGTCTGCGCCTGTCTCCGCTCGCTGCAGTACAAAATATAGCCGTTATTAATGGTAAACCGGCATTATACGGTGATGGAATGCTAGCTGTATGTTCTGGTCATCCGGATTTTGAAGATATCAAAGAACATAAGATTTTAGACCAAGATAAAAAAACTATAGGCTATGAATGTATAGTAAAACGACGAGGTAGAACTGAAGTGTCTAATTTATTTACTATTCAGGATGCGGTAACTGCTAATCTATGGGGTAAAGCAGGGCCGTGGACTTCTTATCCGTCTCGGATGTTGCAAATGCGCGCACGCGGCTTTGCTTTAAGAGATAGTTTTGCTGATGCATTAGGAGGCGTACGGATGGCTGAAGAAGTCCAGGATTACGATCTAAAAGATATCACGCCGAAAGATAAAAATAATGGTATTAAAGAAGATTTAAAGGCTTTAGTAGAGAAAAACAAGGCTGCTGTAGAAGAGCCATTATCAGAAACTAGAGAAGACGACACGCCAGTTCTCACAGCAATGACTATTGATGAATTAACAGTAGTAAAAGAATTTCTCATAGAGAATAATATAAGTAATCAAAGACGTGATGAAGTCTTGAAAAACTTTAACGTTACTCACGTTGAGAAATTAGCATCTGAACAAGTTGATGATTTTGTAGCGCAATTAATAGGATAAAATATGAATGTGAGAGAACTCAAGGAAGAGCTAAAGAACTTTGACGATAACGCACCAGTTCTACGAGTTTATGGAACCATGTATCTAAGCATTCCAGACCAGAAATGCGAAAAAAGACACATGA
>Ga0302221_10000358_pt1 | contig 35548 bp, 3 predicted proteins | sample II_Palsa_E2_1_FD_193517 | JGI IMG/M metagenome (GOLD analysis project Ga0302221, IMG submission 193517) | Peat permafrost microbial communities from Stordalen Mire near Abisko, Sweden - II_Palsa_E2_1 | ecosystem: Environmental > Terrestrial > Soil > Palsa > Peat permafrost | place: Sweden... | reverse complement strand
CTTGAAACGAGATTTGAAACTTGGAACTTGCATCAGTAGCTTGCAGTACTGGACGAGCAGCCGCGAAGGCATAAGACTGACGGTACTAGGCGAAGCTATTTCCGAAGGATTGAGCTAAGAACACGAAAATCGAGGATATACTTGGACATTTGGTTTAAATCGGATAAGAAGTGTGTTTTTGGAGCTGTGATTAGACAAGAGCTTAAATCACGTGGATAGGACTTGCTTGTTAATTGTAGTTCGCAGATGTAATTGATTAGTAGGCTCTTGTTTACGCAATATGGCATATATATAGAGCTATTCTTGCTATTTTGGCTGTCTCGTGTGCTCGGGACGAGCACCTTCTCTAGGAGGGACGAATGTGGTGGGGTCACGTGCGCATGCACGTGCCCTAAGCGAAGGAACATAAATGTAGTGATTCAAGACACCTGTACACTTAGTTCTTTAGTCAACAAATGCATCACCATTTGCACTCCCTCCATTTATTTGGTTGTACGCCTTGCCAACCCTCTTACAATACTTACTTGTTTATGCCCTTTATTAGCTAATTAACTTATTAAGAAGCAAAGTTTTTAATTAATTGCACGTTAATGTCGAGTTTTAGCTTTAAAGGATTATTTTAAATGCGGCATATTATAAAAGGATAGCGTTTTCTACTACTAATAGATATATAATAATAGTTAAGTATAAATTAAAGCTTAGTATATAATATTATTAAAGATATATCTTTAATTTAACGCAATTATTAAACGCTAAGGACAATTATTAAAGCAAGATAAGCTTATAAGACGTTATATAAAGCGCCTTTACTATTTCGCTATACGTTTTACTATTAACCGAAAAGTAAAGCTTCAATTAACGACACAAAGCTTATAAGAAGTTTAAGCTAACAGCTAACTTATTCGACTTTAGTAGTAAATTACCTTTTAATATTAAGCCTCGACTATATCTATTCGATCTCGAATTAAGGGACAATATAAAATAGAAGCTATTTAGCAACTTAATAAACTATAAGCGCAAAAAGTTTAAAAGAAGATAAACAATATTAAGTAGTATTTAAAAGTTAAATAATTACTAGTTTAAATAAAAGTATATATTTTATAGTTAATAAAGAATATTATTCAACTTTCTATAAATAACTTAAATATAGCCTCGTATATGCTTGTATTAAATAAACTTAATAACCGCATTAAATGTCTACTTTACTTTATTTATAAGTAAAGAAGGAATAAAATTAACCGAATAATATAATAGCTTTAAGGATAACTTGCAAGAGATAAGGATATAAACCCTTATATAAGCTAGCAAGTCTTTCTTATTTCTATACAAGTTTAAAGCATTAAATATTGCTAATATACTTTTATATATTACTTTTAAGTAATTGCTATTTAAGGCGCGTTTAAATAACTTATATTTAATATATTAATAAGATTAACTTAGCAATTAAGATAAAGAAGACTTGCCTCGTATAAATATGCTATAGCTATAGCAATTAACTTCGATGCTTTACTAGCGCTAAGTTTTTTAACTTAATTAAAGGAAATGTCGTGCTTTGCGTATCCTTTGCCGATTAACTCTTTTTTTGCCCTTTTAATTTTAAAGGTAGCTTTTATTTGCTTGTAAAGCACTTATTATAAAGCAAATTTTATAACACTTAAATAACTTAATACTAGTCCCTAATATAATCCTTTTAAGCTTTCGCTATAAATGATTTTTGCTATATAGTTTTAAGAGTTCTTATATATTTGTGTTATTTTATTAAGTTATAAGATAAACTAATCTTTATTAAGTTAAAGCCGGGTTTTAATAACTTAAAGCGGATTTGTGCAAGTTTTAGTAGCAATTTTAGACAAAGTAGTAGCAAATAAGTAAATAGCTACAAACTCTTTACTATAATTAAAGTAATTAGCAAGAAAGCGCTTATTGTTTTTATATGCGTAAAACCCGATTATAGTCTCGGGAATAAAGCTATAAAGGTTTAGCTTAAAGCCTTTAAAGAGGGTTTATTAGCCTTTATATTTATAAATACTTTTGCGTGTAAATTAGCTTTTTATTTATCTCCGAAAATAGCTATTAGCTTTAAGAAAACGAGTTAGCTATATATACTAATATTTTAATTGTCCTTTATTATATTAGCCTAGTATTTATTTGTTAGTCTTTTATTAATATCTTTAAATAATAAAGGTTACTTTAAGCTCTTATTTTAATAACATTTAAAAGAAAAGTAATAATAGTTGCAATAGCTATACCGGATTTATAAGTATAAAATTAGCAATATTGCCTTATATTAGAGAAGAATTCTTACCCTCTTACTATAAAGTAAACTTAAGATTACTTATTAAATAATAAATGCTATTTTATATTTATTTGCATTTGCAATATAAAAACGTCTTTAAAGTTTAAATTTATAAGTAGCTATAAGGGTCTTAAGTTAGCGAAAGAAAATTTTAAGCTAACTAATTAGTACTAAAATAGATACGCTAAGCACCGATAAGCCTTAGTATAAGGCTAAAAGGAAATTGTAAAACATATATGTTAATATAAGGAAGTTGCATTTGACTTGCAAAGTTAATAATTACGCTTAAATTTAGTATTATATATAAGAATATAACGCAACTAATAACTAAATGTTATTTATACTTGCTTCGATGTCTTTATATATATAAATAGCTAATAAAGGAGCTAATAAGGCAATAAAGTTCTAATTTGTAAACTAATTAGCTATAATATTAAAGGGTCTAATATATAACTCGGTCTTACTAGCAAGTCCGAAAACCGATTTAAGGAACTCCTTTTATTATAAAAGCACTAAGAACTTAACTATAAAGGCATTAAAGGTAAAAAAAAGGATTTTTATATAATATTAGCGCTATCCCCCTTTAAAAGTAGCTTTAACTTACTTAAAGGGCAAAATTTGCAAAAATTACTTGCGCTTAGCTTATACTTAAAAGAATAATAGCAAGAATAAGTATTAAACTGCAAACGAAACTATTAGCTAAAAACATTTATATAACAAATTTATCCCTTTTAGCCTTTCGCTTTTAAGTTTTATAAGCAAAATATAAATGTCCTATTAACAAGCTAATATATACTTTACACATTATAAGGAGTAAAGGCTTTAAAATCTGCGCAAGCTTATTAAGCTTTATTATTACTTTATAAATTTTTTTTAGCTTTAATTAACAATTTAGAAAACTTAATTATATTAGATATAAAGTTTAATAGCTAAAAGAAATATTAAAATTATTGTTTTAATATAAACCCTTTAAGCTACTTTATAAGCTTTAGCAAAGAGTTTATACAAGAACTTTATCTTATATATTCCGGGCTAAATAAAGGTAAAAAGAACTAATATAAGATTATAATTATCTAGCTTAGTTAGCTCGAGCATTAAAGGGCAAAAAAGATTGCATATATTATAAAATCTTAAGATTATTACGCTAAAAACACTTGTAAAGGATGCAAAGAAGATGTAATATATTATTAGTTGCTATAGCCGAAGCTTACCGGGTAAAAAGTATTTACAAATTTGGCCGATTATAGCTGCTATAGCAATTAAAGAGAGGGTAAGAGCTACTTTAAAGGGAATAGTGTCTCTTGCTAATAATCCGGGGGTTATACGCATAACTTAAGATAAGGCTTAAGCATATATTATGTGAAAGCAATTACTAAAAAGCGTATAATTAGTAAAGGAAGTAATAGCTAGTTTAGCTATATTATTTGTCTTAATTAAAATAGGGCAAATATAGTAGTAAACGGTTTAAAGGGCGCGTGCAAGTTGCCTCGTTTTACTAAAAAGTCTTTATTTATCTTTATTTAGCCGGTAATAATGCGTATAATCTAAAAATAATAGCATAAACTATCTTTGCGCTTAAATTCGGTAAAATTATACCCGGATACTTATATGTAATTAACTAATAATAGAAGTAAAGCTAAAGAGGAAGTTAAACTTTTATAAAAGAAAAATAGGGATAATAGCGTGCTAGCTTTAAGAAAAAGAAAAGCTAAAATAAGGAAAGTTAAAAGACTAGTAAAAGGATTAATAGAAGGAGTAATAGGATAATTAATAAAAGGATTAATAAAAGGAGTAATAAGAGGCAAGTTTTAAGCAATATTATAAGTTAAATTTTACTTAAATGCAATTATAGCCGTTTAATGTATAGTATATTAATTCTTTTATTAATCTTTTTATTAATCCTTTTATTAATTCTTTTATTAATTCTTCTATTAATTCTTTTATTATTAACTTACTTTTATATGTAAAGCTTTAATTGTGCTCTTGCCCTCTTATATATAACTTTAACTTTTTGCTTTAAGAGATAATCTAAATTTTATATTTATATCGAAAATAATAATTTTACTTATAATATATATTACAAAATTTTAAATTTGCTTGCTTAAGCTCTAATATTGCTCTTATTACCCCTTTATACGCAAAATGGTTATTTAGGAAACCGCTATAGCACTCGTTAATATAAGTTTCTTTTTACTTGTAAAATTCCTTTAACTTATATAAACTATAGTTTGATAAGATATATAAAACTTGCGGTAGCGTTAGACAAATACTTGCAAGTAAAGTGTAAGTCAAGTGCTTAAATTGCGATAAAAAGGGGACAATACCGGATCTAGAATTAAAACTAATAACTTAATAAGAATTAAGGTTAAATAAGGACTTTGGTATGGTTTTTGCCTTAAAGGATTTCTTATACTTTTATGCAAATGCAAAGGTTAATAATTCAAATATTTAAAATATGTCTTTTATTACACTACTTGTCTCTTAATGCGTTTATAATCTTAAGTAACGTTTATCCTTATATCCCGAGACGCACCTTATTACAAGACAAATCTATAATTTAGTAATTATAACTTTTTTTTTAATAAGTTTACAAAGTTGTTATTAATATATCACTTTCTTTAATTATATTTCCTTTAAGGGCTACCTTAGTAATAAGAAAAGAATTATATCTAATTATGCTATTAATCCTTTTAAGCATAGCACGAATCGCCGCTTCGGCTATTCCCCTTTACTTAATTACGACTATTAAAGCCTCTTCAAATTTCGGAGCACTTAGGAAAAAGTGCTATTAAGGGAGAATATAGCTCCAAGTTTTAAAGATTCTTACAAAGGAAATAATATAATCCGGGAGTTTCGCCGGTATAAGGAGAGGGGCCACATGTTTTAGTGCTTAGTAATGCGTATTAGCTTAGTTCTAATATACTATATTCACGCCCGGGCTTGCTATATTCTTCTTAGCCACGATTCTTAGGCTTGATTACATGTGTAGCTACAAGCTTTAGACGGTCACGTTATTATAAATTTTTTAACGAATAAAAGCCTTTTTAGTAGAATCTGAAATTACATGTGACTATAGAATAGAGATACATCTTTTAACTTAAAGACGAGTACTTTGGCGTCGCGTTACGCGCTCCGCCTTAGCTTTCTCTTGTTATATTCTTTATAAAATATAGCTACAACTTTTATAGAAATTAAGAAGGTTAAACCTTTAATAAAGTATTATATATTATTATATCTAGAAAATCGTGACTATAAAAATAAGTACTTTGCTTTTAGTAATTTCTCTTAAGCTTGTCAAATCTTACTTAAAGTTAGAAAGATATAAATTAAATAGCTTTTATTACACGAACTACTTTCCCCGAAAGCTTATATTACTTCTTAATACTTTATTTTTAGTATTTAAATTTTTTTTAAACAATTGCCGAAAGCTTTAGTATCCTTAAGACATTTTACTATTTTATTATATCTTCTTTATTTCGCATATAACCACGTAGTTTATAAGCTTTTATTTAAGACGTCTATATTAACACCTTAGTCTAAGAGCTATTTTACAATTGATATTATTCCTTATTTAGCTATATATAATAATAGAGTGCGACAATTATTGTCATAGGCATTTATTTGAGCTTTACGCTTTATTAAGAGTTTAATTATCTTAATATCTCTTTTTCGAGCTATATATATTAATAGTATTCGGCCTATCTTGTTAATTGTGTTAATAGAAATGTTATTAGTATTAAGAAGAAATTTGGCAATTGTTATATCTTTATACAAAAGTGTAGTCGATAGAGCGGAATTGCCTTTATAGTCCTTTTTGTTTAGCTTAGCGCCTCTTAATAGCAAAGCAGCAATAATAGTTTTGTCTCTAAAGTAGCTAGTAGCTTTATAAAGCGCTATTTCTTTGAAATTATCTCCCTAGTTTATACGTATATCTTTTTAGCAAAGAAGTATATCTATTACTTGTGCGTTGCTTTTAATAGTAGCCTTAATAAGAGGGGTAAACCTATTACTATCAATTAAATAAGTAAAAGCATAATAATCGTTAATTAGTGTTTTTATAACATTAAGATATTTACTTTTAGCTGCGTATAATAGCAGAAAGCGGAGATATGCATCCCTTAAATCGATATCGACTTTACTAAAGTTAAGGAGAAGTTTTATTATAGTCTCGTGCTTATTTTTAGCTGCCCACGATAGTAGTGTCTAATTATATTTGTCTATAAAGTCGGCTTTAATATTGCTTGCGTTAAGAAGGGTTTTTATTATATGCTTTAACTTAAAATATATTACCTGGTATAGTGCTATTATGCAACTCGGCAGTTTTTAGGATTTTCCTATTATTGCTATTACTTTAAGGGATGCTAAAATTTTAGCTTTGCTTTTAAGGAACCTTAAAACTAAACTTTTTACCTCTAGTTCCGTTATTATAAGAGCTATACGAGCATGGTATACCCAATTAAGCGCTATATAATAATAAAGTGCATACTCTTTTTCTTGTACTTAAAACCTTTCGTTTATAGTATAAGCTTTAAAATTAAAAGCATCGAAAGAGAGGTAAGTAATATATGTCTTTGTAATTTCGTTTTTTATATTTGGAAACTATTGTCCTTATTCTCGCTTAAAGTATTCTTGCGTTATATAGTAGACTAATCGAATAATATTACTCTCTTTATCGATTATAACTAACTTAGTATATATAAAAACTATATCTTCGATTTTTAGAAGGTTATCTTTGTCGAGCTTAGATTTGCTAGCTTTAACTTTAAGCGCGTGCTAAAGCTTTATTGTAATTAGTAGTCTCTTTGCACAAGTGATTTATAAAAGGATTTACTTTGCAAGCTCTTTCTAGTCTTCAAGTTAGCCTTTAATCCGTTTTATAGCTTCCTTATATACTTAGTTATATGCACCGGATCTTGTAGCCAAATTCTTTAAAGCTACTCGGATAGCTTTTAGCGCTCTCTTCCCGGTTAATAATTCGAGATAAAGCTTTGTAAGCAAAACTTAGTAAAGTTAGCGGGATTCGTTTTATACTTGACTAAAGAACTTATATCCCCTTTATAGCCTTAACAATAGTAGTCTTAATTTCCTTTTATAGTTTAAGACTCCGAATTATAAACCTTAAAAGTCGGAATATATAACTATTAAGGTATCTTTGCACGTCTTATTCGCTAGCATAAATCTTTAGCTTTAAATTCCTCTTAAACTCCTTTTCGATACTTGATATCGGCTATAAAGTAGTAAAGAGATTTGCTTTGCACCTTTCTTAGAAGTTAAAGAGGCTTAATAGGAATCTTTGCCGGCAATTATCGGAAATTTAGCATTTATTAAGTGCATTAACGATAATAAAGACTCGAGAATATGCTGCTGCTATAGACTAGAGAGTTCGAGAGATTTCGTTAAGAGATAGTTGCGTTTGCTTCTCTTTATGCTTGTTATAAAGAGACTTTACATTATCCGGGAAAGAGGATTACTTTTCGCTAAGCTATTTAAGGAGACTTGCAAGCAAGTCTTGCGCCTTTTAGTTGTCTTTTCGCTAGAAGTTGTAATACAAGTATGCAATACTAATAGTCGGATTGTTAAAAAACCGAGTAATAAGATCCTTGATAATAATTGATATAAGAATTGTCTTTTTAGCTTTAGGAATTCTTAGACAAAATAGCGTTTATTTATCGGTTTTTAGCTAAGCCTAAAATCTTGCTAAGTCTAAAAGCTATTAGCTAGTTCCTTCTTGTCGCTAGTAAATAAAATCGCTTTATTAAGTAGTATAGTCGATTAGGGTAAGCTAGTCTAGAATAGCTTATTGCTTATATTATTATTCTTAATTATCTTGTTGCCGGTTAGACTCGTTTATATTGTCTCTTATTACTAAGAAAATCTTAGCTTTAGCCTAATGCTATTCTTGCTATTCTTTTCTTGCCTCTTTAACCTCTTTATATATGGTTGCTTTAAGTATTGCCGCGTTAACTAAAAGCATGTTATTTAGAGTTTAATACTACCGATAAAGGTTCTTTATAGAATCTCGAGTATCTTTCGCTAGCAAAGCTCCTTTTAATCTCTCTTAGCTTAGTCGATAACCTTGCCCTCTCTTCTTTAGCTCTTTTAACATCGAATCTAGCTCTCTTCGACAAATTTTTAGCATTATATTTGTGTTAGTTGTTAAAGGCGCTTTAAGTCTTAATTGCGAAAGTAGCAACGAAGGTCGGTTCTAAAATGTAGCTACAAAGTCGAGATTAAAGATAATATTAGTGTTTATCTCTAATAAGATAGTCTTTAAAGTCTTAAGCTTTGCTATAAATGTCTTTACATTCTCCGGTGCATCTTTCTAGTTTATCTTAAATTAGACGACGACTTGCGTGATTTAAATAGCTAAACCGATAACGCCGACAATCTTAGCTTTAGTGCCGAATAGTTTTGCTATAATAGCTTAAATAGAATCGGTAAGAGTTTTAAATTAGTCTAAATTACAAAAGAATTGGCGCTCGAGCCTCGCAAGGCTATTGTGGCTTAAGCTTAAAAAGAGAACTCGATAATAGGGTTTAAGGGATAACGCTAGCATGTCGTATTCTCCTTAAGAGTATAGAGATGTCGGATTTGCGCAAATTAAAGTGCAAAGGGTTTTATAGTTTAAAGCATGCTATATAGCTACTTAAGAGGAAAATGAGGTTAAAATATCGGAGCCTCGCGATACGCTTATAGCTTGCTAAGCAATATGCTATAGCTAACTACAAAACGCTACAATAAAGCTATGCATTAATAAAACGAAATACTCTTACTTAATATATTTAATAAGAAGAAAATTTAGCCCTAAGAATTTATTAAGTCTCTTATATTAAGCAAGGGAATTGTTCGAGTTTAAGAATAACAAGCAAGTAATATGCAAGTAATTTTTTAGGCTAATATGAAACGGCAATAGTAATAAGAATGCGCATAAAGCATGTAATTATATAAATATCTTAAATAGGATATCCTTAAATAGTTAATAATATTACCTTTATTATAGCGAGTTGCGATTAGCTTTAAAGATATATTACTACTATAAATGGCATTCGCATGTAATAAAAGAAAGCATAAACGGTTTTAAAGGTTATATATTTAAATTATAGCACACTTGCTTTATATATTCCTCTCGAAATATTAACAAGTGCCCGGTAACGCATTTTTTATTAGGGCACGCTTGCTTGCTATCGCTTAACTATATTAGCTTAAGCATTTACTATTACCCCGATATTATTTGTAACCTTTCTAGTGTTTTTCTTGTGCTAATTACTTAAGTTAAGCGCTACTTATAAGGCTATATAATAGCGTAATTTAGCTAGCCACTTGCATAGTAAAGGCAAACAAAACGCGAAAGACGCTTTATTTTGTTAGAAACTTTATATATTATAAACTAGATTTTAGGATAACTTGTCTGCTATTGTTAAGACGCCGGCTTTTATAAAGTAAGATGCTTTAAGTAGGGATTAAGGGGACAAAGGATAGTTATAAAGGCATTTACCGTCTTAAGGAGGGACTGCTCGCATAGGCCACTTTTTGCTTTGCTCGGGGGATGTCGGGAAGCGGGATTTGCCGGCAAGATCTCGCGCGGCTATAAACGTCGTAGCTACACGTTTAATAGCTATAGATTTTGTTACAATTTTACCGAGATTACTATAATTATATTACTGCTAACTAGGATCTTTAATTACTTGATTAGAGGAGGTATCGGCCTATGTGGCGACGGCATATAGTATAGCGTGCTTTAGCTGCTATAATATTAAGAGTAACTTTTTAGTATAATAATAAAACTTGTAAATTTATATTTAATTGTTTTATATGCTTAAAAGGTAAAAAAAGCTTAATAGTAGTATTGCAAGTCGATAGGTCCTATTATAGTGTAAAAGAAGGCCTTTTATAAACTTAAAAGGGTAGCGACGACGTGATAACAATTTTCGGAATTAATAAGTTAAGAGTGTTTAAGGGAAATATATAATATATTAAAATAAAAATAAATAAAAATTTTAACACATTTACATATTTAAAGCTACTTAAACTTGAAATACTTATAATTTGTCTCGCTATAAGGTGCGTCTTAGCATATAAGGAGAGACGTTACTAAGTGCAATTTGTTAAGCAAGTAAAGCTATTTGTCTTACATGCTATATTATACAAATAAAGTAAGCTTATAAAGACAAGGCACTTGGCTATCGGGCCTGTGTTGCTGTAGTAGTCGACATAGTTGTGCTACTAAACAAAAGTAAGGATAAAGTATATTAGTTAAAGCTAATTAAAAGGAACAAATATTGCTTTATTAGCTTAATAGTAAAGTCGTCAATCTTCCTTATATAGCCGATATTAGCGATAAGTCGGATAACTTAGCTAAAAGAGACTCTTTGCTTAATATAGCTGTCCTTGATTATTATAGTAAAGGAATAGTAATATAAGGAGTGCGGATAAAATATAACTTTAATTAGCGTCGGCAAGGCAGCTCTAGATAATCGGTTAAAGTAATAGTCGGGCGATTAGTTTAAATAGTTTATAATAAATAATTAATATAAAATAGCATTATTACTTAAACTTTAAATTACTTAAGATATAAAATAAAGATTAAGTTTAATATACTTTTATTATCTCTTATATAACTCTTAATATAATTTAGAAATATTAGTCGTTTTGCTATATTAATACTAGGCTCTTGTCTAATAATGCACAATTTAAAATAAACTTTTAAGCTTCCTTTAAATTATTATATTATATCTTTAATTTGTCTAATACTTTTAATTAATTATTTAACATTTTACTTTTATGCAAGTAATCGAATTCTTGCTTTACTTTCTTTATTTACCTTCTATTTTGCAAGACTAGGCAATCGAGAGCAAACAAGTAAGTATATAAGGGGCTACTTGTAAAAGGCTATATTTTACTATTTAAAATAAATTATAAAATATTTGCTAAATAAGCGTGTTATCGGCTAAGCTAATTTTAAGACTCCCGGAAACAATTATTTGTCTTTAGCGCATCCTTATATAAGTAAAACGCTTGCATTATTTATACTCGTTTTACTTTAGTTACCTTAATAAAGTTGTCGATACTTAACTTATACTTAAGCAAAGATTTATCGTTATTTGCTAATTATTAAAGGAGTTAATGCGAACTAGAGATATAAGCTTTACTTATATTATTATTATAAGTAATAAACTTATTTATTTCTTTAAATGTCCGCTTAAATCTTAAATGTCGAGGCTTGTCTTCTAATAATTGGCTTAAGATATTTTAAAGAGGCTCCTTATTATATGCAAGATAGCTTTAGTCTTTTATTATTTTTAGCTTTTCCGATAAAAGCTTAACTCTTAGTTGCTTTTTAATATAAGAGATATGTATTAAGTAATTGCAAATCCGACAAGATTATATATATAAAACCGGCTTAATATATCTTTTACAAATAAAGCATTTGTCGCATCTATTTATAATATTTTTATGCTTATATGTTTAAGACGCGGGGTTATTAATTGCAAATATTATTAAAGAGTTTTATGCTTAAAAGTGTTATTTGGAATACTTTTTACTATTAGAATTCTTAAAGGATTTTCGGCTATTAAGGGGCTCTTTGCAAAAAATTCCGCAAATTAGTAGCCTTTAAGTAAGCTACTTATAGTTAATCGGCCGTTAAATGGGCTTTTTAAGGCTAGCGGAGGAATTAGCAGATTTTCCGCTATTAAGGGCTCTTTAAAAGGAGCTCCTTTAGTTAATAAGTTAGTTTAAAGGCCGCTTAAAGGTTACTATTGTTAAGGGGTATATTCCGGTATAAGCAGTCTTGTAAAGAGACTCGGGACTAGTAGAGCTTTAAGAGGTTCTCTTAATAGCAAGTCTATTGCAATAGTTTAAGAATATAAGTAGCGTTTAAGGCAGCTTTTTGAATTTAAAGGGTAATTTGCTAGAATTTGTGCCGCTTATAATTAAGGATTTGCTCTTAATAATTTAAGGAAGGCTATATTAGGAAGTATTTAAAGTAAATTTGGTATTAATAAAGATAAGATAAGTAATATTAACTATAAAGAAGAATAATAGCTAATAAAGCATTTAAAAAATGTAATAGCCTTTATATAATATATGCGTAATTAAAGCTTTTTAGCTTCCTAATACTAAGTTAATAGTATAAAAATAAGATTTGTAATAGTGTTTAGCTTATTACTTGGCATAATAAATACTAAAAAGCTAAAGCAAATATAAAGGGGTATTATAAGGCAAAATTACATTATTACCTTATATAATATATATTAAGCTGCTAAGATAAGAGCTACATATTAGCTAATAATGTGCTTTATAATATTATTTAAATAAGGCACAAGAATTAGAAGTATGTAAAGCTAATTTATGTGTCCGATTTAAGTTAATAGCTAATAAATCTTAAATAGTTAGCCTTAGTAATAGCGTCGGTGTAAATAACGGGATATATATTATATATTATATAACTAGAGGCGTTAATTGTTTTTAAAGTATAAAATAGATTTAATAAAGTATTAAAGAGACTTTAATTAGCTTTATTCAAATTTGCAACTTCTTCTTAGCAAGCAAGTTATTATCTATTAACCTCTTTTATTTGCTATAGTCGGCTCTCTTAAAATAAGCATCTAATTCTTGCGCTAATATTAACCTCTTTATTAAATATATTGACTTATTAATATTATAAGGCTTTAAATCCCCTTGCTTAAAGGTTATTATAAATTTGCTATTAACACTTAGCTTTACTTGCTTTCGAAAGTTTTTATCTTAGTCGATAAAGGAATAGTTGCTAACTATCTTAAAAATAAGATAATTATTAAAATAAAAAGTAGCACTTGATAATTGATTAAGTAATAATTAAAAAGCTAAATTGCTTTAGCGTATAATGCAAAAAATAGAGCTAATACTTATATATTTTTTATTGTATTTTCCCGGCTTTAAGTCTAATTCGAAGTAAAATAAAGAAGCAATAGTAAAGTATATTATATTATCGATAACTTTAAACACTAAATTATCCTTTTAAGCTCTCTTTTAAAGCTTATATATACTTTAAATATTATTAAGTCTTAATAAAGGGCTATTAAACTTTATATTAAAGTAATAGTATTTAAAGTAATTTCGGAAAACTTGTTTAATTTATTTATTATGCATCTTCTCTTAAAATATGCGCTATAATTTAAAGAAAGCTTTATCCTTTTAAAGACAAAGGTAGCTAAAAGCAAGTACTAATAAGCTTTCTTTAGCACGAGATATACTAATGCTAAGCGAGACGATAAAATTAGGCTTTTTAGCTAAAGGAAATATAGCTATTGCCTTTAAAAGTGCTAAGATAAGCAAGTTGTTCTCGAGGGGCTTAGCATTTTAAAATGCGCTAATATTACTTATTTCCTTTAAAGGGAAAAACTTGTAAGTATAATTAGCTATAAGCTTTTAAGGGAATAAGAGATATGCTTAAGTGCTATAAATGTAGCTCTTATATTATATTTGGTTAGCTTAAAATATTAAAGAAGCATTAGACTTTTATATTTTTTAAAGTAATATATTCTTATAGCCGTCGTCTAGCTATATAATATAATATTCTTAGTCCTCGTCTCGGGTCCTTACTCTATTATAATTAATAAACATATAATATAATAATTTATAGACTATAGTTATAAGAATTATAACTTTTGCCCTTATTAAAGTTGCATATAAGTTATTTAATATTTGCTTATCTTTAAATGCTTCTTTTATAATAGCTTTAATATATGCTATAAGATAAAGCTTATTAAATAAAAATAATAATAGCTAAAAAATAAAAGGAACTCTTAAATCCCTTTATCTTATAAATGCAAGCGTTATAAGTCTTTTAAAATTTTGCAAAGACTTTTCGACTATTTACCCCTTAACGAATAGTTTAATAGGATTTAAATTACCTTAAAAGAGTTAGTTAAGCTTTTAAGACTTCTTTATATTATATACTTAAACTTGTCTTAATAATAACTTTAAAGAACCTTTATAGCTATATTAGTAGCTTAATACAATCTTTTATTCTCTTTATAAATTTTAGAAGTAAGACGCCTTATATCCCTCTTTTATTAATGCATAAAACCCTTACTTTAATAATAGGAGGATAAACTTTTATAATTACCTCCTTAAGCATCTTTGCTTTATAAAGGAAATAATTATAAATTTTAAAGATTTAAGGGTTATTTTTGTAATCGTTTCCGAATATTATAATATAGTTTTTACAATTAATATATTTGCATTTTAGTTTATGCTATAGCTTGCGCTATAAGCAAAGATAATAAGTGCTATTATTATAAATATTATACTAGTAGCTTATAAAACGGCAAAGAGTACTTTTATAAATATTTGCTAAAGTTTTCTTGCTAAAGGTTAACTAATTAAAAAGTTCTTGCAATTAGCTTTAAATCTTGTTTATAAATCCGCTAAAGAGGACTATATTTAAAGATTCTTCGAATGCTATTACTTTAAATTTACTTACTTAGTAAAGTATATTTTTATATAAGGTTTAAAAGACTAATTTAAAGTTAAATATTATATATAATTAAATTTTATATCTTTAAGAATAAATAGCTATTGCTTATTATAACTTTATAAAGGATAATTGTTTAAAAGGAAGCTTAATATAATAATTAAGACTATAAACTTTATTAGCTCTTTTGCTAACTTTATATGCTTTAAGAAGTTAAATATATGCTTAGCTAAGTCTTTTATAATAAGATTTTATTTCCTTAAGGCTTTAATAAAATCGAATAGCTCCTTTAAAGGTTAAGAAAAGTAGCTGCAAGCATATCGGAAAAGAGTAGCAAAATGCATTATAGAGAATAAGGTGCAAGTATCTTCTTTATTCCTTTATACTTTATTTAATATATTTAAAAGATACTCTTTTAAGCGTTTATATTAAGCTTTAAAAGAGACCTTATAAGTTAAAAGAAGAGTAATAATATAAATGTCCGAGATTTGCTTAAACAAATTACGTAGCATTTCTTCTCTTAATAGCTAAAGAAAAGCCTTTTTAGCTTCTTTCTTTTATTCGGCTTTTAAAGGGATCTTCTTAGTTATAATAATTACTCTTAAGTACGTGCTTCTTAGTAGCGCTAATAGCTAAGCTTTCTTTAGCTATATAGCTAAGTAATGCGCGATTTATTTAAAGCTATTAATGTTAGTAAAAAAGAAGTAAAAGACATTTATAAAAGGTAAAAGGAAGTAAGAATAAATCTTATTAGCGCTTTTATTTAAAGCATCTTTAACTTATAAAAGGGTTTATTTTATTGTTTTATAATACTTATTAGCTATAAGCACTTTTCCTTTTAAGTTTTATTAAAGGAAGTCGCCGTTTATAAAAAGTATTAGCCTATTATAAAAGATAGTAAATAAGTTAAATCAAAAGTGTATTTTGCTAATATCTTATTTGCTTTTAAATTTCCGGCCCCTCTTTATTCTAAATAGTTCTCAAAGAGCTTGTAACTTAAATTTATTATTAATTAAAACAAAAAGGCTAAGCTATTATTTATCCGGATCTTAGATTTAATAAGTAAAGGTTTAAAGCTTGTCGGATTTTAAAAGGCAAGTGTTATTATTATATATGCTAAAGCTAAGCTAATAGCTATAGTTATAGCGCTTTATAATAAAAGAATAGCTAGTTATTACAAAGCAAAGATATTACTTATATTATAGTAAAAGAAATATAAAGTTATATAAAGTAAATTAAAGGGCGCCGGTTTTAGTAAAGGGCAAAATCGGCTCTTATAAAATAGGATGCTTTTTTAAGTTTTTATCTATTTTAAGAAATGTGGAAGCTATTAAAGAGACCTTTAACAAGAGCTATAATTAGTATGCAAAAAGAGCCTAATTTGGCTCTTTAGCCTAAAATTTGCATTATAAATAGTATTAAATTTGCGTATATTACTTTATAAAATGTATAATTGTAACTTTACTCGAGATATTATATTTAAAATAGATTGCAAAAGATAACTTTATTAAAGCTTTTATTATTTTATTACGCTTTTTAGTTTTATTAGTCGATAGACCCCTAAGCATATTTGCTCCCTTTATAGCAAGTATTGCTTATTAAAGTATTATAAGCTTTATCCGCTTATATTAAGATAAACTCTTAAACCCGGTATTTGCTTATAGCTAAAATGTGTAACGGCTATTAATAAAATGCTATTGCGCTTACTATATTAGCTTATTATATATGAGATTAATTATTATTATTACTACTATTATTATTATTACTACTTTAGTGCAAGACTAAAAGAATTGCTATTAAGTTATATTATTGCTAAAGCATAACTCTTTAATAATACGCTTTACTTGATAAGATATAGCTTATAAGATCTTTCTTTTATATAAGAGGAGTTATCTTCGATGGATATTAGTTTTAAGCTAAAAGAACTCCTTCTAAATTATATAATAACTAAATTATTTAGCGAAAGTTCTTTGATTAAATGTATAAAATTGCTAAATAATAAGCTATACTTAAGACGATACTTCTTTAAAAGGCTCTCTTAAATATTAAAAGAATTACCCCCTCTTATAAATTTCTTAAATAAACTAACGCTATAAAAGAAGAAAAGAGCATTATAAAAATTAAGTAAATATAGCTTATCGACAATAAAATATATACTAGCTATAAAGATATACTTCTTATTTAAGTGCTATAATGTGTAATTTTATAAATTTAATAATAAAAGATTAAATAAAAACCTTTACTCTTTATACCTTTACCCGACTAGCATACTTTAATGCATTAGTAATTGCCTTTTTATAAAATTGAGAGTTTTCTTTGCTTAAAAGCACTAAACTTAAATAGTATTAATATAATCTATTCCGGCTAACTTATTATTTATAATAATTGCAAGACTCGTCTCCCGAAGTTATTATGTGAAATTACTAAGAGGTTAGCTTATATATAGCTACTAAATATAAATAAATATAATATAATATAACATTTTTCTTATATTTATTTACGCTTGCCTTTTAAGTAAAGCGCTATTAAAGGATAGCAGTTTTAGCAAGAATAATATAGCTTTCTTTGCCCGTTTATAAGAGTATCCTTTATTTGACATATAGCCTTTAAAAATCAATTTTGCGCGTCTCTTTACACTTTATATTTTTTGTCTTTCCTTCTTTTTCTTAATCTTCTTAATATCTTTAAGAAGTTTATTTTAAGATTTAAGATATACTAGCTAACAATTATTAGAGGAAATAGTATAATATAAGCAATTGTAAAGACTTATAATATCTTTTATATTTAGCCGAAATAAATTATTAGATTTAAACAAATAAATCTCCCTTAACTTGCAATTACGCATAATTAACGCTAAATCAAAGTTATATAGCTTTACTATTTTTGCAACTTTAAGTTCGATAGTTTTTATTCTCTTTCTTTGTTATATATTTTGCTCTTTAAGCAAATATTATCTAATTTTTTTAAAAAGCTATAATAGTAAGTCGATATTAAAGAAGCTTATTTTATACTAATAAGGTTAAAAGTTTATATTAGTGCGAAATCCTTATCTTAAAAGGAGCTAGTTTTAGCTTTTTAAGCTCTTTTTTTAAGTGCACTTAATATAATATATACTTAATTAAAGCTTATTTTGTATTCATTTAATATAAAGTATAAAAGTAAGCTTGCAAATCCCGATTTTTAACTTACTTTTCCCTTTTTTATTATAAACCTTATATAATAGTATACTATAAGCTTAAGCGGCCTTATTGCCTTGCTCTTCCTTTCTTATTATATCTTGCTAATAATTAAAATAACTTTTAATTATATTACGTCTTGCCTCTTTAAGCAAAAATATTACTTGCAAGTTTACTAATATATAAGAAGCTCGAGAAAAGTAACGCTATTTAATTTAAGTTTAATTAGTGTTTTTGTAATTAAAAATGTTATTTGCTTTACTTTCGAGGTAAAAGACATTATTAGCCTTATAAACGTTGCTACCTTAGTAAAACGTTTTAGTATAATATGCACAATTAATCTTATATTATTAGTATTAAGGGAATATATAAATATAATTGCTAGCTAATATAAGCTTTTGCTCGGAGTTTATGCGCGTATTTACAAGTAGCTAGGATTAGTTACTATTATTAAAAGTCTAATATATATAATAGCAAGTATAGCGTCTTAAAAGCTCGATTTGCATATTATATTTAAGATTATAACGCTAATAATAAGTTAACTTAAATTCCTTAAACGTGCAATAGCTAATGCGATATTTTTTTAAGCTAGCGCTATTATAAGGGCCTTACTACTTTCTTTAATCGCTTAAGTATATCGACACTTATATAAGATCTTTTAAAAGCTTTACTTGATTTTTACTACTATACTAATAGCTATAATATATTTATATAATTTATTAAAAGAGCTTTTAGCATTACTTATAATATATTTACTTGCGGCTATTTGTGTTAATATAATCGCTGCAAGTCTTTGTTTTTAGTAAATCCTTTATTATAATATCAAGTATAAAGCGCCCTTAAATCGAGTTATAATATAAACTATATTATATAAGACTAGTTTAAAGGATATACCGCTATTAAACGCTATATATGTGCATATTCGGCTATCGAGACTATAAAGGCCTTAAGCTAGCTAATATATATACTTTTCTATCCCCGGTATAAGTTATACCTTATTTATGCAATTATATCCCTTCTTTATAGCTTAGTAATATTAAGTTACTAGGGAAGATGTTATTATTCTTATTATCGAGAAGAGGAAGGGATTTACCTGGGACCTTTTCTATTACGCTACTAATAATATCGATTTATAATTTAAAATGCAAGCTATAGTTAAGGGTTTATATAAAAAAGAATTAAACCTTAAGACGTATAATACTATTCTCTTATTTGCTATAAGTATAAGTATAGCAAGTTAGCTATTATATATTATATAACTTTTAAAATAATATTATAGTTGCAAAGTAATAAATTAAAGGATTGCCCTCTTTTAAGAGCTAAACTTTAAAAGTAAGTGCTTATAACTCTTATAAAAAGTGCTTGCTAATAATTAGCTAAAAAGTTTACGCGGCTTAAGTCGCTAATATAATAATAAAACTTCTTTAAAGAGATATCGATTAAGTTTATCTCTTTTTGCCTTATTAAGTATTTAATATTAACTAGTATCTTAAATACTTTAAATTTAGCTTTTTGTTCTCGACAACTATCTCTTTAGCACAATAAAGCTAAAAACTATTATATTTTTAAAGAAATGTATTAATGCGATATATAAAGCAATAAACGCTAAAGAGCTTATTAAATCTAAAATTAAAGGTTAGAAGGGTAATACTATTATTTCTTATAAGTTAAGCTTTTAACCTTATATTAAAACTAAATGCTAAAACTTTAAATATAATATATGCGAATAACGAAACTTGTAACGACATTTATAGCGTTATTTACCGGATATAAGATAAGATAATTTATTTTAAGGAGCTAAAATATCGCTTATATTTACTTCGGGGTTGCAAAGGGCTTCTAAGATATATAATTTAACGTAGAAAAGGGATAAATGTAAAAAGTATTTAAGTTATTGCTTTTACTTAAAGATTTTTAACGCTTAAGCGCTATAATATTTAATATACTAATATATTATAGTTCTTTACTTTACTTTATTCCTTTTTATTATATTCAAATATCGGCACAATTTTAATTCTTTTAAACTTAAATTTAAATATAAGTTTCCTTGATTATACTTAAATATAAATGTAAATATTTTTAATTAATTTGCTAAGTTTTGCTAATTACTTCTTTGCAATTGACTTGCTATAAATAAAATTATTAACTTAAATTATATATTACTTTGCTTTAGCTATTACTTCTTATCTTATTCGATTATATTCTTAAGCTTATAATACTCGATTATTACTTATTTAAGCTCCTTTATTACAAAAGTTACCTTGTTTAAGAGAAACGTATTTAGCCCTTGCTTTCTTTAAAAGTAAGCTAGCTCTTCTTTAAGCCGACTATTTTCCTTTGTCTTTTGCTTAATTATCTCCGAAAGACTTGGAGTTAAGTTATTTTTAAATGCTTATAAGCTTTAGTTTATTGCCTTAATTGCTATAAATGTCCCTTTATTGCAAGCAATCTCGATGTTAATAAAGGTAAGGCTAAGTAATAAGTTAAACTTTAACTTTAAAAGTAAAAGACGAATTTTTAGCCTTTTAAATTTGTTTATAGTTATTATAATATAGTTTCGGCAAGTGTAGTCTTATATAGCAAACTATTAGCTAATATTACTTATACTTTTCTTACTTTATTATAAATAGGTAACTAGTTTTGCGCAAGCTTAAAGGGTTTAGCACTAGCTCTTCTTAAACTTAAAATTAGATAATTAGCAAATATTTAAATTCGGATTTATACTTTTAATAGTTAAATAATTACAAATATATATAATTCTCTTTTTAAGCTACTTTATCTAAACTTGCTTTTAATGTTATTAATAACAAAAAAGGGAAAAGGGGAAAAAAATGCTTAAAGGCAAAAATAAAGCAAATAGCTAATAAGCATCTTATAAGCATTTATATAAAAAGAGATGCAATTTATAATTTTTAAGGGAGTATATATATCTTATAAAAGCTAAATAAAATAAGTATATTATAAGATTCTATATTAAAAATTTTACTTGTTATATATTAAAAAGGCTTTTTAATAAACTATTTATTAAAAAGAAAAATAAGTAATTTAATACCCTTTTATATTAAAAATAATAAATTATATAACCGACTATAAATACACGCATTATATAAGGCATTTACTAAATTACTTGTTTTTATTGCTTACTTCCTTTATACCGAATTTCCCCTAATTTCTACTATTACTTTACGCTTATAACCTCTTATAGCTAGCTTGTCCTCATTAGCTCTTTATCTCTTTTTAGCCTTTTACTTAAGCTCTTTAATCTTTTTCTTAGCACTATTAATGCGATAAGCAATAGTTGCTATTATAATATAATAGTTATATATTATACTCTTATTTTCCTTTTTAAGCTCGCTAATCTTTTACTTAATAGTATTAAGCTAATTAGTAGCAATTGCTATTATAATATTATAATTTTATATTATACTTTTGCTTTTTATTTTAAGCTTGCTAATCTTTTGCTTAATAGTATTAAAAAACGCAATTTAATATTCTTGTGCGCTAAGTAGCCTTTAAGCACTATTAGTCTTCTCCTTTTTAAGCTACTTAATACTAGATTTGAGCTAATTTGCTCTTATAGCTTCGTGCTTTGCTATTTAAGCTAAATTAGTATAATTATTAAGGCGTCCCTTATAATCTTTAATAGTAGACTTATAATTAAAGATCGTTTTGCAAGCTTTATTAAACTATTATTATAATAAGATATATTTAAACGACGCGTTATAGAGATCTTAAAGGGTATTCTTATATTAAGTATACAAGTGTTTATATGCATTAAAGCATTAAAGTTAAAGTGTTCGTTCTTGTTTTATAATAGTCTTATTGCTTTACATTTCCTTGTATATAGCCTCGATAATTTTATATATAATAATAAGCTGCTTATTTATAATATTAAAATCTTAGTCGGAGGACAAAGGTTAAAGCGCAACGTTATTATAAGTATTAAGAAGGAGTATTATAAATAAAGCTAAGAGCTTAATGTCGCTGCAAGTATTAAGAAGGAGCATCGTTAATAGAGCTTAAGGCTTAATGCTATTGCGAGTGTTAAGAGGGAGCGTTATAAATAAAGCTTAAAGCGCAACGCTATTGCAAGTATTAAGAGGGGATATAGTAATTGTGTTAATAAAAAGGGCTTAGAAATGTTAAACAGAATATATTAAGAAGTATAAAATTAAGTCTTATTATAATAACGTTTTATTATAAGACACTAGTATTTGCGCGTTACTTAAAGGCTATATCTTCTTTTTAAAGATAAATTCGTAATGCTTAGCGCGCTTAATTCTATTTTATTAGACTATAGCAAGCTTTTTGCTTAAGCAAATAAAATGTAAGAGGTTTAAGTTATATAAATTAATTGTAATATTTGCTATGCTTGCTTTAATTTATTTCTTAATAAGATCTTTTAAAAGTTTTAAAATTATCCTAAAATTTAGCTTGCGCCTTTAATAGATAATAACTTATAAAGATCTATTTTACACTTAAAAAGAATTTAATACAAATAGCATCTTATTACAAATAAAGATATAGCTAATATTATTATAATAGCGCTTACGCTAAATAGTTTATCTTATTTGATATAAAGGAAAATTTATATACTACTTTAGCGCTTAGATTATATATAAAATAAACGGGCGCTAATTTTGCTATATCAAGGTAAGCTAATAAGGTGCTATTTTAGCTCTTTTAATTAAAAGATATAGCTACTAAAAGAGGGGTAAGAGCAATTCTTTGCTATTAAAGAGGTCCTAGTTTAGCCCCTTTTAATATAAGATGCGGCTCTTTGCTTTAATTACTAATCTTTAAAATTAAAGTGGCCAAAGTTAGCTCCTTAAATATAAGATAAATGTGCCTTTACCTTTAGCTTAAGTTAAGTTAAGTAAATAATTTATTAATTTTAAATCTTATTATATTTTATAATATCTAATATATAATTGCTTTATCTCGAGATGCAAATTAATAAAAAGCTTAATTGCAATATAGACTGCCTTTCGAAGTTTATTGCATATAAGAATTTATAGTTCCGTTTATAGCTACTTGTAAAAGGTGCTTATAATAAAATATCGATTAGTAAGGAAGCTTTAAGCTTAGCAAATAAAGAAGCGAGGAGTTAGCTTAAGAAGGGGAAAGCCGGGAAAATAGAGAATTTTAAAGACTAAGCTAACGCGCGCTATAATTGCAATCGACTTTTAGCTTTAACTTTAAGCAATAGTTTTAGCTAATTCTAGTTTAATCTACTAACTATTAAAAGCAAATTATAGCAAATAAGATTAAAGGTAATCGGGCTAAGACAAAGGCTTTTTTAATATATTTACAAATAAACTAGGATATAAAAACATATAAACGTTAATTAGGTTCTTGTCTAAGCCTTTATTTGTGCTTATTAATATACATTTAATAAGTGCAAAAGGCAAGTACTAGTTAGTTAAAAGGTTAAGCAAAATCGGATAAACTTTATTAAACTAATATAAGCATTTCTTATATTATTACTATAAACTATTAAACGCTTTATATTAACTTATAAGCTATTTAAACGCCCTAGTTTAATCTTGCTTATTTAAAAGGCTTCTTATACCCTAATATGCCTTATTTTCCCTTTTATTAAGCTTCCTTTTAACTTATTTTAAGTTTAATTATATTAAATAATCTCTTAAAAGATTATAAATAGTTAATATAAGATATTGCACTTGCTTTAGCCTCCTTAGCAAAAGTAGTCCCGGTTATAACTAAATAACATATAAACGAGCAAGCTTCGGAGCAAGCTATTATAAAGATTAAAGCTAAGTTTTGTAAGCTTAAAGATAAAATAAGGGCATTTAAGGAGAGGTGTAGCGGTTTTAGGGAAAGAATAAGCTCTTTTAAGGATAAACTCGGCAAAGTTAAAGAACTTATATAAAATCTCCGGAATAAGTAAGCCCTTATCTTTAACAAAAATTTATAAGATATTCCGCTAATAAATAATTATAAGGCCGAAGATAATATAAAGTAATACCCCTTGCCTTATATAAAGATAACATTTAATTGTGTAAATAAATTCTTTAAAAAGGTAAAAGCTTATAACAAGAAGCTTGTAACTTAATTAAAAGACTTTAGAAAAGCTATAAATAGTTTAATAGCAAAGCTAAAAAAAGAGACTAAGTTAGCTAAAATAAGATAATATAATGTCAAAGACGAAGTCTTCGCTAAAGGGACCTCGATATAGCGTGCTAAAGTAAGTAGTATTAGTTAATTTTAGTATTTATTAAGTAATTATAAATTTTTAATAAGTAGCCCGATTATAGGATAATATTATATAAAAATGCATTCGGGGAAATAGGCGATTAGGCGCACTTATATAATTATAAATTAATAAACTATAAGCTAATTATAAATCCGGAAGATAGAATAATTTAAAGTAAAAAAGTTATATTATAACTTAAATCTAGCTTGCTTAATAATCTTTATAGCGTATTCCCTAAAATGCAAGCTAAGCCCGATTAGCCTTTAATTCTTCTTAGCAACACTTTTTAAGTCTATTTTAAATAAGCGCTATAGCCTTATATACCTCTTATAAAACCTTTATTATATAGGATAAACTTTCCCGATATCGAGTAATATAGTATTTTATTTATAAATTCTTTATAATAATCCTTTCGAGCGTTTTAAGCTATTGCCTCCTTTAAAATACCTTTAACTTCTTTAATAAACTATTAATAGAAAATTCTTCTTCTTCTTATTAACTAAATAAGTTAGTATTTATATTACTCGCGTTTTTAAGAGGCAAGCAATCTTGCAAAGAGGCACTTTATATAAGTAAATATTATAAAGCGTTTAACTTTATTTCTTTTATCTTCCTCGAAATTAGCTTTTAAAAGCTTATTTAAGCCCCTCTTAAATATAGCATCTTATCTATTTCTCGTTTAAAACCTTCTTTAAAAGCAAGCTAAAGGACCCCTTTTCCCTTATATAAAACTAGTACTAAAAAGTTACACTTGCAATTGCTTAATTTTTAAACTTAAAATATTAATTACTTATTGCTTTTAAACATAATTAATAAGAATAATATTTGGGTTTATTATAATGTCGAAAAGAGGCAAAAGGGGCTTATGCAAGAAGAAGACTATTAGTTTTACCTTATTACTAACACGAGGCATTAAGGTTTCGTCGAAGAAGGCTATGCTTCTATTTATAATATATTAGTTTAAATATGTTAAATTTGTTGCTATTAAAAATGCAATAGCTATTTAATTTTTTAAGCTTAAAAGGAACTAAACGCAGTTTAATATAAAGCGAAGTTTTAAGGAGGAAGGCTATACATTTAATAGTATAGACGAGAAGGTATTTGAGAATTGAGAATTTAATTTAAGGGTTAGCCCGTCTTTGTTAAGAAATGCGAATGTGGGGAAGTAGACAAAATTCATATAACGTCCATCCTTGTGTGCCGAAAAACCTTACGTGCCGAAAAAAATAATAAGTACTTTGACTTTAAGCATCTTAAAATCTGTATACACTTTAATATCTCTTATACTTTTTAATAAGTTATATTCCGTGGCTACTCTCGGGCAACTTAAACCCCTCTTATTAGAATATTACGTTCGCATTGTCGCCCTTATGCCTAATTTGCAAAGAGTCTCCTTTTATAGCATAATAGAATTCTTTTATTATAGCTTTACTACTAAGCTTATATTATTTCTAATACTTATAAAGGGATTTTATTTAAGCTTTAAGGCCTTATTACTATATAGGAAATCGTTATTAGCCTTGTGGCTATTGTAGCATGCAAATTCATATAAAGTCGCCACGCGCATTAATACCCCTAATTAAAGTAATTAACGAATTTTGGTTAGTGAAAAACGACCCCGCACAACTTATAATACTTTAAGTAACAATTATAGTATAATTTCACTTATGTAATTATTTGCCAAGCTTATAGCCTAGATCCTTATATTTATATTACACACAATATAATAGGCATAAATTTCATTTGCAAGTCTTGCAACGACGACTCTTCCACAACTATAACTAAGATAAATAGCTAAGAACGCGACGGCCTCGTCGAGCTAACGTCTAAAGAAGCTTCACGCCTAGCCATAGCTTCGTCCCTTAAACCCGGCTGCATTACGCTCTTAATTCTAGACAAGCTTAAATATAGTAAGATATACGCCGCTATCGCGCTATAGCTTGTCGTGGTCGTAGTCCTTACTATATTCCCCTTCGTCGGCATTTACTTGAGAAACCCTAGCACTCTCTCTATAGCAAATTATTTGTTATATGTCACCGGCATAATAGTTATTGCGACTACTATTATAACCTTCACAATCGGGCAAATTTGCACATTATAGATGCTTAGCATCTCGTGCCGCCTTTCTCGGTTATCTAACTTGTTTAACGAAGCGAAAGGCTCGACTCTTAATAAGTCTTATTACATATGCACAATTGTAGGCTTAAGCTTATTTAGTAACTAGCTTAAAGCATGGCCGGCTGCACTAGCTTTCTTACTAGCCGGGCTTATCACGACTGCAATTATAGCAAGTATTACGCTTATAATTTTCTTAGGTAAGCGTGCTTCTATTCTTAGGAAGATCGATAGCTAACGTGAGCTGCAAGTCCGCTAGTAGACACTTGTGCGATATTAAGTTAATAGAACTAATAGCTCTTACACGCATATGCTTAGATTAGACTTAAACTAAGAGACTTGTCTAATTAAGACTAACGAAATAGTCGGACAATTTAGCTAGTCCGTTAGCGACAAATCTTTTTTAAGCTTAAATACTAGCTAGGATCTATATTGCCTATTACTACAAGCTAAGGGCTTAATGTCTAGCTCGACATCTAGTTTTATTTTTGCTAAATACGCTTACACGGTCGGCTAGATAGTCGTCTCTAAATACGCTATCGGAGTCCTAGTAAGCAGCTAAAATGGGTTTTTAGGCGCCTTTAGTGTAAATAGCCTTAGCATTTTCGGCATTTCAAATAATCTTTTCTAGTAAGTTAGTTAATATTCCCCGGTCCTCTCTTTAAACCCGGTCTAATGTTAACTTGCAAGCTTTGTTATAGCTTTGGCCAATGCTGTCGCTATGGCCGCCGACGGCTATAATATCACTAACCTAATATTCGCAGTTAATCCTTAAAAAGAAAGAGCCTTTATAGTAGGCGCATGCACAATATCCTAAGCAATTAGAAAAGCTACGCTAGTTATTAGCTTTATGAATTAGCATGCGCAAAATCTTGCTACTGCTATGTATAACACGGCTTTTTTGGCTTTTTAAAGCAAGAACTATTTTATTTCTTGCAATGTAAATCTTACCCCGGCAATCTCCCTTCGACAAGTTAACTATTCACTCGTTACTACTAGCTTAGCGGCTTACGCCAACTACCCTTTTTAGTTAAAAGGCAAAAGCGGTTTGTGTAATCCGGAAAACCGCTTTAAAGGCCAAGTTTTCGATTTATCTAGTTTCCTCACAAACGATACCCTTGCTGCCGGCATATTAGGGGTTAGCGCACTCCTCTTAAAGAATTCTTATGTTAATAGGTGGTAGGGCACACTTTATAAGGCGACTCTATAGACTAGAGTCGCAAACTTCTTTATGCCTTTTAACGCCTTAGCAAGTTTTACCTTTCTTAACTCAAGAAATGCACTCGAAGATACTTTAAGGATGGCAATTGGCTTGTTATTAGGGTACTTTTGGGGTAATGCCGACGCTAATACTTCTATAGAGGTTGATAATAGCATTGCTAAACTGCTTAGTACACGTGTTAGCCTTAAGCACGCGTGGGCGGTTGTCTATATCGTGCCCGAAGTGTATACAATTTTACTCTTAGTGCATCTCTTGCGAAATTACCGATTAACGACGACGCGAGAAGATAATATCTAAATCCTTAAGAAGATTAGATATTAGTTTTAAAAGCTTTTCGAGGGTTTTCTCTTCCGACAAAGTAAAATACTATTAGCTTTAAGCCTTTTATTCTTTTAAATGTTGCCTATATACATAATAATAAAGGGTAAAAAGAGGGACTTTATTATATTTTAAATTTATAGTATTATATATTCGAGGCTTTCCCGGCAAGGAGGCCTTTACAAGGGCTTTACTAGCGCGGTCCCTTATAAGGCATTACCTCCGTATAATACCTTATATAAAGATTGTGAGGATTAAAACGACTAAGTAGCAACTTCGTGTAAAACTAGAAACGTGGCTACTTATAGAAACTTTTAAAAGAACGCTACCCTTTTATGTGACATTTATAAAATGCGTAATAAAATATAACTAGCGTGGCTGTAAATATAATATAAGGTAAGGGCAATAAATCCTTCTTTGCTTATTAATATGCTTAGCATTTAGTATTCCTCTTACTTTTGTCTAAATAAATCCGGCAAGCAAGTTTCCTTATGCTTTATGTCTTTAAACCTTAGAGCTATATTTGAACTTAATAGAAGCTTTATGCTATAGCCCCGAATTTTGGGGATAAGTTAATAGTTATAATAAAGTAGGGGGTAATAGCTATAGTAGCTTTTAATATTCTTAATAAGACAATTAATAGTATAGCTAAACTATAATATTTTTTTGACTGCAAGTTAAGCCCTTATAGAGAAATAGCTAAAGAATAATAGCAAATTAATTATAAATTTATATATTTATATAATAGAGATTTAAGACCCCTAAACTATATAGTCTTTTCGGCATATAGGGTTTTTCGGCATGCAAGGATAAACATTAATTAAGCAGTTTAAATTGAACTAAACTTGTAATACTAGTTAGGACACTCTTTAGCAACATGTATTTAAAGAGAGTATAAAGCTAAAGTTTAGATATTCGTTTATATTATTACGCAAGTATATAAAATCTAGTTATTATAGCAAGCATAGTTAAGGGAGGATTTTATATAAAAAAAGAAAAAGCGAATAAAAGGAAGAAAACGTAGCTATTTTTACACTAGACTTAAAAAGATAGCTTAAAGCAACTAAATAAGAATAGCAAATAAAAATATAAGCATATATAATAGCTTATAGCTTTAAATTCCCGATCTAGTAAACGGTCTTAAACCCGTCAAAGAGATTATTAGTGTTAAGCTTATAAAGAATTAAGGTATTACATTTCCCTTAATTTTATTAAAGTTTAAAGCTAACGAGTTTTAATAAAGAAAAGCTATAGTTGCATTAAGCAAAGAAGAGTTAAAGCATATAATAAATGCAATTTCCCTTTAATTAAGAAGATTACTTATATTAAAAGGCAAGATAAGCGGATTGCTTAATTTAATAAGGTTAGTTACAAGTATAAGGCTAATAACGCTAGACCCGGATAAGTTGCTTATTTAAATTTAGATAATAGCTACTAATTTAAAGGATAAACTATCTATTGTTAAAACGAAGCTAAAAGAGGTAATATTTAGTTAAGCTATAATAGCGTTCTAGAAATAGCTTCTTAGACCCGTTTTATTATATGCTAAGCATAAGCTAAGTAAGTAAATAATAAAAATAAGAGTAAAAAAACGCATAGCTATAACAAGAAAGCGCAATTAAGAGAAATCTTTAAGTTAAGCAAATAAAAAATGTTAAGTTTATATCATTTAAAAAGAGCAAGTTAAGCTTAAAGCGAAAATATTTTATAATTAAAATAAGGAGCTAAAGATAGCTCTTGCGAGGGATTAACTCGGGCACTCTTATAAGCTCCTTAATAGAATTAAAAGTAGCTTTTATCGAAGTAATTACTATCTTTAGTTATTTGTAAAGCTTATTTTAAATTTTATAATAATAGCAAATTTATAAGCCAAATTAAGCTTTATAAGACTAAGGGAGCTATTAACTTGAAGTATAAAGACTTAATGCCTTATTTTTAGCTATCTTTAGCAAACTTAATATAAATTAATTAATTTATTTAAAGATATATAAAATGTTAATATTATATTTACTACTCTTTAAAGTTAAAAGCAAGTCTAAGAGCAAAAATAGTCCGACTCCGAGATAAAACTAAAAAGCTTTAAAAGTAAAATTAAAAAGTTATTATAAATTTGACAAAGAAACCGATAAAGAGTCTAGCAAAGAGATTAGTAAGGTTAACTTTAGCAAAGATGTTAACAAGATTAGCACATTACTTAAAGGCTTTAGCTTAAAATTAAGCAAGATATTTAAGAAGTAAGATAATAAAGGACTTAATAAGGATAAGGGCAAAAAATCCGAAAACGAGCTTATTAAATTATTTAATAATAATAGCTATCTCGGTAGCAAGAAATTTAAAAAGCAAGATAATAAGGAACTTAGCAAGGATAAGGGCAAAAATCCCGAAAATAAGCTTATTAAATTATTTAATAATAACGGCTTAAAGCATATAAAAGCTAAAAAATACACTAAAGAGTAAAGAGAAGCTATAACTAAAGTCCGAAAATATTATAAAGATAATTATTATTATATTCTCGATTTAAAAGAAATTTACTTAAATTATAAAGTTATTAATACTTATAAGAAGCTTTTAATATTAACTTATCCGGATAAGAATAAGTTTAAGGATATTATAAAAGCATTTCTTAGTAAGTTTATTTGTTCCTTCTAATATAAGCGATAATCGGATATTAACATTTTATATAGCAATTTTTAAAGCTTATTAAGTTTTAAGTAATTTCTTAAAGAGGAGGATATACGACAAGAATTACAAGAAATATAAGCTAAAAGAAGAAGAAGTGCTCGATTTAATAGTCTTATAAGACAAATAGTTTGCCGAAAATGCTTTAAGTACTAACTTCGACTCTTTTAAACTAAAAGATAATAATAAAGAAGAAAAAGAAGAAATAAAACTAAACGACTTTAAATTACGTCTTTATTATAAAGTAACGCCTTGCATTTTAACACTTTTTACAAATCCTTATAACCCCTTTATTAAAACCGGAATTGATAATATAAATAAGATAATATAAATCTAAAATAAAGAGGACAAGATTAATAAAAGTAAATTCCTTATTAACTTTAATATCTTATATGCTATTAAAATATAAGCAAGAGTAGCTACTAAAGCTTTAAAAAAGGAGCTTAATAATAAGTAAGCTAAAGAGTTATAAAAGAAGGTAAAGCAGCAATTAAGTATAATAATTTAAATAAACTTATATTTATTAGAGTAGCTCGATTGCTTACTATAGAAACAAGAAAAGCTATCTTCTTTTAAAGAAAAGGAAAAAGGCAAGGGGCAAGGAAAGCCTTTCCTTTTTAAGCAAAAAGACAAGGATACTTAAATGCTTAACGTAAAATCCTCTTCTTTTAAAGAAAAGAAGGATAAGAAGAAGAAGAAGGGTAATTCCTTTAAAGGTAATAATACTAAAATGCTTAACGTGGAATCCTCTTCTTCCGAGTAAAAGAAGGATAAGAAGAAGAAGGGTAATTTCTTTAAGGGTAATAATATTAAAATGTTTAACGTGGAATCCTCTTCTTCCGAGTAAAAGAAAGATAAGAAAAAGAAGAAGAAGGGTAATTTCTTTAAAGGCAATAATATTAAAATGTTTAATGTAAAATCCTCTTCTTCCGAGTAAAAGAAGGATAAGAAGAAGAAGAAGAAGGGTAATTTCTTTAAGGGTAATAATATTAAAATGTCTAATATAAAATCCTCTTCTTTTAAGTAAAAGAAGGATAAGAAGAAGAAGAAGAAGGGTAATTTCTTTAAAGGCAATAATATTAAAATATCCGATATAAAATCCTCTTCCTCTAAGTAAAAGAAGGATAAGAAGAAGAAGAAGGGTAATTCTTTTAAAAGAGAGAATAAAGTTACTTGTAAAAATAAATAATAGCTTAAAAAGACAAGAAAAGGGGAGAAGATTTTTAAATAAAGATTATTTTATAAGACTAATAAGAAAACTAACTAACTTGTCTATTAAAGATATTAATTTGTTATTAAGAAGAAAGGGTAACTTAACCTAATAGCTTTAATATTAAGTAAAAGCGCTAAAATAAGAGTAGCAAATGCTTATTATAACCTCTTAAAAGAGGAATAAAACGATATCAAGTATTCTAAAAGAAAGTACATATATAAGGACGCTAATTAGTTTAATAAACTTATAAGCTTTGCTTTTAAGCTATTTAATATTACAATCGAAGGCCGGGATAGTAAACCTAATAAGTATATACTATATTTATTTATTAATAGTTTAAAAGAGTTAATTAGCAAAATAGCTTTAAAGGGGGTCTTCGGAAAAAGCAATACAAATAACAAAATCGAAGAGTTTTACAAGGATATTAACGAAACGCTACTTTAGCTAATAAAGCCGAAGATGCTACTTATAAATAAATCCGAAGTAAAGTATAAGTGCAAGTTAAGAAAATATAATAGTTTAAAGGATAATAGTAACTTTAACTTTAACTTTAGCTATAAATCTTCAAGTAAAAAGAGGCAAAAGCAATAAGCGAGAGATAAGAAGCACTCTTAAATAAGTCGCGCGTTTAAGAGTAAGAAGATATCTAAATCCGAGTTTAATTTTAACTTTAAGCTTAACTCCGAGTTAAACTTAAACTCTTTAAATAAGAAGAGGCAAAAGCGACAAGTAAGAGATAAGAAGCACTCCCGAATAAGTCGCGCGTTTAAAAGTAAGAAGATATTAAAGCCGAAGGCTCTTAAGTTTAACGCTTAAAATAAGATATTTGCTAATATTTTAAGGAACTTTATAAAGTAGCTTAGCGAAGAAAATAAGCTTTAAAATAAGCTTTAAGCAAAGAATTTTGCTAAAGTAAATAAGTATTACTTTAAAGAAGTTTATAATAATATTATATATCTTTTATAAGGGTCGGGGAAAGTATAATATTTAACCCGATATTGCTTATCGATGCTAAGCTAATATCTTCATTTGTTTAAAAGGCTTACTTATTTCTATTAATGCTATTTTGTTAATTATACTTGTCTTGCAAGGTTACTTTCCTTATTGCTTACTTTAGCAATTTAAACGTTCTTTTTCGGTTATTTGTTTTTAATTAATTTATCTTTATAGCAATTGCAATTTTTTACCTTCTTATAAGCTAGCTTAAATAGTTTACAAAGAATAGTTAGCATAAAACACTATTACTAATTAAGCTTTAAATTATGCAAAATATAAATAAATAAGTTTTTAAGTTAAAAAATACCTTTAATTTTATATAACTTTTAATATAATCTAAAAACATTACTCGTTTTGCTATGCTTATACTAAGCTATTATTTAATAATATAAAGTCTAAGATATACTTTCGAGTTTTTATTAAATTTATATACTATCTCTCTAATAATAAATATTTATATAATAACTCCTTTAACTAATTATTTAATATCTTATCTTTATACGCGTAATCGAATTCCCGCTTCGCTTTTATTATTGCCCTTTTATTTTTTGTAATTATGCTATAAATTGCTTATAAAGGTATATAATAAAGATTACTTGCTATAAGGTTAATCTTATAATTTATAATATATTATCGAGCATTTGCTAAACTATTGCATCGTCGCTAAAGTTAATTTTAAGTCTCTTATTTTGCGTTTGCTTATTTTGCTTTAATCTTCTTAATAAGGCTATTAATATACGAAATTGCCTTTACTTTATACCTTTTAAGTAAAGGTTCGTCTTTGTCATTTGCGATAATAATTACTAAATTATCTATTTCCTTAAATGTTTGCTTAAATCTTAAATGTCGGGACTTATCTTCTAAAGCTTATAAGCTTTAAAAGGAACTTTTTAAAGTTAGCGAGTTAATCTTTTAAAAGTAATATAATATAAATATATTTATATGTCTAGTAAGCGCTATTTGTAAAGCTTAGTTAAGAACTCGATATAAGGGATAAAAACCCGTTTTTAAGTATATTATTAATTATTAACAAGCGCTTATAAACATTTTTAAATTTCTTACTTAGCAAAAGTGGTTTATTAAAGTTATTAATCTTTTTAATTAAATTAATAATAATGCGCTTAGTCTTACCGGCAATAGAACCTAGTTTAAAGAAACCGGCTATTGCAATAAGTAATGTTTTTAACCTTTATGCTAAGCTCGGGTTAAGTATAAGCTTTGCTATTAAAGGCTCTTTAAAAGTAGCTCCTCTAGTCGGTAAGTTAGTTTAAAGACTACTTAAAGATTGCTATTATTAAGAAGTGCATTTCGGTATAAGTGGTTTTATAAAGAGACTTAAGGCTAGTAAATCTTTAGAGGTTTCTCTTACTATTATAAGGGTTTAAGGATATATATAGCGTTTAAAGTAGCTATTTAAGTTTAAAGTATCTTTTATTAAAAGTCGTGCTACTTATAATAAAGGATCTTCTCTTAATAATTTAAAGATAGCTATATTATAAAGTATTTTAAATAGATTTAATAGTAATAAAGACAAGATAAGTGATATTAACTAAAAATAGAAGATATATTAAAAGCTAATAAAGTATTTAATAAAATGTAATAGCTTTTATATTATATATCTTCTTAACAAGTAAAGGTTTAGCTAATCTTAATATTAAGTTAATAGTATAAAAATGGGATTTGTAATAATGCCTAGCTTAATACTCGGCATAATAAATATTAAGTAGCTAAAGTAAATGCGAGGGGTATCTTAAAGCAAAATCTTAAAATTTTATCACTTTTAATATATATTAACTTGCTAAGATAAGAGCTAAGATAGCTTAGCCTATAATCTGCATAATATTAACTATCTTTAGCCGGGTAAGATATAAGTCCCGGCTACTCGAATAAAGCAAGAGGATTTTAATAACAATAATTATAATCCCTTTCCTTATATTAAGTAGCAAAAAAGATATTAGTTATGCAATTTTAATAAGCGTTGCTATTTTACGCATAAGTTTATTGCTATTAATATGCTTTAATGCTATATATAAATAAGATTGCTTAATTGCGCTTAAAAATTTGCTTATAAAAGAGGTTTTAAACTTTTGCTCTTTTGCGCTAGTAAGAAACTTGATTATTATACAATTTAAACAAGCAATAGCATATTATAAATGCTTAATAGACGCATAAATAGCGCAATTGTAATATTCCTCTTACCCTTTGCTTATATTAAGCTTTATAACCCTATTAAGCGTATAAGAGGATAATCTTTGCAGTTTTCAAATAAGGGTAAGTAAAAGATTATAATATAAAAGTAGCTTAAGTGTTATACGTTAAGCCTTTTTAGCCTTTTAAGGAAAATTTAGCTAAGTTATGCTTATATAACTAGGGTTTTATCTTAATTAAAGGAAATAAAGGAGAGTCTTGCCTAAAAATAAGTAATTAATATGCTTTAAGCTTAAACTTATAATAAAGCTATAATATAAGCATATTTAGCCTATTATACTTGCAAATTAAGCATTACAAATTAAGGCAATTAACAAACTCCGGAGCTTTTAAGAAGAAGGGAAAGGGGGATAATATTATAAACTTTACTAATAAAATACTTAAAAAAGTACTTCGAGGAAATATATATATTTAAAGGCTAATATAAAATAATCTTTAAATAATTAATAATATAAAGATAGCAATTTATAATAAGTTAAGATATAGAATCGGACTCTCTTTAAGCTAATATTCCGCTAAGACTAATAAAAAGATAATTAATAAACAAATTTCGTAAAAGGACTTAACAATAAATTTAAGTTTTATTAGCTCGAGCTTTTATAAGCTATATATTATAGTAAGCAAGCTTTAGCTACTAGCTTTTTTGTTGCA